>Ga0070730_10005936_pt1 | contig 10467 bp, 9 predicted proteins | sample Coa_R1_3_FD_66447 | JGI IMG/M metagenome (GOLD analysis project Ga0070730, IMG submission 66447) | Surface soil microbial communities from Centralia Pennsylvania, which are recovering from an underground coalmine fire - Coalmine... | ecosystem: Environmental > Terrestrial > Soil > Unclassified ... | reverse complement strand
AAGGCACCGTGGACATTCCATCACGCCCATCCGGACAACGACACGCTGATCGACGCACAGTCGGCGCCGCGCATTGAGTATCCTCGTCCCGATGGTGTGCTGACGTTCGACCGGTTGTCCTCGGTGTTCATCAGCAACACCAACCATGAGGAGAATCAGCCGTCGCATCTGCGTCTCGCCGATCCCGGGGTAGCCATCTCCCTGAACTGGCAGCGCTTCCGCAGCCCTGAGGCCCGCTATTGCCCTGCCGGTGTCTATGAGATCGTCGGGGCCGAGGCAGGCGATCCACGCCTGCAGATCAATGCGCAGAATTGCGTGCACTGCAAAACCTGCGACATCAAGGACCCGGCGCAGAACATCGACTGGGTCACGCCCGAAGGCGGTGGTGGACCGAATTACCCTGGTGGGATGTAAGTTTTGTCATCGGCCGGATAATCGAGCCTTAAGCAGTTTCGATCAAATCCTCATGACTTGACCAGGCACATGAAGTAGGTTGTGCAGATGCAGCATGTCCAAAGCGCTCGCCGCGCGTTCCTCCTGGCGATCTCCCTCCTGTCTGCCTGTGGTGCGGCCGACATTTCGCCCAGCAAGGGGGCGAGCCACGGCGCCATTGGCGCGCCGTCTGGCGTGTTCGGTGACTATCTGGTGGGCCGCTTCGCCATGTCGCAGGCCGATCCGCAGACCGCGGCCACGCAATTTCTGCGCGGGCTCGCGGTTCGGCCCGGTGACGCCGATCTTGTGCAGAGTGCCTTTATCGCCTGCCTGGTTTCTGGCCGGACCGAGGCCGTACAGCTGGCCCGCGAGCTACCGGACAGTCAGGCCGCACAATTGCTGCTTGGTGAAGTGGCGGCGCGTGCCGGTCATTGGCAGGCGGCCGAGCAGCAGTTCCGTACGTTGCCGCATCAGGGCCTGACACAATTCCTACAGCCAATGCTGGTCGCCTGGGCACAGCAGGGCGACGGCCGGACCGATGCGGCGCTGGCGACCCTGCGCCCTTACCTGGATGGCCAGCGGTTTCGCGGCGTCTATGCCCTCCACGCGGCGTTGATTGCTGACCAGGCTGGGCGCACAGCAGAGGCTGCCAAGTTGTATCACACAGCGCAGGTCGAGTTCGGCGGCACCAACCTCCGCCTGGCGCAGATGCTTGCGAGTTGGGAGATGCGGCACGGCCACCCGGCCGAGGCGCAGCATGTTCTGGCCAGCATGGCCACGTCCGACACGCCGCAGATGGCGATTGCTTTGCCGGCGCTCCTGGCGGCGACCAAGACGCCGCCCGTGCGCAACGCGACTGACGGCATCGCCGAGGCGTACCTGGCTCTGGCGGCCACGCTGCGCCAGCAGGATGCCGGCAACTTTGCGATGGTGCTGTTGCGCCTGGCGATGGACCTGCGCCCCGATCTGACCGCCGCGCGCATCCTGGCCGCCGATATCCTGCAGGATGACCAGCACTACGACTCCGCCTTGCAGATGCTGGCACCTGTCGGCGCCGATGACCCACTCAGCCCGGTGATCAGGCTGCAGCGCGCGGCGATCGCCGAGCAGTTGGGACACACCGACGAGGCGATGCAGGAATTGCAGCGTATCGCGCACGACTATCCCGACAGCCCTCTGCCGATGGTGCGCCAGGGTGATCTGCTGCGCACCAAGCAGCGCTTCACCGACGCCATCGCCGCCTACGATCGTGCTGTCGCGCTGATCAAGACGCCGACGGAGTCAGACTGGCTGTTGTTCTACGATCGCGGAACTTCCTACGACCGGGCCCATCAGTGGGACAAGGCGCAGGCCGATTTCCAGCATGCGCTGAAACTGTCACCGGAACAGCCTTATGTGCTGAACTACTTTGGCTATACCTGGGCCGACAAGTCGGAGCACCTGCCGCAGGCTCGCGACATGGTCGAGAAAGCGCTGCAGCATCGCCCGAACGATGGCGCCATCGTCGATAGCCTGGGCTGGGTCATGTTCCGCCAGGGGCAGATCACGGACGCGGTGAAGACCTTGGAACGCGCCGTCGAATTGCAGCCTGAAGATGCCGAGATCAATGGGCATCTCGGCGACGCCTATTGGGCGGCCGGCCGCAAGCTCGAGGCCGCCTACCAGTGGCGCCGCGCGCTCACCTTCAATCCGGAGCCCGACGATGCGGCGAAGCTTGAAGCGAAGCTGCAGAATGGCGGCCAAGCCACCCTGGTCAGCGGGCAATAGCGGCGATTGCCTGACACGCTGATCGAGCCGGCCCCGGCCAAGGTCAATCTGTTCCTGCACGTCACCGGCCGGCGGGCCGATGGCTATCACCTGCTCGACAGTCTTGTCGTGTTCGCCGCGGCTGGGGACGTGCTGCGAGGAGAGGTGGCTGGCGGGCTGACCCTCGAGGTTCAGGGGCCGTTCGCCGCGAGCCTTTCCGGTGAGCCCGACAACCTGGTCCTGCGGGCAGCGCGCTCGCTCGGCGGTCGTGGCGCGCGGCTGGTGCTGGAGAAGAACCTGCCGGTGGCGTCCGGTATTGGCGGTGGTTCGGCAGATGCGGCCGCCGCCTTGCGGTTGCTGTGCCGGCTGTGGAAGCTCGCGCCGCCTGACCTGCCGGGCATTGCCCTGGCGCTTGGGGCCGACGTGCCGGTGTGCCTGGCTCGGCGGCCGAGCCGGATGGGTGGTATTGGGGAACGGCTGGACGCCGCACCGCGGCTGCCGCGGTGCGGCCTGGTGCTGGTCAATCCCGGCGTGGCCGTGGCCACGGCGGACGTGTTCCGCGCGCGCCGTGGCGACTGGTCGGCGCCCGTCGAGCTGCCGCGTGCCTGGCCCGATGTCACCGCCATGGCAAGCGACCTTCGAGAGTTGCGCAATGACCTGGAGCCGCCTGCCATCGCATTGCAACCGGTCATCGGCGAGGTGATCAGCGCGCTGGCGGCGGTGCCCGGCTGTCGCCTGGCGCGGATGAGCGGCTCCGGCGCAACGTGCTTCGGCCTGTTCGATGACCCGCTCGTGGCGGCAGAGGTGGCCATGCGCCTGCGGCGCGCTGATTGGTGGACGTGGGGCGGACCGTTGGCTGACAGCTGATCGGGCTTTACCTCGGGTGGCCGCCGACCTATGCACTCGTTGCCGGATGGGGCGTAGCCAAGCGGTAAGGCAGCGGATTTTGATTCCGCCATTCGGAGGTTCGATCCCTCCCGCCCCAGCCAGCCGATCCGCGCCGTCAGCAGGACGAAGATGCCGACGCCGCGTCGCACTGAGGGCGCGACAAGGTTGCATGGTCTTCGGCCGAGCACGAAGATGCGGCACAGTGCAGCAGAACGCCGTAGAGCTTGTCGATCTCGTTGGATTCAGGAGCCGACAGGTCAGGACGGCGGATCGCGTTCAGCTCCTCTTGGTTGGGTTGCAGACGGTGACCGTTGACGATGGACTGCAACGGCAACTCATGTGACTCGCCCTGGACGGCGCCGATGGCGATCCATCCGCCTGCCAGAGCAATGACTGGTATATACATAAGTATCGCGCGGGCCATTTTCGTCTCCCAACGGCGTTCTGGGTCGCTGCCACGAACCTGCAGTGCAGAACCGGGATGACATAGCCACGAGGACCACCAGGTGCCAGCAGGGTTCCAGCCATGCAGCCCACGTTGCGCCAGAATCGTTCCATTAAGGCGCGGGCCTTCCTGGGTTGCGGGATACCAAAGGCTTTCGACGGGTCCGGGCTGCGGAATTATACTACTTCTCGATGACGATGCCTGACTGTCACAGGCACGAAGACGTGGATGCCGGGCCTTCGCCCGGCATGACGGGAGCATCGATCGGTCCCGCTCAATAGGATGCGGTATCACACTGCCGACGAGTAGCGGCCCAGACCGTGTTCTCGACAAAAGGCAACGGCCGATGCGGCAGAGCCACCCCGGCCGTTTACTGCCCGCGAACCGCGGATCAGGCTTTGACGGTGGATGCCTGGTAGATTTCGTCGATCGACTTGGCCAGCGCGGCGTTGAATGCGGTGTCGGTCATTGAGTGTGTCAGCCCCTCGACCAGGGCGCGCGAGAAGCTCGCGATCATGCCGTGGTTCGTCGCGAGACGCTTGCAGGCATCGTCGCGTGTATAGCCGCCCGAAAGTGCCACAACGCGCATGATGCGGGGATGCTTGATCAGCGGCGCATACAGGTCGGGCACGGTCGGGATGGTCAGCTTCAGCATGACCTGCCGGTCGCTTGGCAGCTTGTCTGCGTGGCGCTGGATCTCTGCCAGCAGCAGCCCTTCCGCATCCGCCTTGTCGGGGCTCTTCACGTTAACTTCCGGCTCGAGGATCGGCATCAGCCCGTGCTTGGCGATTTGCGCGCCGACCTCGAACTGTTGCGCCACGATGGCGGCCACACCGGTCCGCGACGCATGCTCGATGACCGAGCGCATCTTCGTGCCGAACACGCCAGCACCGGCCGCGCGGGACGCCAGGGTATCCAGCCCCGGCATCGGCTTCATCATCCTGACGCCGTCGGCTTCCGCTTCCAGCCCCTTGTCCACTTTAACGAACGGCACGACACCGCGATCGTCCCACAGGAAGCTTGGCACCGGCTTGTCGCCCACTTTGCCGTCCATCGTGCCTTCGAACAGGATGGCGCCGATGACTTTGGCGCCGGTGAAGGCGGGCGCTGTCACGATGCGGGTGCGCATTTCGTGCATCAGCTTGAACATCTCTGCATCGCCGCTGTAGGCGCTGTCCGGAATGCCGTACAGCCGCAATGCGCCTGGCGTCGATCCGCCGCTCTGATCGAGTGCGGCGATGAAGCCTCCCTTGCTGCTCATCTGCGCTGCCATTTTTTCGTTGGCCATGTCGCTATCCTCTCATTGATGCGCCCAGGCTGACGCCGCCTGTCCCTGGCTGTCTAGCACGGGCTGATCATTACGCCGAGATCGGCACTACCTGGCCACCGGCACGCCCATCTTTCCCAATTGCGCGATCGCCATTTCGTTACCTGCGCCCGCGGATTGCTGCAGCCATTTCGTGGCCTCTCTTGGATCGCGCGGCACGCCGTGCCCATCGGCGTACAACATCCCGAGATTGAACGCCGCGAACGTATTGCCCTGATCGGCTGCCAGCCGGAACCAGTGCAGCGCCTGGGCATAGTCGCGTGGCACGCCAGCGCCATGCACATACAGCTCACCCAGCCCGTTCTGTGCGAGCGCATTGGTCTTGTCGGCGGCGCGATGCAACAACTGCATCGACTGCGCGTAATCCTTCTGCACGCCGAAGCCATGCATATACATCAGCCCGAGCCGCGCCTCGGCTGGTCCGTAATCCTTCGCAACAGCGCGCTGATACCATTGTGCCGCGGTGGCGGGCTCCTTCGGCACGCCGATCCCCAGGCGATACAGGTTGCCGAGGATGAACTCGGCCAGTGCGTTGTCTTGTTCGGCCGCGCGGCGCAGCCACATCACCTGCTGCGCACGATCGCGCGGCACACCAAGGCCGCGTGCGTTGAACCGTGCCATCGCGATTTGCGCGGCCGGGAAATTCTGCTCTGCCGATTTGCGATACCAGATCAACGCGGTGGCGTAGCTGTGCGGTACCGAATAGCCGCGCTCGTGCATCAGGCCGACATAGAACTGTGCATGCGCATCGCCCTGATCCGCTGCCTTCTGGAACCATTGCAGCGCAGTGGCGTAGTCCTTCTGCACGCCGATGCCCTTGGCATAATTGATTCCGAGATCGATCTGCGCCGCGGCCTGGCCCTTCTCGGCCAGATCGCGCGTCGCCTGTACAGTCGGCTCCGGCGGCATCTGAGTCGCGGACGGCTTCGCGGCAACCGGCTCGATCGCGGGGATGGCCGCATCGTCCGCCGCTGCTTCGGTCCGCGAGAAATAGAACTCGCCATCGATCGGCGAGCTGGACACCCAGGGCTGCTGGTTACCCTGCGTCGCCTGCTTCACCGACAGACCCACCTGGTTGAACAGGTGGAAAATATCCAGACCAGGTTTGCGGATCGCCTCCGCAAGCGCTGCGGCGTAAGGGCCATCGGCGCCCGTGCCGTCGACCGCGACATTGCCTGGCTGCGTTGCGAACGAGATCATCGTGCCGTCCGGTGCCTTCATCTGGGCAAGGCCGCCTGCGACGCCGCGCGTACCGAGGTTGGCGAACGGATTGTTGCGACACGCATCCAGGATCAGGATGTTGAGCCGCGTGTTCGCGCCGTCCATCTGCTTCAGTACGAGCTCGGCGTTGACCATCTGGAAATCGAGGTCCTGCTGCCGCGTCGGGTTCGCATCCACCGGCACCAGCCAGTTGGTATTGTCCACCTGCATGCCGTGGCCGGCGTAATAGAACAGCGCGACGTCGGCGCCCTGGATCTGCTTGCCGAACTCCTGCACCAGACGATCGAAACCGGCCTTGTCGAGGTCGAGCTGTGCGCCGCCACCGACCAGGGTGAAGCCAGATTTCTTCAGTGTGTCAGCAATCAGCCTGGCGTCGTTGCCGGGATTGCCCAGCCGTTCGACATGCTGGTAGCCGGCGTTGCCGATGACCAGCGCAACGCGGTGCTCAGCCTGTTGCGCATGCGCAGCGATGGCGGTCAAGCAAACGGCCACGACCAGCAGCAGAAGTCGGCGCATCTGACGTTCCCTGTTGTTTCAGGCGAGGCCGTAGCGCAGCGCGAGCCACAGCTTTTGCCATGTGGGCAGACTCACACGTTCGTGCGGCTTGGACCAGCCGCTGCTTTCCAGTCGCGAGAGGATCGCGGCGTAGGTCGCCCCCATCATGCGCGCGGGCTTCATCGCCTTGGCATCGCATTGGCGCATCGCTTCCGTCGCGGCACGGAAATGTTCGTGTGCCAGCCTGGCCACTCGCTTACAGACGAGCGGGAGGTTGGGGGACCTGAGGGCGGCCATCGGGTCATGAGGAATGCCGGCCTCGTCGAGCCACTCGCGCGGCAGGTAGAGCCGCCCGCGCTCCGCATCTTCCTGGATATCGCGCAGGATGTTGGTGAGCTGCAGCGCCCGGCCAAGTGAATAGGCGACCCGATCGGCGGGCGGCGATGAGTCACCAAACACGCGCACCGACAGCCGCCCGACGGCGGCGGCGACACGATCGCAATAGAGGTCGAGCGTGACGAGGTCGGGTGCGACGATGATGGTCTCGCAGTCCATCTGCATGCCATCGATCACGGCAAGGAAATCGTCTGTCCGCAGATTGAAGCGCTGCACGGCGGCGACCAGAACGCGCGTCACCGGCCCGTCCGAGTTCCCTCGATACATATCGGCGACCCGCTCGCGCCAGGCGGCGAGCTGGGGCAGCTTGGTCGAGAACTCGCCAGGCTCGTCGGCCACATCATCGACCATGCGGCAGAAGGCGTAGATCGCGTACATCGCGTGCCGCCGATCGGGCGGCAGCACGCGCATGCCACGATAGAAGGACGTTCCGGCTGACCGGACGAGCGCCTCGACCTCATCGAGATCAGCTTGCGCCACGCCAAGCGGTGTCACGGCAACCACCGCAACGCCGCAAGCAAGCTGCCGACAGCATCACCCTTGGTCAGCCGCACCCGGCGGGCCACCGGATCGCCGCGCCGCAGCCTGCGAGTCAGCCGATGTGCCAGTCCCACAATCACCGCTGTTTCCAGCCGCAATCGCCGGCTTCGTGTCAAACGCGGCAGGTCAATCGCCGCGGCGTTCAGCGTATCGACATGATCGAGCAGCATATCGAACACCCGCCGGAGCCGAGCAGACGCGGCCGGAGCGCGCAGTTCCTCGACATCGACAGCGGGCATATAGCAGCGATCGAGTGCCGCCAGATCCTTTGCGCAGTCCTGCAGATGGTTCAGCACCTGCAGCGATGTGCACAGGGCATCGGACGGTGTGTAGGTCGCGCGATCCTCGCCATGCAGATCCAGCACGTGACGTCCTACGGGCATCGCCGAGTACCGGCAGTAGTCGTAGAGCTCGCCCCAGTCTGCGTATCGCAGCTTGGTCGCATCGCGCCGGAACGCGACCAGCAGATCCAGCGAATGACGTGCGGTGACGCCGGTTTCTGCCAGGCTCGCACGCAGCTTCAGAGCGCTCGGCGAACCCGCGTCGCGCTTGCCCAGCAGCACGTCCTCCATTGTGTCGAGCCGCACAATCTTTTCGTTCGCCGCAAGCTCTGACGAATCAGCGATGTCATCGGCATTCCGCGCAAACACGTAGAAGGCGTGGACGTGTTCCCGCAGATCGCGCCGGATCAGCAGCGAGCCAACAGGGAAATTCTCGTCGCCGCGGCCCTTGCCGGACCACGCCTCGACGGTCGCGGCATCGCTCATGCGTAGGCGCGTCCCTTCCAGGCTACGCCGCGCCCAACGTAATGATTGACTGCGGATCCGATCGTTGCCGCCATGTAGAACGCGGCGATCAGTGGCAGTGCCGGCGCCCACAACACCGCGCGGCCATAGCGATGCAGCGTCGGCTGGTAGCAGGCGGCCATGACGCCCCAGGCGATCCAGCCGCACCACCGTGCGACGCCCGGCACGAACACTGCCGCGAACGGGGGAAGCAAGAATGTCAGCGCCATTCCCAATGTGGTGCCAATCAGCAGCAAGGGTGAAAACCGAAGCTGCACATATGCGGTGCGTGCGACCATTCGCCAGATGTCGCCTGCTTTCGGGTACTCGCGGATCGAATGTGCCAGCCTGGTATGACCAAGCCAGATCCGTCCGCCGCGCTTCACCGCGACGGCCAGCGCGACATCGTCGATCAGCGCACCGCGTATCGCCTGGATGCCGCCAATGCGTTCCAGAGCACGCCGCCGGATCAGAATGGTGCCACCCGCAGCAGCCGCCGCGCCGGACAGGGGATCGTTGACGTTCGCGAACGGGTAAAGCAGTTGGAAGAAGAAGACGAACGCCGGCACCAGTGCGTGCTCGGCCGGCGAGTTGCACGCGAGCGCCACCATCTCGGACACCATGTCGAGGTCGCCACGCTCGGCCTGCGCCACCAGCGTGCTGAGGTGGCGCGGATCGTGGATGATGTCGGCATCGGTCAGCAGCACAAGTTCGCTGTCGGCCTCGTTCAGTCCTTGCGCCACCGCCCACAGCTTGCCGCTCCATCCGGCCGGTCGCGGCTCGCCACTCAACACCGTGAGCCGCGGGTCGGCGATACTGCGCGCGATGCTGCCGGTCCCGTCGCTGCTGCCATCGTCGACCAGCACCACGCGTAGCCTGCCGCGATAGTCCTGCGCCAAGAGGGATTGCAGCGCCTGCGCGATGGAAGGCGCCTCGTCGCGCGCGGGGACAACGATCGTCACCGGCGTTGAGGCCGCGCTTCGCACGGGGGGCAACTCGGGCTCGGAGTGCCAGAACCGCCCGTGTCCCAGCAGCAAATAGAGCCAGATCGCCAGGGACAGGACCGCGAGGGTTGTCACTTCAGCATGCCATTGGCACGGAACCACGCCACGGCGTCCTCGACCGCCTGCCGTACAGGACGCGGATTGTAACCAAGCTCGTTCATAGCCTTGGCGGAGGAATAGAACATTTTGTGCCGCGCCATCTTGATGTGATCGCGCGTCATCATCGGAGGAATGCCGGTCAGCCGGGCCAGCCCCTCCATGAACCACGCGGCCGGCCATACCAGCGCCTCGGGCAGCTCGATGGTCGGCGGCTTGCGTCCGACCACGTTCGCCACCAGGGCCAGGATGTCCTTCAGCAGCATGTTCTCGCCGCCGAGCACATAGCGCTCGCCGATCCGGCCGCGCTCCAGTGCCAGGACGTGGCCCTCGGCGACATCATCAACGTGCACGATATTCAGGCCGGTATCGATGTAGGCCGGCACCCGTCCGGCCGCCGCGTCCCGGATCATCTTGCCGGTTGGCGTCGGCTTGATGTCCCGCGGGCCGACCGGTGCGGCGGGGTTCACCAACACGACGGGCAGTCCTTCCTGCCGCGCCATGTCCATCACAACCCGTTCGGACAAGTACTTCGACAGTTTGTAGGGGCCGATGAAGTCCGCCTCATTGGTCGGGGTGTTCTCGTCGGCGAGCTCGCCCTGAGGCGCCCAGCCCAGCGCGGCGACCGAACTGCAATGCACGATCCGTTCTACACCCGCCGCCTGTGCCGCCCGCATCATCGCGAGCGTGCCATCGACGTTGGCGCGCTGCATCGCCTCGGGATCGGGCACCCAGAATCTGTAGTCGGCTGCCACATGGAACACATACCGGCATCCGGACGCCGCCCGGGCCAGAGAGGCAGCGTCCGTCAGGTCACCGAGCGCCAGCTCGGCATCCACGCCCGCCAGGTTCCGCCGGTCGCTGGTGGGGCGGACAAGCAGGCGCAGCTTGTGACCGCGGGCTGCCAGCACGCGCGCCACGGCGGAGCCGACAAAGCCCGTCGCTCCGGTCAGCAGTGTCGGTCCGTCCGTCACGGCGCGTGTATAGCCTGCCGTACCTGAATCGGTGTAGAGGCGGTGCCCACGTGAAAAAGCTACCCATTGCCCTCGCGCTGGCCGGTCTGTTGCTCGGCACAGTCCTGATCGGCTGGTT
>Ga0070730_10005935_pt1 | contig 10467 bp, 8 predicted proteins | sample Coa_R1_3_FD_66447 | JGI IMG/M metagenome (GOLD analysis project Ga0070730, IMG submission 66447) | Surface soil microbial communities from Centralia Pennsylvania, which are recovering from an underground coalmine fire - Coalmine... | ecosystem: Environmental > Terrestrial > Soil > Unclassified ... | reverse complement strand
AGCATCTCGAATTCGATGGTGGCGAACTGGCCGAGCGAGCCGATGCCGGGCGTCGCTGCCGTCAGCTGTCCGGGTTTGACGCGGGCCTGGGCGATGACCTGGCGCAAGCTCGACGCATCGAAATGCGGGCTCACCACCAGGACGTAGGGCGAGGTCGCCACCACCGCGATCGGCACCCATTGGGCCGGATCGTACGGCATGGTCTTGTACATATACGCGTTGGTGGCGATCGGGCCGGGCGAAGCGAACAACAAGGTGTAGCCGTCGGGCGCGGCGCGCGCGACCTGCTCGGAGCCGAGATTGCCGCCGGCGCCGCCGACATTCTCGACGATCACCGATTGCTGCCATTTTTGCCCGAGCTGCGCGGCGAGCGCGCGGGCCAACAGATCTGTGCCGCCGCCGGGCGGGTAGGGCACGATCATCTTCACCGGCCGCGTCGGGAACGCCGTTTGCGCCTGTCCGGCGCCGCCCGGGGCCGCAACGGCCAGCGCCGCGGCGAGTACGGTCATCGCTAACGATCGAAAGCTCGGCATCGTTCGTCACCCTCTTGGCCACGTCCGCGCCATGGTATGTGACCCGCAAAGCCGGCGCCAGCGTGAGCGCTTGATGCCGTTGCTCTCGCTCATTTGCGCCGCCGCAGCACCGGCGGCTTGAGCATCGGGTTGGACGGCAGATGCTCGAGGATAGCGAACGGCTCTTCCAGCTCTTTCGGCTCCTTGTAGCTGAACTCGAAATCGGGCCGCCCCAGATTCGGATTCTTCAGATCGGCAAGTGCGGGGCGCAGCCAGCACCGGTCGTCGCCCTGGCAGGTGCGGTTGTGCTTGCACGGCTTTTTGCTGCAGGTGCGCCACAGCTCCAGCAGATCGGATTTGGCGCGCATCGCCAGGAGCCAGCGGCGCGCCATCGGCAACGCGTAGTATTCGTCACGGGTCAAACGGCCGGGATAATCGCGCGGCACTTTCGGTTTGTTTGCGTGCGGCATGGTGCTTCCTTGCTTTCCGCCCCGCGAAGCGGGGGAGGGGACTGCGCTGCGCAGCAGCGCGGTGGAGCGGCGCAGGCCTTGACGAAACTCTGGCGACGAAAGCGAAGCGTTGCGTGCCGCGCCGCTTCCACCATCTTGCTTCGCAAGATGGTCAGCCTTCCCCGCTTGCGCGGGTAACGACAAAAACAATCTCATTCTCGCGACGCGTTTTTGCGCCCGAGCTTTGCCAAGCCACTGCACGAAAGCTGCCTCCAAATAAAAAGGGGAGGCGGAGCGCCGAACGGCGCCTAGTCTATAGACCGCACCGGCACTTCGGATGAGAGCATCCGAACCCGCGGCCGGTACGGCGCGCGCCACGAATGTGTCGCGTTACCGCGGACATCCGCTTGCGGGCGCGCTCGCCTTTCGGCGCTCCGTCGCGGCACTCGCCAGGCTGTTACCCCTGGCTCAGCTTCGGGCTGCGCGTCCCGGTAGTCCGCAACGGCTTGCACCGCCGCAGACCCCTTTAGTAGTAGCGAGCTCCTCGCGATCCGGTCGTAATGCCGGATAGGCAGGGTCCGAAGCCGCCCGGGTGCAGGGTTACGAGCCCGCACGCAGGCACCGCATCCCGCTCCGCTTCAGGGACCGTCTCGAGAAGCGCCCCCTCCGAATGCGAATCATTCGGCTGAGCGGGATGGTGGCTGGGGCCTATAACCCAGTTGACTCATTCATCGCTTCTGACCTATAAAGCCTTGGCCGTTTTCTGCGATACCAGCGAAGGCAAATCTGTCCGCTCTGCCGTGGGCAGAAGGAAAGCAGGAAAAGGGGCAAAACTGTCGGCAGCGACGTGCGTCCTAGGTTCACCGGCAGTTCGTTGAGCCGTGCTGGTCTCAACGGGGATGTGTTATTCTCCGCTCTCCCGCGCGCTGCGGGTGACGGGAAACAACCAACCGCGATTCTTGCGGTTGAGGTTGATTCCGTCGCCCCTGACAGGACCGGGACCAATCCTCAATCCGCAAGTCGCATAGCAAGAGGATCAACCCATGCTTTGGGTCGATACTTACATCCGCTATCGCGACGGCATTCCCCATCGCGTTCGCGGCCACTGGCGCCGATTTCCGCGTAGGCGGCTATCGACCAGTTTCCCGTTTCCGCATCCGCCTGCGGCGTAAATCCACAACGGATTCGGATTGAGAGTTACCGCCGGACAGCTTGCGTTTTTTGCCGCCCGGCGGCTTCTTTTGTTTTCCTCGTTTAATCAACGCTTCCACTTCATCCGGCTTTGTCCGAATGAACCGCTCAAGCGCCTCACCAAACGGCATCGCAAGGCCGAACTTAGGCTTGAGTTTCGACCCTTTGGGATTTGTCATCGGTCAGCGCCTTATAGGTCAATCGTCCTTCAACGTCGGAGAATAACGCATTGATGCGCTCTTGGCTTGTTAGATCGCGGTGGCTCATGCGCCAAGTCATTTCGGAAACATACTGTTGCAGGTGTTTTTCTGAAACCCAATGATGTGTGCCGACGATCTGCCGCTTCAAAAGCGACCAAACGCTTTCGATGCTTTGCGTGTGAATCTCGCCCTTAGCATATTCGCCTTTGGCGTGATTAAGCGTGCGATGCTGCGGAAATCCTTCGATTGCGCGGTAGGCAACGCCAGTATCGGTAACGACCAACTTGGCATCGGGCGACACGACTGCATCGAAAAACCTTTGAGCGTCCGGCCTACCAACACCAGTCGAAACGACTCGCGCCACTACCGCACCGTGGCGTTCTTTCGCACCGATGATCGGAGTCATGCCTACCGCGCCGCCGCCTTTGCCTTTACGGCGGCCATGCATTGAACGGGCTTTACCGCCGACAAATGTTTCGTCAATTTCCACCTCGCCCCTCATGGGCGGGGTGTTGAACGACTGTGTGCGCGCGGCATGGCGAAGTCGATGCAACACAAACCAAGCAGACTTTTGTGAGATTCCAAGGTCTCTCGCCAGGGTTGTCGAAGCAATGCCTTTCGGATGATTGGTCAAGAGCCAGATCGCTCCGAACCAAACCTTGAGCGGCAGTTTTGAGTTTTCAAAAATCGTCCCCACTAAGATCGAAAATTTATTTTTACACTGAGGACAACCAAACCGATTACCCTTTTTGGGCGTGTAGACCTTATCGTGCCCGCAATACGGGCAGAACTCGCCGTCGCGCCAACGGATAGCCCTGAAATGGTCCAAAGCGACCTGATTGTCACTAAACGTGATCATTAAATCTGCAAGCGTTTTGAACGTCTTAATCATGGCATACTCCGCTAACCCGTTGACTCCCTTATGACACATGTGGCGTCACATGTCAACTTGGTTATAGGCCCCTGGTGGCTTTGTATCTCTTTCAGGGATAAATGTCAAGGAAATTGTCGCTACCAAGGATACGCTCCGTCCGGGTGCGCTTTTCGCGGCATGTCTGTTCATGTCCAGTTTCCAACACGCTGCCGCCCTGCGGCAACCCGACGCGAAGTGCCAATACCTGCCGTGAGCAAGCGCCGCAAATTGCTCTCTGCAGAACAGGCTACTCGATCACCTCGGCGGCGAAGGCAATGAGCGACTGCGGCCGGCGTAGGCTGCTTGGGCTCGCGGTCTTGAGATTGATTGACAGTATGAATTTCGCCGGGTTCCTGGACAGGTCAGACGGCCTGGTCTAGTAGCGACCAGATCCCAGGTTCAAGTTGCGACGAGCCTCACGACCTCACGCGCGCAACCGATGAAAAGCTTCGCCAAGGGACCAAGCGTCCGATTTTTTACCGTAATGATATCGATGGCAAACCGGTGCGCCGGAATTTTCAAGGGCAGAACTGTCACGCCTACTTGCGCCCCGCTGGAGCGTGCAACAGAGAGCGGCACAAATCCGAGAAAGCGTCCGGTGGCGACAAGAGCCGTCGTCAGTTGCAAGGATAGAGTTGCGACACTGGCGTGGGGCGGCTCCAGCTTGTTGCTTCGAAAAAACCCGGCAACCAATGGTCCTCGCAAGCTGTCGTACGGCGGCAGTACCCAGGGTTCGTGAATAAGCTTCGAAAGCGTGAGATGCCGCTGACGGTGCCATGGGCTGTTGCGGCCCGCAACCGCAACAAGCGATTCGGTGAACAAATTTTCCAGGGCCAGGTCATCTTCCATGAAGGGATTTGGAACTCGGCCGATGATCAATTCCACATTACGGCTGCGCAATTCGTCGAATTGCAGCATCGAGGTATTGGCGTGGATCACCTGCAGGCGTACGCGCGGATACTTTGCTGTAAATTGCTCCACGACTCCCGGGATGATGCCGGCAATTTCCACCTCCGGACAGCCGATATGCAAATCTCCCGAATCTGGATGAGCAAGGTACTCGATCTGCTTGAGACCCTGCCGCATCTCGTCGAAAACGACATTGCCGCAATTGAGCAGCGCGCGGCCGTAGGCGGTCAGCTCAACTCCCTTGGAATTGCGGTCAAACAGCCGCACGCCCAAGGAATGCTCGAGGTCGGAAATCGTCTTGGAGACGACGGGGTGCGAGATGGCCATGCGCTCGGACGCCTTCGACATGCTGCCGCATTCGGCGACCGCCAGCACGATATGCAGGTCGCGTAAGCGAATGCGGCGGCCGATGCGGTCTGCCCAATCCATGCTAGGCCTTAGCCTGTAAGCTACAGCGGGTCTCGCAAAATCCGTCTTCCGACTATAGCGCCGTTGGCGCACGCCTCAACCGGGATTGGCAGAGATCGTCGGTCGGTACGGTACTGCCGCGACCGGCGGGCCAACAGCAGTGGAGGCCTGTGATGTTGAGAAAAGCTTTTGGCGAAACGATCACCGCAATTGCCGTCGCAGCATTTGCGCTCAGCGGCGCGGCCGCACAGACGGACTTTCCGGACCACACCGTCAAAATCGTCGTTCCGACCCCGCCGGGGCCGACGCTCGACAGCTTGCCGCGCGTAATCGCCAGCCATCTCAGCGCGCGATGGAACGTCCCGGTCATTGTCGAAAACATTCCCGGCGCGGCGCAAAACCTCGGCGCCGAGGCGGTAGCGCGGGCGGAGCCGGACGGCTACACGATCCTCGCAGCGCCCAAAGGGCCGCTCGTCATCAGTCAGTATGCCTACACAAAGCTCGGCTTTGACCCCGATGCATTCGTGCCGGTGTCGATCTTTGCCACTCAACCGACCATCCTCGTCGCCAGCGCCAAGGCCCCGTTCTCCACCCTGCCGGAACTGATTGCCTACGCCAAAGCGCATCCCGGCAAGGTCAACTACGGTTCGCCGGGAACCGGCAGCTCGCTCCAGCTGATGGTCGAAATGCTGGCCGCAGCCGCGGACATCAACCTTGTCCATATCCCTTACAAGGGACTCGGGCCCGCTGAAATGGACCTTGTCGCCGGCCACATCGAAGTGATGTTCGACAACCTCGGCAGCGCGCTGCCGTACATCAAGGACGGCAAGTACAAGGCGCTCGCGGTCACCAGCAAATCGCCGCTCGACGAGCTGCCCGGCGTGCAGCCGATTGCCGCGACGTTCCCGGATTTCGTTTTCGCCGAATGGTTCGCGTTCGTCGCGCCACCGAAGATGCCGGCCGCGATCGCCGCCAAGCTTTCGCAGGCCGTCAGCGAGACGCTGCGGTTGCCGGAGGTCGCGCAGCGATTTCGCGCCGTGTCGGTGACGCCGGTCGGCTCTTCGCCCGCCGAAGCTGCTGCGCTGATTAATCAGGAGAGGGAACGCTGGCGGAAGGCCGTTGCGCAGCTCGGCGTCAAAATCGACTGAGAATGCCATTTTGCAGGACAGCAAAAGTAGATCGCGGATGTCCGGAGAGGGTCATGAGCCACCAAGTCGGCCCGATGACTGCACGTCCGCTTTCCACCCAATCGCGTCGATCGGAGCCGTCATCCGCCAGGACGCGACGTGCCAGAAGCGACCAAAGTGCGCCGCAGCAAAAAAGCGGTCACCGAGCCGACGACCGCGGGCGCTCTCACGTTTCAATAAAACCCCGCGCACGTTGCTCGACCGACGCGCCATCGAAATCTGGCGCGGTGAGCGCAAGGTCGCGACGATCAAGCCGGACGTTTAGCGTTCAGTGATATGCCGCCTTGCCGCCTGTGATGTCAGCGGCGACCGACGCGGTTCACGCCGCCATTGATGTTTGCACGATTATAGGTGCCGTGACGTACCGCGGCACGTGCTGCGGGACGTGCGACGAGCCGCACTCCAGGCCGTGCAACGCAATTCGCCGGATAACCGACGTATGTACAGTACACCACCGCCTGCGCCGGCCCGGGCGTCAGCACCGCGATCCCGCCGACTACGCTAAACAAAGCGACAGATAACGTCAGGGCATATTTCATTGCCAATCCTCCTGCTTACTCAACTTGCAGGACTAACCATCGGCTTGCGCGACCGAGACTACAATTACCCACTCGTATTCAGCGAGACACTTGGGTGTTGTGCTGGGGGCACCGAATCGGCGCCAGATAAAGGTCGAGACGAACCTTGGAGAAAAAAGAACATACCGCGGTACCGCCCTGCCGCTTTCCCAGTGCCCACCTGCGGCGAGGACCCTACACAACAGTTTATCCCATTGACACGTTCTGACACGTGCAATCGCGGGGGGAACCTGCTCGATTCATTTACGGCACGGTATTAGGCGTCACTTCCGGTACGCGTTGCGCCTAGAATTCTGATAGAGGGGTATTTAAACGTTGCAGGAGAATACGATGAGAAAGATAACCCTTCTGACCACTACTCTTGGTGCTGCGATGCTCGCAGCGGTGCCGATCTCGCTGCACCGGTCGCCGACAATGCTGTCCCTCGACACAGCGAACGCTCGAATAGGAAACCCGCTATCTGCTGGGAGCATTGCGGGCGTTCACCGCAGAGTCTATCGACGAAATGCGCGCAGAGGATACTACGGTACCGGAGTGGTAGCCGCAACCGCAGCCGGCGCCTACTACGGCTCTGCGCCGTCCTACAATGGTGGATACGTCAATCATTCTACCCCTGCAGTGTATGACACGACGAGCCATGAGACCACCGCAGATACTCATCACTTGGCGCTCGATGCGGAGCAACATGCGTATTGTCTCTCGCGAACTTTCAACGGGGGTCCCTGCCAGTGACTACCTGCCGCTGAAAGAAAGAGGCCGCCTCACCGGGCGGCCTCTTTTGCGTGGACGACGCCACAAGCAGACATGTGCTACATTCGATCCACTCAGTTATTCGCCGAAGCTGGCGCACCAAGAGATCGTCGCCGCGGTCGGCGAGTGCAAGCGTGAAAAACGACAGCCCGCCTTCGATCTTGACGCGACGATAGCGGCACATCGGCGGCTGCCGTCACGGTTTTGGTGGGCACGGCGCTTCGCGCCTTTGCCCACCCTACGAAGTTATTGCGCGCCGGGCGCCAGCATCGAGGTGAGCCAGGGCACGATGACCTGCGCATAAATGCGGTCGTCGGAAAAATCCTTGGAGCGCCCGGTGTGGCCGCCTTGCGGATTGACCCAGGCGAATTTCGGCGTGCCGGTGCGCAGCAGCAGATAGAGATCGGCAATGGGGACCTGGCTGTCCTTCTCGCCGTTGACCACCAGCATCGGCGCCGACGGCTGGTTCAGCATGCCGCGCGTCTGCAGCGAAAAGGTCGCGAGTTTTTTCAGGAAGGCATCCTCCTCGCCGTCCTTGAAGCCGTAGACGAACATGCGCGCTTCTTTGAGGCCGAACAGATATTCGCGCGTGCCCCAGGATTGGCGCTGCCAGCCGGCCTGGAAATAGTCGTGGATCGGCGCGCCGCGCACGACCACGGCACGCAGATGCTGGCGTTCGGTATAGGCGGCGAGCGCCGACCAATAGCCGCCGGCGCTGCTGCCCATCACGGCGAGGCGCTCCGGGTCGACATCCGCGCGCGTGCCGAGGTAGCCGATGACCGCGCCCATCATGCGCTCGCTGCCGACTTCCATGGGCACGGCCGCCTCGCCGGTGCCGGGCATGTCGAGCGCGAGCGCGCCAAGTCCGGCCGCGGTAAAAGCCGCGCTGCCGTGCTCGACGCTGTATTCTTTGAACTCGTCGAGACCGCCGATGGTCACCACCACGGGCGGCCGTGCGACGCTCTTCGGCAAGCGGAGATACCCGACGATCTCCTTGCCTTCGAACGGGATGCGAACAACCTGGACCGGCGGATCGAGCAGCGTGCCGTATTCGCGGAAGGCCTCGACGGCTTTCTTGTAATCGGCGCGCTTGCCGGGCGTGTTCTGCGCCGGCCAGGCGCCGAAATGGAAATCGAGCCAGGCCTGGTGCCAGTGCTCCTTTTTCTGCGCCGTGTCGGTTGCGGCGCGCGCCGCGGTGGCGTGACGCTCGCCCATGGCGGCCCAGGCGGCGGCCCATTGCTCCGGGTCCATGCTGGTCAGGCCGGCCAGCACGTCGCGCACGTCGCGCGCGTCGATGCCGGCGATCGGATAGGCCTGATGATCGGCGCGGCCTTGCACGTCGGCGCGCAATTCGGCGAGCGCCTGAGCGGGCGACGGGGCATTGCCTTGCGCGAAGGCGACACCGGCAAGGGGCGCGCAAACGAGCGACACCAGCGCAGCGCCGCGGCCGATACGCTGTTTCAGCATGTCCATTCCGTGCCCCTTTTGCCCGCCCGACGAACGACCCGATCCCGGCATTTATTGCGGGATGCCGAAAATAGCGACGTAGCAACCAGCCAAAAACAGCAACGCGCCGAGGGCAATCATGACCACGATCATCGCCTTGCTGACGGACTTGGTGTTTCCAGAGGCATCGGTGTAGACCGGGTTTTTCCAGTATTTTGCGGACGACCAAGCCAGGAAAATTCCGGCGACTATCAAGACCAAGCCCATGAAGCTGTCGCGGGAAAAGCCCGTTGCCGCCATGATCACGCCAACGGCGGCTACGACCGCCAGTACGATAAGCCTTTGCACCAATTGCTTGCTCATTTGCCCCTCTCGCCCATGGGCTAATCTGCCCTACCAGTTGCTATAGCACCGTCTGCATTGGGATTGCGACGTAGCGAAAATGATCGCCGTCCTTGGCGACATGGCCGACGCCGGGCCAGGGGAAGTGGTAAGCCAGGATCGGAATTTTCTCGCCCGCCACCATGTCGAAGACGCGCAGCCGGGACGCCACGCCCTGCTTCGGGTCGGTGTCGCGGCCGAATTCGGAGCGTGGATTGGCCATTTGCAGGACCGGCTGGTGAGCGAGATCGCCGAGATAGACGATCGCGCTATGCTGCGAGCTGATCACAAAGCTGGTGTGGCCGACCGTATGGCCGGGCGTCGCCAGCGCCTGCATGCCCGGCACCACCTCCTGGCCGTCGTTGACGAACGCGATGCGGTCGCGCAATGGCACGAGCGTATCGCGCATCGGCGCGATGTAGCGCCCGAGCGGCGAAGACAACTTGGCTTCGTCGGTCCAGTACTCGAAGTCGGCCTGGGTGACATGGATTTGAGCATTGGGAAAATTCGGCTTGCCGTCTTCGCCGACCAACCCCCAGGCATGGTCCGGGTGCGCGTGGCTCAAAACCACCACGTCGATCGACTGTGGATCGATGCCGGCGCCGCGTAGATTGGCGAGCAAGTGGCCGGTGCGCGGGCCGTAGAACTTGCGAAATCCCATGCCGGTATCGATCAGGACGAGTTTCGAGCCGGTGTTGACGACCAGCGCATTCTGGTCGACCGTCAAATCGTCCTTGTCGAGGAAATTGGCGGCGACGGTTTCGTCGATCCATTCCTGGCTCATGCCTTTGAACAGCTTGGCGCTGAACGTGCCGAGCTTGAGCGGGCCGTCGGAAACCACCGTGCATTCGAAACCGCCGAGCTTGAAGCGATAGGCGGCCGGCACCTGCTCGTTCGCCATCGGGTGGGATGCCGGGGCAGGTTGCGCGGGCCCCGAGCCGGCTGCGGTCGAGAGTTCGGGCGCGCCGGATGTCATTTTGGTGTCCTCGCTGATCCGCCCTACACTTTCCTGCGACTTGCCCGTGCTGACAAGCCGGCGCCGTCAAGGTAGAGAGAGAACAAAACCCCGCGGAGGATGCCGTTGCTCGCCCGCGATGAGCAGAACAAGCCGGTCGACTACGTGGCGCGCGCCCGCGCGCTGGTGCCGCTGATCGAAGCGGCCGGCGACCGCATCGAGGCGGAGCGGCGCATCGTGCCTGACGTCGTCGCGGCGCTGCACGAGGCCGGTCTGTTTCACATGCTGCTGCCGCCGGCGATGGGCGGCGGTGGCGCCGACATCGTCGCCTTCAACCGGGTGATCGAGGCAATCGCGGCGGCCGATGCCAGCACCGCGTGGTGCCTGAGCCAGCAGGTGGCGTCGACGCAAGCCGCCGGCTATCTCGATCCCAAAATCGCCCGCGAAGTGTTCGGGCCGCCGCATGGCGCGGTGGCGTGGGGGCCGCCGTCCGGCGCGACGGCGAAAGTCGCCGACGGCGGCTATATCGTCAACGGCCGCTGGCGCTTTGCTTCGGGCAGCGGCCATTGTCCGTGGATCGGCGGCCAC
>Ga0070730_10005934_pt1 | contig 10470 bp, 8 predicted proteins | sample Coa_R1_3_FD_66447 | JGI IMG/M metagenome (GOLD analysis project Ga0070730, IMG submission 66447) | Surface soil microbial communities from Centralia Pennsylvania, which are recovering from an underground coalmine fire - Coalmine... | ecosystem: Environmental > Terrestrial > Soil > Unclassified ... | reverse complement strand
CGACGGGTCCAACTGGTGCCACCGGTCCGACGGGTGCGACGGGTGACACCGGAGCGACGGGTGCAACTGGTGCGACCGGCGCCACTGGTGCGACCGGTGCCACTGGTGCGACCGGTGCGACCGGTGCGACTGGACCAACTGGTGCCACCGGTCCAACTGGTGCGACCGGTCCAACGGGTGCCACCGGTCCGACGGGTCCGACGGGTGCGACGGGTGACACCGGAGCGACCGGTGCAACTGGATCCACTGGCGCCACTGGTGCAACCGGCGCCACTGGTGCGACCGGTGCCACTGGTGCGACCGGTGCGACCGGTGCGACTGGACCAACTGGTGCGACTGGACCAACTGGTGCCACCGGTCCGACGGGTGCGACGGGTGACACCGGAGCGACGGGTGCAACTGGATCCACCGGCGCCACCGGCGCCACTGGCGCGACCGGTGCGACTGGACCAACTGGTGCAACGGGTCCAACTGGCGCAACGGGTCCAACTGGTGCCACCGGCCCAACCGGTGCCACGGGTGACACGGGAGCGACCGGAGCCACTGGCGCGACCGGTGCGACCGGAGCCACAGGCCCCACGGGTGCCACGGGTGCAACTGGGGCGACCGGAGCTACTGGCGCCACAGGCGCAACGGGCGCGACGGGGTTCGGGGCTCAGATCAAGAACAGCACGGTGAACGTCGCGCAGGAGCCGAACGTCAACTTCACGGGCGGGATCCAGGCCGTCGATAACGCGGGTACGAGCTCGACCGATGTTTCGCTTGCCGCGACGATCCCGAACGCGCACACGGTCACCGGGAACTTCTCCGGATCAGGCACGAACAACTTCGACTTCTCGGGCACGACCGGGACCTTCGACACCAGTACCGGCAACGTGAATCTGAACGGCAATACCACGGTTGCGAGCGGCAAGACATTCAGCGCGGGCGCGGGTACGACGACCGGCAACGGCGTGAGCGTTGCGACGGGCAACGGTCTCGCGAGCGGCTCCGCGCTCAGCGTGGACACCGGTACCTCTGCGTTCAGCGGCAACGCCGTCAACATCACGAGTGGCGGTAACTTCACCGGCACGCTCCTGAATCTGTCGGCGAACGCGACCGCGGGCGGCACCGTCCTCGGCATCAGCACGAATGCGCTGACGAACGGCGCAGTGATCAACGCGAATCTCGGGTCGTCGATCTACACGGGCAGCGCGGGCGCCTTGCGTCTGACGGCAAACTCGGCGTCCTCCGGCGTGCTGCTCGCGGTGTCCGGCACCACGCTCGCGGGGAACGGGGGTACTGCGGCGCAGTTCACCCTCGGCACCCCGGGCGGTGCGGCGGAACCCAGCGAGGGCAAGGCGCTCCGCGTCGCACTCGGAGCGGTGGGAGACGCCTACTACGCCAACGCGGCCTCGGGTTATGGCGATAGCTTCGCGCGATTCCAGGTCGCCGGTGCCGACGTCTTCACGGTGACCGGAACGGCGATCACGACGACCGACACGTTCAGTCAGACCGGCAGTGCCACGTTCAGCACAGGCACCGGCGCGATCTCGCTCAACGGCGACACGACGATCGCCGCCGGCAAGAATCTGAGCACCGCGGCCGGCGCGGGCAATATCGATTTCCATCTCTCGACCGGCACGTTCGACACCAGCACCGGCGCGGTCACCCTCCGTGGCAACACGGCGACCGCCAGCGGGGTCACCTTGACCGCGGGCTCCGGCATCGTGAACGGCGTGAACGCGGTGACCGTCACGACCGGGGCGCTCACGACGGGCAGCGCCATCGCGGTCAACGTCGGAACATCAGCCCCGAGCAGCGGGGTCGCGAGCACGGCCGGGCTCGGCCTCGACATCACCGGAACGGGCGCCTTCGCTGGCCTTGGCAACAACGCCTCGCTCGCCCGGATCAAGAGCACCGGGGCCTTCAGCGGCACCCTCGAGCGCCTATCGGCCGACAACACCCAGACCGGTACCGTGCTGGGGATCAGCGCTGCGAGCCTCTCGACCGGTAAGGCGATCGACGTGACGCTGGCCGCCACCTACACCGGCACGGGTGCGGTGAACGTGAGCGGCGCGGCCTTCAGCGGCAGCCTGCTCAGCGTCTCAGCATCCTCCGACGCCCAGACGACGATCGCATCGCTCGCCAACCTGTCGGCGCCCCTCAGTCAGGGCCACGTGCTGAACCTCGGAGTGACCGGGACCTATGTCGGCACCGGCGTGCTCTCCGTCGACCTGACCGGGGCGACGGGCATCCCGACGGGCACGTCGATCTTGGTCAACGCGGCCAGCGCCTACACCGGCCGATTCATCGACCTTCAGCTGGCCGGCGGCTCCAAGTTCGCGGTCGATCCGACGAACATCTCGACATCGCTGAACTTCGCGCAGTCCGGCTCAACGACGTTCAGCACCGGTACGGGGAACATCTCGCTGAACGGCAGCGTCGTCACGAATATCACGCAGACGGGCAGCACCACATTCAGCACCGGCACCGGAGCGGTGAGCCTGAACGGTCCGGTGACCATCACCGGCACGAATACCTTCGCCACCGGCACGGGCGCGGTCACGATCAACGGTGCCACCACGTTCGTCAGCACGGCGAAGGTCGGTTCGACCGGGACTGCGCTCAACGAGATCCGCCAGGGTACGTGTGCGATCGCGAACACGACGATCCTCAAGAGCACGACGGCGACAACGGCGTGCACGATCACCGGCGGTAGCCAGGACCTCACCGCCTACACGATCTCGCTGACGCCGACCACGTCGCCGCCGGCGAACATCGCGTTCAGCGTCGACACGCCGTCGACGACCCAGATCATCATCCGGTGGGACAACCCGACGGCGACGAACACGGCGACCGGGGCGATCACGTTCCGCTGGACGGCGGTCCGCTAGCGTGGCGGTCGTGGCCGTGGTGCACCTTCCGTGAATCGGAACGACGTCTTCGTCGTGCCGGTGAGCGCGGTCCGCCGGTTCCTCATCCTGACGCTGCTGATCGCGATCGTCGCGATCGGACTCGCCATCTACCCAATGGTGCGAGACCGGCTGCAATCGTCGCCGATCGACCGCAATGCGTATCAGGCCGTGTTCCTGGTCACGAACCAGCTGTACTTCGCGAAGGTCGCCCTCGATGGGGATACCTACCTCCTCAGCGACGTCTACTACTTGAGCCAGGCGGAGCAGGGGGCACCAAGCCAGCTCCTGAAGCGCGGGGGCGAACCGCATGGCCCGCGCGAGCCGATGATCGTTCCCGCGCGGTCGGTCCTCTTCATCGAGAATCTCCGCGACGACTCGCCGGTCGTCGTCGGTATCAAGGCGTTCAAGTCGGGTCAGAGCGGCCCGCTGGCCAGCTCCGTTCCGCCTGCCGTCCCCACCGGCACGGCTCGACCGAGCGGGACCCGCTGACGCTAGCCTGACAGCGGATGCGACGGACTGGTCCGCGGCTGCTGCGGCTGGCCGGGGGCATCGTGCTCTTCCTCGCGGTCTTCTTCCTGGTCCGATGGTGGGATTTCGCGCTCCCGAACCTCGGTGCCGCCCGTTACCAAGCGGTCTTCCTGAGCAACGGTCAGACGTACTTCGGACGCCTCATCGACCGCATCGGACCGTACGTGAAGATCGAGAATGCCTACTACATCCAGCAGACGCCGACGGCGGACGATCAGGCACCGCCGGAGTCACGGCTCATCAAGCGCGGCAACGAGCTACACCGCCCTCTCCCGGTGGTGCTCATCCCGCGCACGGCCATCCTCTTTGTCGAGGACCTTCGTCCGGATTCGCCCGTCGGCGCCTTCATGACGCGGGAGAACGGGAAGTGATGTCCCGCGCGCCGCTCTGGGGGTTGTGGCCCTGGCTCGCCACGGTCCTCCTCGCCGTCGTCGTCGGTGCGACCGTGGATCCCGCGGCGCTGCCGTTCAGCGGCAGCGAGAAGATCTACGCCGTCTTCCTGCTCGACGGCCAAGCCTATTTCGGCCATCTCGAGGACGTGCCGTGGTCCGACTCGGTGGGCCTCACCGATGTGTTCTACCTCGATGACGCGCGCAAGACGACGACCGATCTCCCGGTGGGCCTGCTGAAACGCGGCAACGAGCTGCACGAGCCCGCGGACGGCATGCGGATCCGCCGCGACAAGGTGCTCGCCATCGAGCGCGTGAGCCTCGATTCGCCCGTCGGTAGAGCGATCGCCGCGCAGCGCGCGATCGACAGGCTCGCGAAGTGAGCCAAACGCGCCCGTCGCCGCGCCGGCGCGGCGCCGTCGTCATCGTTCCGTTCGGCTTGGTCGCGCGGATCCTCGCCGCGGTCGTGATCCTTCTGCTCCTCGCCGCCCTGATCGCGAGCGGGGTGGTGGCGCGCGCGGCCGGAGGGACCGTCGTCGCCGACCCCGCGACCGTAGCGACGCAGCGGGCCGCTGCCGAACGCGATCTGGCGCGCGGCTACGATGCGTCGACCGATCAGGTCCGCAAGGCGCACGCGCTCAAGCTCGCGATCCCCGCGCAGCAGGCCGATGCGATCGCCAACAAGGCACTCAACGATCTGGCGACCCTCCGCCACAGTGCCCTGGTCTCGCTCGGCCAGACCTTGGGCTCGACGACCGATGCGGCCGAGACCTACGCGAAGTCGACCGAGCAGGCGATGGAGCAGCAACGCGGTCAGCCGCAGCCGTCCTTCGCACCGACGCTCCTCGCACCGCGCCTCTACGCGATCGTGAGCCGCTTCGATCAGCTGGCGACGCAGATCGCCGACCAGGCGACGGCCGAGCTCACGTCCTCACCGAGCGCGCCTCCCGCCTCGCCGAGCCCGACGACGCGTGCGACGCCGAGTCCAGCGCCCTCGCGGTAACGGCCGGGCAGGTAAAGGGATCTTGACCGCGAATACGTCATTTGGACGCCGCGGATGAGCCATTTGGTGGATGGAGCGCCTCGGCCCCTTTGGTAGCCTGCAGTCAGTCCGCCTCGCGTCCCTTATCCAAAGACGTGGGAGTTCATCGCTGGTCATCCGCCCTGCGCGCCGCCTGATCGTCGCCGCGATCGCCCTGTTCCTGAGCCTGGGTCTCGCCGCGCCGGCCGCCGCGTATTCGCCCAGCTCGGGATTCAGCGCGACGACGTACACGACGCTGCCGTCGGGGACGGCCGCGGGCGTGGCGTTCATCGGCCCGGTGATGTACGTCGTCGACGGCGGCGCAGGCACCCTCTACTCGGTGCCGAGCGCGGGCGCACCGACACCCGTCGCGACGATCTCCGGTGGCCCCAAAGGGCTCGCCGCGTTCGGCGGCTCGCTGTACGCGACGCGGTCGACCGCCAATGACCTGGTGCGCATCGATCCCGTCTCGGGCACGTCATCGACCCTGCTCACCAGCGCCAACGACTTCGCCGGACTCCAGCTCGAAGCCGTCGCTGCCGACGCCGGGTCCGGTGACCTCTACGTGACGACCGACGCCGGCTACGTGTGGGTCGTTCACCCGCCGTACCTCGCCGCCGACCTGTTCGGCACCTTCGGGAGCAGCAGCCCCAGCCTGTACGGCGTCGCCGTGGCTCCCGACCACACCGTGTCGGTCGTCGTGCCGAGCGGCCCGTACAACGGCGTGTGGCAGATCGGGCTCGACGGCACTCCGCACCTCATCGGACTCCCGTTCAGCGGTGGGCGAGGGCTCGGCGCGATCAACGGCTACGTGTTCTCGAACAATGCGGATGGGACCATCTCGAAGCTCGTGATCTCGGGCGTCGGCACGGGGTCCAGCGCGACCGCGCTGACCGGCGGCGATCCCGGCGACCTCGGAACGATCGGCGCGGACGGCTGCTTCTACGCGAGCCAGGGTGCCGCGGTCATCCGGCTCGGGAGTGCCGACGGCGGCTGCAATCTCAGCAACGCGGCCCCGCCGCCTCCGCCGCCGACGCTCACGCTCATCCAGACATCGACGAACCTGCCGCTCATCGGCAATGGCGACCAGTCCTTCAGCGCGACGCTCGCGAACGTGACCGCTCCCGCCGGCGTCCCGGTCACCTTCACCGTCACGCGCGGAAGCAGCTCGACGACCTACACCTCGACGACGGGACCGAACGGCGTCGCCTCGTTCTCATACGCGGCGACGTCGGCGGGGACCGATGTGATCACCGCGTCGGCGATCGTGAATGGAACGCCGATCACGTCCAACGCGATCACGATCACCTACCTTCGCGCGCTCGACACCATCCCGCCGACCATTACCTACACGGTCAGCGGGGATCACAACGCCCCTGGTCCGAACGGCACCGTGTTCTCGTGCCCGAACCCGACGCTGAGCACGCTGGGCTCCAACGAGTACTGCGGCTGGTACACCTCGCCACCGACGATCCACTTCACGGTGACCGCCTCCGGTCCCTCGGGGCTCGCGCCATATGACTGTCCGGACTTCACGCTCAACGTGGACAGTCCGATCACCGGGACCCCGGTCACCTGCAATGCCAGCAACGGCGATGGGTACCACTCGTCGCTGCGCGTGGTGCTTCAGGCGCTCCTGACCCCGCCGATGGTCTCGGCGACCGCGGCCACGGCGAGCGGCGCCTACACCGGCGGACCGACCGCGCACGACGTCACCGTGACCTTCGCCTGCGGCTCGGATCCCGCCCTCGGTCCCGGCGCGATCTCGTTCTGTACGCCGCCGATCACGGTGTCGGCTGAGGGCTTCACGACGGTGTCCGGGTCCGTCCTTGACGTCGCGGGCACTCGCACGACGACCTCGTTCGGGCCGATCCTCATCGACAAGTCCGCCCCGGTCGTGACCGCCTCGATGCGGACGGCGACGGACGGGCTGCCGTACGTGCCCGGAACGCCGACGGCCCAGGACGTCATCGTGACGTTCACCTGCATCGATACGTTCGATCCGAACCCGGCGTGTCCCGCGCCGGTGACGGTCTCGAGCGGCTCGAGCGTGACGGTGAGCTCGACCGACTGGGTGGGGAACACGAAGAGCTACACCTTCGGGGGCATCGTCATCGATCGGGTCGGACCGACCGTCTCGGCCGCGGTCACGCCTGCGCCCGATCTCAACGGGAACAATGCGCTCACCGCGACGGTGAACATCACCGCCATGGATCCATCGGGCATCGGTTCGATCACATACAGCGCGACGGGCGCGCAGACGATCGCAGCGACGACCATCGCGGCGAGCGGCGCACCGGGGAGCTTCAGCGTGCCGGTCCCGTTGAACGCCATCGGCGACACGACCGTGACCTACAGCGCGCACGACGCGCTCGGGAATCTCAGTGCGACCCAGACGATCGTCGTCCATATTCTGGCGACCCAGCCGACGACGCTGGCGATCACCTCGTCGCCGACGCTCGTCGCCGGAGGCACCGTCACCGCGCAGCTCCTCGCGCTGGGCACAGCCCCGGTCGCGGGTCAGACGATCACCTTCACCGCCGGGACCCTCAGCGCGACCGCGGTGACCGACGCGAACGGCGTCGCGAGCACGACACTCGGCCTCGCGCCCGGCACGTCCACGCTTCGCGCATCGTTCGCGGGCACGACCGCCTACGTCGCCTCGAGCGCGACGCCGCAGGCGCTCATCGTCTTCGTGCCGACCCAGTTCGTGATCTGGGGTGGCAACGCCGATGGGATCGTCCTCGGGCAGCGGGTGATCTTCTGGGGCGAGCACTGGTGGGACCAGGTGAACCTGCCCGAGAGCTCCAAGGTGAAGGACTTCAAGGGCTGGGCCGAGCGTGTGACCGGGACGACGTGGACGACGAAGGGCGGCAACAGCAAGCCGCCGAAGACCATCCCGGCGTACATCAGCGTGATCGTCACGACGAAGATCGAGCGCGCGGGCAAGGACGGGATCGCGGGCAACATCGTCCGTCACGCGATCCTGCGGGTGGACTCGCCCTACAAAGACGGTCCGGGCAAGCCGGTGTACGGGGTGGTCATCGCCTTTCTCCCATAACGGCATCGTCTCGGCTCGGGAGCGCTGTTACCTGCGCTGTACCGTGGTCGTTCCGGAGTCCCTCGGGGGCACGGTGCCGAGGGCGCTCAAGACGTCGCCGCGTCCGGGAACGTTCAGCTTGTACAGGCGGTAGAGCAGCGCTGCGACCGCGCGCTGCGGTCCGCTGATCGTGCCGCCAGGCGGACCCCCCGGGAGCCATTCCGCGATCGTGCGATAGAGCGGCGAGTAGAACGGGAAGCCCCAGCCGCGCATCCAGCGCACCGTGATGCCGGCGCCTTCCATCTTCTGGCGCAGCTCGGCCCGTCGGTAGTTGCGCACGTGGCCGATGTGCGTCTCCGACCTGCGCATGCGGCCGGCCATCGTCGAGGCCAACACGTAGCGCGAGCTCATGGCGGCCATGTTCGCGAGCGCGGCGCGATCGTCGGGCAGGTGCTCGAGGACCTGGATCGACATCACGAGGTCGTACCTGGTCGGCAGTCGGTCGCGCTGCACGTCCAGGACCACGGTCGTCGCGTCGGGCACTTTCAGGCTCGTCAGCTCCAGGGCCTGAGGGGAGAGGTCGGTGCCGGTGAGCGTATAGCGTCCTTCGCGCGCGAGCGCCGCGAGATTCTCGCCCGATCCGCACCCCACGTCGAGGATCGTCCGGACGTCGAGCCCCCGGACCACGCGGAGGAGGTCATCCTGGATGTGCCGGTGGACCGGTCCGACGTGCTGCATGTCGCCCCACGTGCTCGTCCAGAGCCGGTCGTATTCGCGCGAGTTCATGCGACGATCTCGTTGATGAGCGCAAGGTAGCGCGGGATCACGGTCGCGTCCGAGGCGTGGGCCCCGGCCCAGCGTCGCGCAGCATCGCCGCGACGTGCGCGCTCGATCGGATCCGCAAGGAGCTTCTCTACCGCGGCAGCGACGTCTGCGGCGCGCGGAGGCACGATCGACGCTCCCGCGGTGACGAGCGAGGCGAACGCTTGATCGTCGCACAGCACCGCGGGGAGTCCTGCCGCGAGCGCCTCGAGCAGCGAGATCGGGAGCCCCTCGCGCGGCGAGGGGAGCACGAAGATGTCAGCGGCGGCGTACACCTCGGGCATCTCTTGGGGTGGGACGTCGGTGCGATGCGTGAGACGACGACCGAGGCCTTCGATCTGCGGTCTCTCCGGACCATCGCCGATCACCAGGGCGTGCCACGGTACCCGGACGAGTGAAAGAGCGGCCGCAAGCACGCCGATGTTCTTTTGCGGTACGAGCCGGCCGACGAAGAGCACCACCGGAACATCGAGAGGAAGCCCAAGGTGCCTGCGCGCCGACTGGCGTCGGGCGCTGTCGGCCACCCTGAAGGTGTTCGTGTCCACGCCGTTCGGGATGATCTCGGTCCTCAGGCTCGCATCGACATTGTCGCTGAACCATTGTCGGACGTGCTCGCTGATGAACACCACCCTGCCCGCGCGGCGCAAGACCGACCGACCGACGGTGCGGTACGCGAGGCGCAGTGGCGGATTGACGACGCTGCTGAACGAGCCCATCGCCACATGTTGCGTGACGAGCGAAGGGATCTTCCGCCGGCGCGCGATCTCATCCGCGAGGACGTTCGGGAGGTAGAGACAATCGTGGAGGTGCACGATGTCGGCCGCGGTCACGGCAGCGTGGAGCGGCCCAAGCGCCCACGGGGCGGGCAGCGGGTAGGGCATCCCGAACCGACGCTCAAGGAAGTTCGACGCCGGCAGCAGCACGCGGTCTATCTCCGGGGGGCCATCCGCTCCACGCGCGCCGTCGGATGCGGCGACCCAGGTCACGATGTGGCCCGCCTTCGCGTAGCCGGCCGTGATCGCTTCCGCGACCCGTTCGACGCCACCACGGTGCGGTGGCATGTAGTGCGTCACGACGCAGATGCGCACGGTCAGAGGCGGCGGCGAAGACCGAGGATGCTGAAGAAGAAGCTCGAAAGGATCACTTGGATCCCGAGCGCGATCGCGCTCGATGACACGATCGCCAACCGCATCGCGAGCGCCGAGGCGTCGAGGGCGCCGAACGATGTCTGCTCCCATACCAGCAACGCGTACAACGACCCGACGATGCCGCCGAGCAGCATTGCTGCGCCCAGACCGAGCCCGACCTCCAAGGTGACTATTCGGAATACCCGCGTGAGCCGGTGGTCCTCGGGGAGCAGCCCTTCGTTGATCGCGAAGATCTTCGTGAATGCGGCGAAGAGGATGGTCTGCGATCCCACGACCACGAGCATCGCGGCATACACCAGCGTGTGAACGCGCGGGGTCGGTAGCAGCACGGCGCTCGCGATCAAGCCGACCAACGCAAGGACCGCGCCCGGGTACAGGAACAGCCAACGCGGGCTGTAGAGGAGGAGGAACCGCAGATGACGCCATCCGTCCCGCCAGGTGCGGAGGTGGGGTTGCCGCCCACGCTGGTCCCGGCGCAGCGTCGTTGGCACTTCAGTGATCCGCAGCTTGGCAAGACTCGCCCGGACCACCATTTCCGAGGCGAATTCCATACCCGTCGTCCGCAGCTGGAGGCTGAGCAGACGGTCTCGCCGGAAGCCACGCATCCCGGAGTGGAAGTCCCCGA
>Ga0070730_10005933_pt1 | contig 10473 bp, 9 predicted proteins | sample Coa_R1_3_FD_66447 | JGI IMG/M metagenome (GOLD analysis project Ga0070730, IMG submission 66447) | Surface soil microbial communities from Centralia Pennsylvania, which are recovering from an underground coalmine fire - Coalmine... | ecosystem: Environmental > Terrestrial > Soil > Unclassified ... | reverse complement strand
GTGGCCGCCGCCGAAGCTGCCGTGGGACTGGCCATCATTATCGCCGTCTTCCGCACACGCGAAACTCTGAACGTTGACCGGGTCAACCTGCTGAAACTATGAACTCAAGCGAACCGAACTTATATCTCTGGCTCATTCCGCTGCTGCCCCTGATCGGCGCTGCCGTCAACGGTCTTTTTGGACGCCGTTTCCCCAAGAAGATTGTGGCCACGGTTGGATTGGTGTTTGTGGCGGCGGCTTTTGCCCTGTCCGCTTGGGCAAGTGTACAGCTCTTGCACATGCCGTTGGACAGGATTCCCTATATTGAAGAACACCTGCCATGGATCACGGCCGGGGGCTTCCAGGTTGACTTCAGCTTTTACCTCGATCAGCTCTCCATGGTAATGATCCTGGTAGTGACCGGCGTCGGGTTTCTCATCCACGTCTACTCAGTCGGATACATGGAGCATGAAGGCGGCTACTACCGCTTCTTCGCTTACTTGAATCTCTTCATGTTCTTCATGCTCATGCTGGTGCTCGCCAGCAGCTACCTGCTGATGTTCGTTGGTTGGGAGGGTGTGGGACTGGCGTCGTATCTGCTGATCGGGTTCTTCTTCCTGAAAGATTCGGCGGCCAACGCAGGCAAGAAAGCATTTATCGTGAATCGCATCGGCGACTTCGGCTTTCTGATCGCCATGTTCCTGATGTTCCAGAAATTTGGCTCATTGAATTTCAGTGATGTTTTTAAGGGAGCCTCCAGTTTGCCGGTGGAAAGCGCGGGCGCCGGCATTCTTACCGCAATTGCCTTGCTGCTGTTGCTCGGCGCGACTGGAAAATCTGCGCAGATTCCTCTGTACGTCTGGCTGCCTGACGCGATGGAAGGCCCCACGCCAGTCTCGGCACTCATCCACGCCGCCACCATGGTGACCGCTGGGGTATACATGGTGGCGCGCTCGAATGTTATCTTCAACCGCGCACCTATCGCGCTTACGGTTGTCGCTGTCATTGGCTGCGTGACAGCGCTGTTTGCGGCAACGATCGGCATGGCGCAAACGGATATCAAGCGCGTGCTGGCTTACTCCACCATTTCGCAGTTGGGATACATGTTCCTGGCCTGCGGCGTGGCCGCGTATTCTGCCGCAATCTTCCACCTGATGACCCATGCCTTCTTCAAGGCGCTGCTTTTCCTTTGCGCCGGCTCCGTGATTCATGCCCTCGGCGGCGAGCAGGACATGCGCAACATGGGCGGCTTGCGCCAGAAAATCCCAATAACTTTCTGGACCATGACCTTCGGCACGTTTGCCATCGCGGGGTTCCCTCCTCTTGCCGGATTCTTCAGTAAAGACGAGATTCTGTTTCAGACTTGGGACAGCCCGTACGGAAGCAAGATTCTCTGGGCCATTGGCCTCGTCACTGCGGGCATCACTTCGTTCTACATGTTCCGGCTGTGGTTCATGACCTTTTTTGGCGAGCGGCGCGAGGCCGAGCACGGCACTGGACACGACAACCATGGGCATGCGAATGACGGAGACCACGTACATGAAAGTCCGTGGATCATGCTGGTGCCTTTGGCGATACTGGCGTTCTTCTCTTTCACCGGCGGGTGGGTGAATATACCCAAAGTCTTTGGGGGCAACAATCTTTTCGATCACTTCCTTGCGCCCGTGCTCAGTGCCGGGGCCGCCACAGCCGAGCACGAGAACCCCGGACTTGAGATGACTCTCGCCCTAACTTCAGTGGTCGTCGCGTCAGTTGGGTTTGCGTTCGCCTGGCTTTTCTACTACAAGCGCCGCGATTTGCCCGGCAAGTTTGCCGCTGCGCTCAATGGCTTCTATACGCTGGTGCGCGACAAGTACCGCGTGGACGAGCTCTACAACCGGTTGTTTGTGCAGCCGGTTATCAAACTCTCCCGCAACTTCTTATGGCAGCAGGTTGATGTGGGGACCATCGATGCCGTGGTCAACGAAGCCGCCAACAGCGCGCAGCACATCTCCAATGAGGCACGCCGCATGCAATCGGGCAATATTCGCTCCTACGCCGGATGGGTGGCGCTGGGGGCAGCGGTCGTAGTGGCCTACATGATCTGGGCGGGACTGCAATGACAATCAACGACACAATTCTCACGCTGGTGACCTTCGTTCCCCTGGTTGGCGCGCTGCTGCTCCTCTTTTTCCCGCGCAACGACAATGCCATTCGCTGGGGGGCGCTGGCTGTTTCCCTGGTTACCTTTGCGCTCTCTTTGCATCTTCCGGTTCATTTCGACCACAGCAATGCGGGTTTTCAATTTCAGGTTGACAACCCTTGGATCAAGAGCCCCAACATCCACTATCACCTGGGCGCCGATGGCATTTCGCTCTGGCTTGTGGTGCTCACTACCTTCCTGGTGCCATTGAGCGTACTTATCTCCTGGAATTCGATTCATATCCGGGTGAAAGAGTTCTTTGTCCTGCTGCTGGTACTCGAGAGCGCTCTGATAGGCGTTTTCCTGGCGCTCGATATGTTCCTTTTTTATGTCTTCTGGGAGGCCACGCTTATCCCCATGGCCCTGCTCATCGGAATCTGGGGACACGAACGCCGGGTCTATGCCGCCGTTAAATTTTTCCTGTACACCATGGTCGCCTCGGTGTTCATGCTGGGCTCGATTATCTGGCTCTACACAAAAACCGGCAGCTTCGATTACAGCGTGATTCGTGAGGCGCTAGCCTCCGGCCATATTGCCCTTCCCGGCGATACAGCCATGTGGCTCTTCTTAGGGTTCTTCATTGCCTTTGCCGTAAAGGTTCCGCTCTTTCCGCTGCACACCTGGCTGCCTGATGCCCACGTGGAGGCCCCCACAGCCGGATCTGTTTTGCTGGCTGGTGTGCTGCTCAAAATGGGAACTTATGGATTGTTGCGCTTTAACGTAGCCCTCTTCCCCGCCGAGGCCCGGCGTCATGCGCCCTGGATCGTCGCGCTGGCGATTATCGGCATCATCTACGGCGCCCTGGTGGCGATGGTGCAGCCTAATTTGAAAAAACTGGTGGCCTATTCCTCGGTGAGCCATCTTGGCTTTTGTGTTCTCGGCATCTTTACCTTTACCTGGATGGGGACCGATGGCGCTGTCTACCAGATGCTGAACCACGGTGTTTCCACCGGGGCCTTGTTCATGCTAGCGGGCATGCTTTATGAGCGCCGGCATACGTACGAGCTCACCGAGTTCGGCGGCCTGGCTACGCCCATGCCCATCTTCGCCACGCTGTTCCTGGTGATTACCCTTTCTTCCATAGGACTGCCGCTGCTGAATGGCTTTGTCGGCGAGTTTCTGGTCCTGAACGGAGCTTTCCAGGCAAAAGTCCTGTTCGGCGTTCTGGCGGCCACGGGTGTCATCTGGAGCGCCTGCTACATGCTCTGGATGTATCAGCGCGTCTTCTACGGCCAAGTCACCGTGCCGGTCAACAACACGCTGCCCGATGCCAACCTGCGCGAGCGCATTGCCCTGTGGCCTACCGTGGTGTTCGCCCTCATCATGGGCGTGGCTTCTCCGCTGTGGATGAACATCATTGATCCTTCCGTGAGAGCGGCTGTCCCTGCGGGCAGCTATTCTGCGCAAGCCAGAAAGCCAAAGCCTGCGGCTGCGGTTGAGCAGTCCGACCATGCTGCGCTGAGAAATGACAAGAAATCCACTGAGGTAAGCAGCCGATGACCCAGATTACGGGCGCCGAGTACATTCGTATCCTTCCCGAAATCATTCTCACACTGTTTGGCATGGCCGTGATGATGATAGATCCGCTTCTGCCTCCCAAACAGAGCCGGAAGCCTTTAGGTTTGCTGGCGCTGGTTGGGGCCATTGCCGCAGCTGTAGCCACGGTGATGCAAAGCAACTATAGCGGCACTGCGTTTTTTGACATGATTGCCGTCAACAGTTTCAGCATCTTCTTTCATTTTCTGATTGCGATCATCGTCATTGTCATCATTCTTGCCTCGTATGAGTATCTGGAAGTGCAGCACATCAACCTGGGCGAGTACTACGGGCTTATCCTGTTCGGCGCTGTGGGGATGATGCTGATGTCTTCCGCCACCGAGCTGGTGCTGATCTTTATTGCGCTGGAAATTTCTTCCATCTCAACCTATGTTCTGGCCGGTTTTCGCCGTAAATCCGCCAGCAGCAGCGAATCATCGCTGAAGTATTTCCTGCTCGGCTCGTTTGCCACGGCTTTCTTTTTGTATGGGGTGGCTTTGATGTTTGGCGCCACAGGCTCGACCAGCATCGCGGAAATCGCCAGACAATTACAGGCTGGGCATACAGGCCCGCTGGCTTTTGTGGCGCTTGCACTGATGTTCGTGGGCCTTGGGTTCAAGATTGCTTCCGCGCCCTTCCACATCTGGACACCGGACGTCTACGAAGGCGCTCCTGCTCCTGTTGTGGGACTGATGTCCACAGCGCCCAAGGCGGCGGTATTTGCCGTGCTGCTGCGCATCCTGTTCGCTGCCGCTTCGGCAAATGCATTCAGCTCGGCGTGGTTCTGGCTGGTGTGGATTTCGGCGGCGCTCTCCATGACTCTGGGCAACATTGGCGCCCTCGTGCAAAACAATGTGAAGCGCATGCTGGCTTATTCTTCCATCGCCCATGCCGGATACATGCTGGTTGCGTTTCTCGGTCCGGCGACCAATCCTCAAGTCGGCATCTCGGCGGCAATCTTCTACACCGCTTCTTATGCCGCCATGAACGTTGGGGCCTTCTGCATTGTGAGCCACCTGGCCGGCAGCGAAGAGCGTTATGTCACCCTTGACGACTACGCGGGGCTGAGCCAGCGTTCGCCATGGCTGGCCGCGATGTTGAGCATCTTCATGCTGTCGCTCATCGGCATTCCTCCGACCGCGGGCTTCTTTGCCAAGTACTATGTCTTCAACGCCGCCCTGCAAGCCAACCTGGTCGGGCTGGCGGTGATCGGTCTCATTAACAGCGCGGTTGCAGCGTACTACTATCTGCGCCTCATCGTGGTCATGTATATGCGCGAGAGCAAGACTGAGGCGCCGGTGTTTCCTGTTCCCACCTCGTTAGGCGTAGCAGTCGTGTTGAGCGCGGTGGCCACGCTGTATCTGGGAATCTGGCCGCAACGGATCCTGGACTACGCCATGCGCTCGGCGCAAGACCTGATACGCTGATTATTCGATGGCCACGGCGATATCACGCCGCTCGAAGATCCATCCCGCAAGCAGCCAAAAAATAATAATTTCGAGTAGCGCAACCGGTATGGCAACCGGTTGTGTCCTGGCGTGCTGGAGCAGTTGGTTGGCATCCAGGTTAAGCTGATAGACGGGAAAGACGGCGTTTCCCCAGGTTCCAATGCGCTGCGCTGCCCATCCACTTCCGATAAGAATGAAAGTTCCGGCTACCGCCAAAAGCGGATGGAGAAACGTTGAGAAGAACATGGCAATGGCGGCACTGAGGCAACAGGAAAGCCACATCAACATTACGGCTGCGAAGACCTGCGAAAACGAAAAGCGGCTGCGCTCTATAATACACACGGCGCCGAGAAGCACACCTGCCTCAAAGACACCGGTGGTGGCAATGACGCCACCCAGAAGTCCGGCAAGGTAATCTTTGCGTTCAATGCCCTTGGAGAGCACCCCGAGAATCCTGCGGCTTTTACGCTCGTTAAGATTGGCCTGCGCCGCCAGCAGAGTCGCGATGCCGACGGCGTAAAACGCCTGCTGCCCAAAAAAGAATTCGACGTCCTCGCTCTTGATGATTTCGTTCTCCAGGGCGAGCCCCAGACCAAACGCAATGGCAATCAAAGAATAGATCAGCAGGAGCCAGCGCATCTGGCGTAAAAAATTGAAAGAAATCAGCAGAGTAGCTCTCACTCGCCTTCACCTTGCCCTTTCTTGCTGGCATGGGTTGCCGCAAGTTCGAGGAAGACGCTCTCGAGTGACTTCTTCACCGGATTCACACTGACGACTTCCCCACCGGCGGCCCACGCGCGCTCGATGATGGCACGCTGCATAGCGATGGGCGCCTGCAGGTAAAGCCGGCCGTCGCGCGCCGCAGCTTCAGGAAAGATTTCGGCTTTCACGCCTTGCACCACAACTTCACATTGGTTGGTCGATTCCAGCAGCCCAGAAGTCTTCCCCAGACGCGCGACGCGGCCACGATCGAGGATTGCGACCCGGTCGCAGATCATCTCAATTTCTGAAAGCAGATGCGAGCTGATAAAAACCGTCTTTCCGCTCTTACGCGCAGCCAACAGCAGCTCGCGCACCGCCACGCGCACAAGCGGATCGAGCGCGGAAGTAGGCTCATCCAGGATCAGCAGCTCCGGGTCGTTGACCATCGCCTGCGCCAGCCCCACGCGCTGCAGCATGCCGCGCGAAAACTTGCCTACGTTGCGGTCGGCAACATCCTCCAATTCAAAGACCTCAAGCATTGCACGCACACGCTCGCGCAAAATCGGATCGCGCATGCCGTTCAGCTGGCCATAAGTGCGGATGACGTTGCGAGCGGAGAGGTGATAGAAAGCGACGTTTTCCGCCAGGAATCCGACCTGGCGGCGGGTGGGGGCATGGCCAAATCTCTGCCCCAGCATGCGCCCTGAGCCCCTTGTGGGGCGAACAAATCCCAAGGCAATGTGGATGGCAGTTGTCTTGCCTGAGCCGTTCGGCCCCAGAAACCCAAAGATCTCGCCCTGCTCAACCTGCAGATTGAAATCATTTAAAGCCTGCACCGGCTTGCTTTGCAGCATGCCGCCATATTGTTTGGAGACTTGGTCGAATTCGAGTGCGTAGGCCATTCAATTTTCTGCTTCTTTCAGCTTGCCTGTTTCTTTCAGTCTGCTCCGTTCTGCCGCCGGATTTCCCTTGTTCTGCCCGGTCTCAAGCAGTGAGGGGGTGGGGTATTACATTAAGTAGTCTGCGAATCCGCAACCCATTCAGATTCAATTATTTACTGGACAGACCGGGAGTAGTCTTTTGGGGATTCTCTTCTGGCAATCCATCTTCTCACCTTTGTCAGTCCGTATTCTCAACCTCGAAGTACTTCCGCAATCTTTGTGTGCTGATCTGTCTTTCACGCCTGCAAAACGCCGCTGGACACACCTCGATAAAATGATGGGCCACAATTGTTCAAAACCCAAGGGTTTGATACCAGATTGTAAAATCTAGAGCGATTTCCAGAACTTTGTGTATCCCGCGCGGCACCGAGGCTAAGCCCAAGATTTGTCATGAAGGCACTCAAGGCACGGCTGAAAGAGGCTGCGGAAAAACGATTCTTTCTGGCGCGCTCCGCTTCGATCTAAGGGCTTCGCCCTCGCTTTTGGTTCGCGCGGGACAGCGCTCACCAAAAGCTCACCCGGCTGCGCGCATGCCCTGTGGCAGCAAGGAAGTGTTATCTTCCAGCGACTTACGGCACGAGTAAACTCGTGCCCTGATACTTGTCTTCTCGTATCCCGAGTTTTTCCGCAAGCTCTGAAAGCCGTGCTCTTCCACGGTGGTTCTTACACAGTAGTTCTCACACGCGCTCTGAAGCCCATTTGTTTGCACCTCAAGGCGGATCTCCCGGCCCGCTCTCCACGGTGACGGATGCAGCAATTGTGGAATCGCTATAAAAGTCTTTATGATGTCAGCGTCAATTCTACTCTGATGGCAAAAAAGAAAAGGCCTCCGCCGAGGCAGAGGCCTGTATATAGCGAGCCGCCTACTTCACCTTGGCGAAAATGATCACCAACGTGTATAGCGCCAGCGATTCAATAAGAGCCAGGCCCAAAATCAGGGCAAGCTGAATTCCAGGACGTGCTCCCGGATTACGCGCCAGAGCTTCAGCCGCAGAGGCCGTGGCTTTACCCTGGCCCAGCGCACAAAGACCCGACGCTATCGCCATGCCGATACCAGCGGCAATGGGAACCGCCCAGTTGACCGGTGCTGCAGCGGCTGCGCTTTGGGCATAGACCGGGGCAGCAACCAGCATGAGCGCCATGAGAACAAACAAAAAAAGCAATTTACGCATTGTTATCTCCTTATGAATTCCGCCAGTTGGTGGTTGACGCTACCGTACAAGCGCCCTCACGCTCGCGGATGCTTCTATCAAGCCATTATGAATCAGTGCTCTTCGGCAACCGCACCTGCCAGATATACGGTTGTCAACAAAACAAAAATATATGCCTGCAATAATGAAACGAAGATATGAAGACCAAGAAAGACAACGGGAACAAGGACTGGAATCAGGGACATAAAGACCAGCGTAACCATATCACCCGCAAACATGTTGGCGTAAAGACGCAAAGTGAGTGAAAGCACCCGGGCTCCGTGGCTGAAAAGTTCGATCGGCAACATCAAGGGTGCAAGCGCCGGCATGGGACCAGTGAAGTGTTTAAGATACTTGAGTAAACCCTGCTTCCTGATCCCGTGGAAGTTGTAATAGAAAAACGTAAGAATGGCGCAGCCGAGCGGGACAGAACCACTTGCAGTGGGCGATTCGAAGCCCGGGACCAATCCAATCAGGTTTCCAATCAAAATGAACAAGCCCAGAACAACCAGAAAGGGAGTAAATCCTTCACTGTGGTGGCCAATAATTTCTTCACTTTGGTTGTTGACGAAACCTTCCACCGCTTCCATGATGTGCTGCAAACCGCCAGGCCGGTCTACAGAAAGCCGGGCGCGGACCAGCACGAAAAAGACAATCAAAATCAGGAAAACCAACAGCTCCATGGCGACAAAATTGGAGATTGGGGCCTCGGGATATCGAGGGACAAACCCAATTCGTTGCAATAGGGGTGTGACCACACCTGCAAGGTGCTGGTTGAGTAACTGCGTAAACCAAAGTTGCTCAGGCATTGTTAATGTGTGCTTCCAAGCTCTTTACGATTGAGATTTTAAAGAGGTAAACAGCTCGTAAATGGCTTCATAGAAAATCCCAACCACAGGTAAGAATAAACCCGCAAAGAAGCCGTAAACAGCAGTACCCAAACTCTTGAATATAACATACGCGCCGACCGCGATCAAAAGATATCGCAGCAGGAAACGGCGCACCACGCGGCCTGACGGCGGACGATCGGGGTTCTTAACGATAAGGTCGCTCAAGCCGGCAACCAGTTTTTCCAATCCTCGAAAATTGAGAAACGCCAGCGCACAGCCTACGACAAAACTTGATGCAAACTTCCATCCTGGGCGCCAAAAGAAAACTGCAGAGGCCAATAGGGCCACGGCCAACATGGAACGCACTATGCGTGTATAGGCTTGAACATAAAATTGCTGTGCAGCGGGGTCTTCAGCGTGGATGTTGGCTGTATTCATGGAGGCGGGCGGAAGTTTGAAATCCTCAGTCATACTTATTTGCTGTCGGCCATCACCATCCGAATTAACTCTACAAAACCCACGATAATGCCCAAAATCAAGCCCGCGAGGTAAATCCAGGTGGTATGCAGCCAGCGGTCAAGCAGCGCGCCCAGAAGCCAACCCAATACTGTAGCGGCAGGCAAAGCGAATGCAATCTGGCTGTAGCGTGCAATCTGCAGCAACGCGCTGCGTTTTTGATTGCGCTCGTCTTCCGGTGTTGATTGCGGTTTGGAAGAAGGGTTTTCTGGTTCGGCTGGATTCATATGTTTTTCCTGCCGCAGAGCCACGGCCTCTCAAGAATGTATCGGATTTCACAGGGAAATGCAGCTTTAACGGGATATCGATACAACATGGCACAGCTCACGACAGAACCAAACTACGGGCCATGGAGAGAAAGCCTCACAACGCTGTGGTGGCAATCCATGACCTCGGGATTCTTCGCGCCAAAAACAAGGCGCTCAGAATGACAAGTGCAAACGAAATGGCAAAAATAGGAGGCACCCTCCTATTTGCACGGACTCCAAATCTTCCCGGCAACTCGGCCTAATTTATAATCGAAGGTTCAACCTTCACACTGAACTTTCACATTGAAAGAGAACCGTGTCCCTAGACGATAAAATTTACGCCGAACGCATTGCGAAGTTGGGCAAGATCTCTGCCCTGGGGCAGTTGCCTTATCCTTACAAGTTTGAGGCTTCGCATGGTATTCCACAAATCCTGGCCGAGTACTCGGGAAAGTCTGCGGAGGAACTTGAAAAAGACCGCGTCACGGTGAAGGTGGCGGGGCGGCTGATGTCCATTCGCGGACAGGGCAAGGCGGGATTTGCCCACTTGCAGCAGGCCGGGCAGCGGCTGCAAATCTACGTCCGGCTCGATGCTGTCGGCGAAAACGGCTTTGCGCTCTACAAGCTGCTCGATCTTGGCGACCACATTGGCGTCAGCGGATATCTGTTCCGCACCAAGACCAACGAACTCTCGGTCCATGTTGAGACCATCACATTCCTGGCCAAAGACCTGCTCCCTTTGCCTGAAAAGTTCCACGGCCTTACGGACGTCGAGCTGCGATATCGCCAGCGCTATGTTGACCTGTTCATGAATCCCGAGGTGCGCGAGGTCTTTGTGAAGCGCAGCAAGGTGGTGCAGGCCATCCGGCGCTTTCTCGATGCCCGCGGATACGTTGAAGTC
>Ga0070730_10005932_pt1 | contig 10473 bp, 7 predicted proteins | sample Coa_R1_3_FD_66447 | JGI IMG/M metagenome (GOLD analysis project Ga0070730, IMG submission 66447) | Surface soil microbial communities from Centralia Pennsylvania, which are recovering from an underground coalmine fire - Coalmine... | ecosystem: Environmental > Terrestrial > Soil > Unclassified ... | reverse complement strand
GCCGGAGACGTCATTGTGAAGGTGAATGACCAAGCGGTCCACGACACCAGCGACTTCACACACGAGGTGAAGTCGCGCAGCGGCAACTCGGTGAACGTGAGTATCGTTCGCGAAAAGAAAGAGCAGAACCTGACTCTTACGCTGCCTCCCCGCAAAGAGTCTGGCGATCTGATTCCGGATGAGAGTTTCGATTGGACGCCGACCATCCAGGCAGACTCGCTGGAGTTGAGCCAGTTGCAGAATGAGCTCGCAAAGGTTCGGCCGCAGATGAAATTGGCCGCCGACAGTGCGCGGAAAGCCAGGCAAGAGGTGCGCAAGGAATTGTGCCGGGAGCAGCAGGCATTCCGCCAGCAGAGCCAGAAGCAGCGAGAACAGGCCAGAAAAAATTTGGAACAGATCCGCGAGCAACTGCTGCGGATGCGGGACGAGTGGTTATAGATCGAAGGTTCCCTGCGTTCAGCGGCCGCTCGAGGTTGCGTGGGCCACGTTGGTCAGGCAGACGTGATTGCGTCCAGCCTGCTTCGCGACATAAAGCCCAATGTCGGCGGCTCGAATCATTTCATCGCGGGTGGTTCCGTGGGTAGGGAAAGCGGCCACGCCGGCGCTGATCGTGACGGTGCGCGGCACTCCCGGGAACTGCCATTTTTCAATCGTTCGGCGTAACTTCTCGGCGATGGTCATTGCCTGTTGCGCGTTTGTCTGAGTCAGCAATATTGCGAATTCCTCTCCTCCATAGCGGCACACCACGTCAATCTTGCGCAGTTGCCGGTGGAAGAGCGAAGAAACCTGCCGCAGCACCTCGTCTCCCAGCAAATGCCCGAACTCGTCATTCAAGCGCTTGAACTGATCAATGTCGACCATGATGATGGCCATACCGGTGCCGTAGCGGCGGGCGCGCTCGATCTCTTCCATGATGCGCAGTTCGAAAAAACGGCGGTTGAAGATGCCGGTCAGGCCATCCAGGTAGGCGAGCTGCTTGACCCGCTCGACGAAGTGCGCGTTCTGGATGGAATTGGCGCAGATGTCGGCCACCGATTCGAGCGATTGCAGTTCGCTTTCACGAAATGCATTGCGTTCGGAACTGTGCAGCGCGAGCACGCCTAGCGTCTGTCCAAACGAAATCAGCGGAATGCTCAAACGGGAACTGCACTCCGTAAACAGGCGGAGGCAGTCAGGTCCTGCGCTCAAGTCGTTCTCGATGACCGTACCACTGGCCTCGATCACCTGAGACCAAGGCGGCTGCGTGACTGGAAAGCGTTTTGAGGAAGGAAAGCAGGGAGTTAATGTGCCGTGATGAGCGCGCAGAACGAGCTCGCTTTCCTCGCGCAGAAATAAGGAAACGTGGGGAACCTGGAAGGCGTGCTGGATCACCGCGCAGGCACGGTTCAGAAGATCTTCCAATTCCATGACGGCAGTGCTTTGCTGCGCGATTTTATTAATCGCTTCGAGTTGCCGGGCGCGCTGTCGCTCAAGGGAGTACAAACGCGCGTTCTGTATCGCGATGGAAGCTTGGGTGGAGAACAGAGTCAGCAGTTCGATGGTTGCGGAGTCGAAATGGTCGAGATGGTCGCTCTGGCAATCGAGCACGGCGGCGACTTCATCGCCGACCATAAGTGGGATTGCCAACTCAGAGCGGGTGGACTGCGCAGAGTTGACGTAGCGCGGGTCCTGGCTCACGTCGGGAACATAAACGGGCTGCCGGGCGGCCACCGCGGCCCCGGTGATCCCCTCGTGAATGCCGAGACGAATCGTGTCTTTGCCAGCATCCCAGCCGATCTGGGAGCGGACACACAACTGCTGCGCCTCCTTATCGATGGAGAGGACGGCAACATTGCGCAACTGGAAATGGTCGCGCGCGATCGCCAGGATCCTCTGCAACACTTCATCGAGATCGAAAGTGGAGAGAACGGCCCGGCTGGCGTCGAACAAGACCGCGATTTTGGGCATTCCAACGGATTCTACTTCGGGAATACAGCGGGCCGAGGTTCCGAAAGTAATGCAGGCGGGCGAGGAGAGCCTTGCTTATCGCCATCTTCTGGCGGTGCGGATCAAGCCATAGGCCACCAGGCAGAACCAGAAATCCACCGCCGTGCCGAGATCAACATGAAAACGGTGGTGTCGGGCGACCGGCGGAAGGAAGGGCAAGAGAACGAAATACACGATATTGCCCAGGATGATGGCCACCAAGGCCTGAAGAAAATTCATTAGCACCGATGGTTTAGACACCGTTGCGCCTCGGGTGGTTGTGGGGCATGTGATTTTTCAGTTTGTACAGGAGTTGCATGGACAGTGAGGAAAGAGCCGGTTTCCGTAGCAAGAAGCGGCTGCGCTTGCTCTGCTATTCTTTCGATGCCTGCGGCTCGCATAATTCTTGAGTGCGGGGCACGAATTTTCGCCCATGCTAGAGCTCTCCACGCCCGTACAGTACGTGAAAGGCGTAGGCCCGCGCATCGCCGACGTGCTGGCGGCCAAAGGAATCCGCACCGTTGGCGACCTTCTCCATTATCTTCCCTTTCGCTATGAAGATCGGCTAAACCCGCGGGGCATTGCCGAGTTGCGACCGGGCGAGATGGCTAGCGTAGTAGGCGAGGTGCGCAACTCGGGGCTGTTTCGGACGCGCAGCATGCCGATTTTCCAGCTCACCATCGGGCAGGGACGTGCTAAATTGCGCTGCCTGTGGTTCAACGCAACTTATCTGCAGGACAAGTTCAAGCCGGGGCAGTTGATCGCGCTGTACGGGAAGGTCGAAGAAGATCCGCGCAGCCGCGAACTGCAGATTATTCAGCCGCAATTCGAAATCTTGGGCGATTCCAGCGATGGCGAGAATAGAGCGGAGAAGAAGACCGCGGAATCGCTGGAGATCGGCCGCATCGTTCCCATCTATGAAGCGATCGGGCGAGTTAGTGCCCGCTGGTTTCGCAGAATCATTCGCACCGCACTCGAGAATCTGACTCCCGAACTGCCTGACCCGATTCCCGCCATGGTGCGAGCGCATCTGGGGCTGGTCTCGCCGCACGCCGCGCTGTGGAACGTGCACTGGCCGGAACCGGGAGAGAGCTTGCAGGACCTGCAGTCCTCCCGCACGCCGGCGCACATCCGGATGATCTTCGATGAGCTGTTCTTTATTGAATTGGGGCTGGAGTTGAAGCGCCGCCAGCAGAAGGCACAGACGGGAATCGCGTTTCGCCTGGACGATCGGGTGCGGGCGGCCATCAAGAAAATTTTGCCGTTTCATCCCACGGCGGCGCAGAAAAAAGTCTTGAAAGAGATCGCAGAAGATATGCAGAAGCCTTATCCCATGCGGCGTTTGCTGCAGGGCGACGTGGGGTCGGGGAAGACGATCGTGAGTTTTGAAGCGGCGATCATCGCCATCGAGAACGGGTATCAGGTGGCATTGATGGCCCCGACCGAGATTCTGGCGCAGCAGCATTATTTTTCTGCGCGGCGAATGCTGGAGAATGCGGGATACCGCATTGTTCTGCTGACGGGCTCGCTGGAATCCGACCACAAGCGGGAGATTCGCCGGCACATCGCGCAGGGGAGCGCGCAGCTCGTGATCGGCACCCATGCCCTGCTGGAGGAGAAGGTCGAGTTCGCCAATCCGGGACTGGTGATTGTGGACGAGCAGCATCGGTTTGGAGTGATGCAGCGGCTCAAGCTGATGAAGAAGGCTGGAGATGCGGAGAGCAGGCGAGCAACGCTGGCGGCGGAAGGGACCGAGGCTCGTACAGAGAGTGGGCCGACGGGTTCCGCGGAACCGGATGTTCTCGTCATGACTGCGACGCCTATCCCCCGCACGCTGGCCCTTACGCTGTACGGCGACCTGGATCTCAGCGTACTCGACGAATTACCGCCGGGACGCACACCCATAGTGACCAAGTGCGTTTCTGATGACCAATCCCCGAAAGTGTGGGAGTTCGTGCGCAAGCAGGTGATGGCGGGACATCAGGCGTATGTGGTGTATCCGGTCATTGCCGAAAATGAAGAAAGCGAACTCAAGGCCGCGATCAAGATGTACCGCGAACTGAGCGGGAAGGTATTCGCCGATTTGAAAGTTGGATTGCTGCACGGCCGCCTGGATGCTGAACTCAAAGATCAGGTCATGCGCATGTTTCAGAAAGGGGAATTGCAGATACTGGTCGCGACGACCGTCATCGAAGTCGGCGTCGACGTGCCCAACGCGACCATCATGGTGATCGAGCACGCCGAGCGCTTTGGGCTGGCGCAGCTTCATCAACTGCGCGGGCGCATCGGCCGGGGCGCGGCCAAGTCTTACTGTGTTCTGATGACGGGCGGCAAGATCACGGAGGAGGGCCAGAAGCGGCTGGATGCCATGGTCCGAACCAACGACGGATTCAAGATTGCCGAACTCGATCTCGAACTGCGGGGGCCGGGGGAATTTTTCGGCACGCGGCAGGCGGGTTTGCCAGATTTCCGGGTGGCCAATATCATTCGCGACGCGCAGTTGCTGGAAGCGGCGAGGCAAGAAGCGGCCGCGGTCCTGGCCGGCCCCAATACCGAGATATCCTCTGAAGAGATCAGCCGGGCGCTAGTGCAGATGCGGGCTCGATGGCAGCACACCTACGGGCTGGTGGAAGTGGGCTAGCGAATGGGAATTCATGTCGTGGACTGGCGGCGTTGCACAGACAAGTGAGCTAGAGCTGTCACCGCCAATTGTGTGCAACCGCCGCCAGCGTTTCCCACCTTACGACGGTAATGGGCTGGACCAAATGGCCTGAAGGTGACATGCGTCCCGCACGGCAGTGCCATGGTTTTCGAAACGAACTGATAGAATCGAAAAGATGGCCGGAAGCTCGCAATTAATTCAGATTGAGGTGAGTCCTCCACCGCGGATGCCCAAGCCGCATTGGCTGCGGGCGAAGGCGCCCGTCGGCGAGAACTTTCATGATCTGAAGAAGTTGGCGCGCGGGCTTGGGCTGCACACCGTGTGCGAATCGGCGCAGTGCCCCAACATCGGCGAGTGCTGGAATCATAAGACCGCGACGTTCATGCTGTTGGGCGACATCTGTACGCGGCGCTGCGGATTTTGCGCGGTGCCCAAGGGGCGTCCGGAGCCGATCGATTGGGCAGAGCCGCGGCGCGTAGCCGAGGCCGTCGCGACTTTAGGACTGAAGCATGCCGTCGTGACCAGCGTGAATCGCGATGATGACAATATCGGAAGCGCCCGCGTTTTTGCCGAGACTATCCGCGAGATTCGCGAACTGACGCCGGATTGCCGCGTCGAAGTGCTCATCCCGGACTTTCAAGGCCTGGAAGAATCGTTGCGCATCGTGCTCGAGGCCCGGCCCGACGTGCTCAATCACAATACGGAAACAGTGCCGCGGCTCTACCGTGCAGTGCGATCGGGCGCACGATACGAGCGCACGCTCACTCTGCTGGAAAATGCCAAGAAATTTTCGCCCGGCATGGTGACCAAGAGCGGCGTCATGGTCGGCTTAGGCGAATCCAGCGAAGAATTGATTGAAGTATTCCGCGACTTGGGCACGCGTGGAGTCGACATTCTCACGGTCGGACAATATCTGCGACCTTCCAAAGATCATTTGCCGATCGCGCGCTTCTACGAGCCGCAAGAATTCACTTATCTGCGGGACCAGGCTCTGCGCTTCGGATTCCGCCATGTGGAATCGGGGCCGCTGGTGAGGTCCAGTTATCACGCGCACGAGCACGCCGATGCCGCTGCGACGCCGCGGGCGGTGACCTAGCTTGCGGCGGACGGGTTTTCCCGCCCACGTTGTTTTTTCCCAGAGCACGATTCACAGAACTACTATCTCCATCGAAGAAGTCGTCAAAAGGGGGCCGCTTCTCCCGTGGTGACATTTCTGCTGGTTGTACTAGGTTTTTTCGCGGGTGTGCTGGGTGCGCTGACCGGCATCGGCGGCGGCGTGCTGCTGACGCCGATTTTGGCGCTGTATTTCGGCATCCCGATCCGCGAAGCCATCGGCACGAGCCTGGTCGCCGTCATCACGACGTCGGCCGCAAGTTCCTCCGTTCACTTGCAGCGCCACACGACTGACATTCGTTTGGGAATGACGCTAGAACTGGCAACGTCATTGGGAGCGGCGGTGATGGCGTATCTGGTCGGCTATTTCAACCGGAATTTTCTCGAAGGATTGTTTGCCGCTTTCCTGCTGTACAGCTCCATCACAATTCTGGCAAAGCATGGCAAAGTGAAGCCGGAAGATGAATCCTCGCCGGCGGTGAATGGCGAGGTAGTGATTCCTCCCTACGAGCCGCGGCGTTACCCGCTGGGATTGTCAGCGTCGCTGGTGGCGGGCGGGCTCTCCGGATTGCTGGGGATTGGCGGGGGGCCGATTAAGGTTCCGGTTATGTTCATTTTCATGAATGTGCCGCTGATGGTGGCCACGGCGACGTCGAACTTCATGATCGGGGTAACTGCAGCCGCCAGTGCCATTGTCTACTACCGCCGGGGAGACATCCTGGTGGATATCGCGGCCCCGCTGGCCGTGGGTGTCTTTGTGGGATCGCTGCTAGGTGCGCGCCTGGCTCCGCGCATTCATACTAAGGTCGTCGTCTACCTGTTGGTCGGAGTCATGCTTTATCTGGGGGGACACCTGGCGATCCATCTACTGCGAGGCGCGCTATGAGCCAACTCCGAGAGCCCGCCTTCGATCGCGTTGTAGCCATTGTATTGCGCACTGGAGCCTTCGGGTGCTTTTTCGTCATGCTAGCGGGACTTATCGTCGGATGGTTCGTCCGAGGCAGCATTCCTCTCGGCATCGAGCGCGCCGGCGTATTGCTGATGCTGGCCACGCCGGTGGTGCGCGTGATTGTGGCTTGCTTCCTTTTCTTTCGCGAGAAAGACTGGAAGTATGGATGGATCTCACTGGGGGTGCTGGTGATTCTGATGCTGGGGTCGGTCTTCGGAATCGGCGAGCACTGATACTGACTGGGCTGGGTGAGATTCCGACTCAGAACACGTGCAACTTGATGCTGAGGTATTTCTTGGGATTCTCGCGGATGGCTTTCAGCAGATCCCGGGTCTCGGTCAGCATGTCGTTGGCGTTCTTGTAGAGCGCGTCGTCTTTGAAGAGCTTGCCCGCAGTGCCCTGTCCAGCTTCCAGTTCGGTGGTGAGCTGCGACAGCTTGGTGATCGTAGTGTCTAGCTTCTTTGCCAGTTCCTCATCCTTGGTCAGCCTGCCCAACGTTCCTTTGCCGGCATTGATGTCGTCGGTGACTTTCTTGAGATTAGCGATGGTATCGTTGGCATTGTTGTAGAGCGAGGGATCTTTGAGAAACTTGCCCGCGGTGCCCTTGCCCTGTTGCATGTCGTCAATGACGGAATTCATCTTATCGAGTGTGGAGAGAAACTTATCGTAGGCATCGTTGCGGCTGATGAGCGCGCCCAAGCTGCCCTGGCCGCTGCTGACCTGCTCCACGACTTTTTGGAAATCGGCCACAGTCGCGGAGAAGCGGTTGTAGAGCGTGGGATCGTAAATCAATTTGCCGAGCGATCCTTTGCCGCTTTCTGCGAAAGCCAGGATGCGGTCGGCACGTTTCAAGAGCGCGTCCATATTCTGAAGCGTGCTCTGGCTGGCCTTTACCACCTGATTGAAATCGGGGTGGATTTGCGTGGGCAGTGTGTCTCCATCATGCACAGGAGGCCCGACTGCCTGCGAGCTATCGATGTCGAGGAAAGTTTCCCCGAGCACACCAGCAGTTTCGAGCGAGGTTACAGAATCGCGGCGCATGCCGTAGCTATATTTGGTGCTTACCTTCATCACTATTTGGACCGGGGTCTGCTGCTTGTCTTTATCGGGGACGATCGCAATATTGGTCACATTGCCGACATCCACGCCACTCAAGCGCACGGGCGCGCCAATGCGGAGGCCCTCGGCATTGTCGAAATAGGATTTGATCGTGATGCGGGGAGTGAATAGTCCGGAGGTTCCAGACATCAGGAAAAGGAGAAATCCCAAGGTCAGGCTCGAAATGATGACCGTGAGCCCAACGCGCAGTTGCGACCACTTGAGCTGCTTCTGGCTAGGCAAATGATTTCCTCATAACGCCAGCTGGGACACAATGATCCGGCCGCGGCAACAGCTCAGATCGCAACCGGGGACTCGCGATACGCCCACCGCTGAATGATAACAAAATCTGCGGGCTGTGTTAGACGGCTTTCGCGCTCAATGCAGGCATGATGGCCAGCGCGAGCAGGTATGCGGCGGCCCCGCAGGCCAGGGTCACGGTCAATCCGAACTGGATGGCGATCACCATGGCCAGCACCGATCCGAGCACGCTGGCTGCGGCGTTCATGGCCCAGGCCCATTCAATGGCGTTGTCAGAGGAGGCCGGTTCAGCCGGAAACTCGGGTGCGGGGGCGGAGGCCAATGCGCGAAGTCCGGTGGGAAATGGCATGCCCATGCCGAACCCTAGCGGAACCAGGAAAACGCCGCTCACCAGCAGCCGGTAGGGGAAAGCCAGGCCGACCAAAGCGGCCAGGCGGCCCGGTAGAAATAATACTTCGGCGAGCAGCATGATAATGACAAGTACGATAGGAATCCAGCCCATCTCGGCGCGCGGCAGCCAGCGGCGTGACAACAAGCTTCCAGCGCCGCTGGAGAGCATCAGCAGAAAAATCACCACGGTCAGAGCGTACGTGGGATGACCAAGAAACAGAACGAAGCGCTGGATGAAGGCGATCTCGACCAGGATGTATCCGAGCCCGACAACGACAAAATAGAGCAAGGGAAGCGGCGATTGCCGAGTCTTTCCTCCGGAAAGCGCCAGGGGCAGAACCAGAAATGCCAACACGGCGAGCAGCGAAATCGCCAGCACGAGGATCAGGACCAGCACGCCGAGATTCACTTTCCAATCAATTCCGCGCCGCAAGCCCTTCTCGAGAATGTGGCCGGCCTTAATCGTGAAGAAAAAAAATGGAGCATTGTCGCTGACGGGCGCAACATTGTACGCGTAGGTTCGGGCGAAACCCTCGGGATCGTTGCTGGCAATCAAGTCGGAAAACGGATTCTTGGTCGCTTCGAAAGGCAGATACAGAAGATTCAGCTGCGGATAGTCATCGGTGTGGCTGGTCACCATATCTTCTTCGGCGGGAGTAAATGGTGTCTTTTTGGCGAGCACCACGACAGGGATGCCGTCCTCATTAAGCGCGCCCTGGGAGGCTACGATGAAATTGTCCGTGGGGTTGGCCACACCCATGCGATGCAGTGCCTCCATCGCGACCGAGACGACGCGCAGCGCTTCGCGGGGTTCGCGAAATTCCCAGCGGGTAATGGCGATCATGCCATCGGGCTTCAAGTGGTCGAAATATTCGCGGAAGGCTTCGACCGTATACAGATTGTTTTCGCTGAGTGCGAAAGCCCCGGCGGCGGTGGAAGCCCACGTATCCACCAGCGTCATCTGTACCACGTCGAAGTGCTGCGGCGAGGAACGTAGAAACGAGCGGCCATCGTTGACGTGAATATGTACCTCAGGGCGTTGGTAGAGATGCTGGGAATAATCCGCATAGCGCCCGCGCATGATGGTCGTCGCGATGATGGGATTGATTTCGATACCTGTAACGTTAGGGCTGCCGTTGGCTACAGCGCGGAGAACGTCGACACCTCCGCCTGGACCGATGATGGCGAACTCCCCATGCGGCCGCAAGACATTGGCCAGCGCGGGAGGAGCGGACATGAGATCTGCTTCCCAGTCGGTGTTATGCCACTGGGAGACGTCCGCATTCATGATGTAGGTGGAGGCGTCGGCGTCGATGACAATCGCTTTCGCTTGCCCCTGGCGGTCCACTTCTACGCGGGACAGTGCGTTCCAGTGTGCGAATTCCACCCATGCAGGATTACGGAACATTCCCTTGGCATAGACCACGTCGATGAGGCGGCCGGAGTGATTAGCTGCAACCAAGGCGACCACAGCAAGGGCCAGCACGGCAGCATTGCGGCGAAGCGGGCGGGTGTCTGCCCAGATCATGGCGGCTGCGGCGAGCGCGATGCTTGCGACCAGAATTACGTTGGGACCGCCCACCCAGTTCAACAGCGGCACCAGGGCCAGACAAGCGAGCGCTCCACCGCATAGATCAGCGCCGTAAAGCCGTGGAATGCGGCTGGTCTCACGGGCAAAGATGATGGAAAAGAGCAGCCCTGTCAGAAAGAACGGCACAGCGGCTGCCAGGTAGAGTTCGCTCAGCCTCAGGAAGTTTCTCCCCGAGACATTGAGCGCGACCGGAACATGTAGCACGACTTCGAGCACGCCAATCACGATTATGGCGTTTGCGGAGCAAAGATACGCGGCCAGGGTACGCGTCCCGATCCTTGAAAGTCTCGTCTTCAGCAAGTACGCGAACACACCTCCCGCTCCCAGGCCGAGCAACGCGATCGAAATGGCCAGGAACGCGAAGTGATAGAACAGCACCACGGAGAACAATCGAGTGAGCGCGAGTTCGAGCAGCAAGGCGGCGAAACTGGTAAGGGCTAAGCC
>Ga0070730_10005929_pt1 | contig 10477 bp, 8 predicted proteins | sample Coa_R1_3_FD_66447 | JGI IMG/M metagenome (GOLD analysis project Ga0070730, IMG submission 66447) | Surface soil microbial communities from Centralia Pennsylvania, which are recovering from an underground coalmine fire - Coalmine... | ecosystem: Environmental > Terrestrial > Soil > Unclassified ... | reverse complement strand
CCTCGCACACGGTGTGGGTGCGGTTCCCGGTGGTGACGGCGAGCCGGCCGGTGCTGGATGGGGCGTCGCTGGTGATCTGGACCACCACGCCGTGGACGCTGCCGGGGAACCGGGCGATCGCGGCGGGGGCGGACTTCGATTACGCCGTGGTGCATGTGAACGGCGTGGCGGATGGCTCGCTCGCGCGCGTCGGCGAGAAGCTGGTGGTGGCGCTGGAGCTGCTGCCGCAGGTCTGCAAGGACGTGGGGATCGCCGCGCATCACATCGACCATGTGCTGAAGGGGAGCGAACTGCCGGGCACGGTGTGCGCGCATCCCTGGCGCGGGCGGGGCTACGACTTCGACGTGCCGGTGCTGCTGGGGGACTTCGTCACGACGGAGGCGGGCACCGGGCTGGTGCATATCGCGCCGAATGCGGGCGCCGATGATTTCGAGCTTGGGCGCGAACATGGGCTGGAGGTGGCGGACACCGTGGGGGATGACGGCACCTACAACGGGTGGGTGCCGATGTTCGCCGGTCAGCATGTCTACAAGGCGCATGATCCGGTGACCGCGGCATTGCAGCAGGCGGGGGCGCTGCTGGCGCGGGGCAAGCTGGTGCACTCGTATCCGCATTCCTGGCGGTCGAAGGCGCCGCTGATCTTCCGGGCGACGCCGAACTGGTTCATCCGGCTGGATGGGCCGGAGCGCATCCGGGAGAAGGCGCTGGACGCGATCGCTGCCACACATTTCGTGCCGGAGGCGGGGCGCAACCGGCTGGGCTCGATGGTGGCGAGCCGGCCGGACTGGTGCATCAGCCGCCAGCGCGCCTGGGGCGTGCCGATCACGGTGTTCGTCGACAAGCGCACCGGCGAGCCGCTGCGCGATCCGGCGGTGGTGGAGCGGATTGTCGCGGCGTTCGAGTCCGAGGGGGCGGACAGCTGGTACTCGTCGCCACCGTCCCGGTTCCTCGGGAACGACTACAATCCGAACGATTACGAGCAGGTGAAGGACATCGTGGACGTGTGGTTCGAGTCAGGCTCGACGCATGCGTTCACGCTGGAGGCGCGGGGACTGCCCTGGCCGGCGGACCTGTATCTGGAAGGGTCGGATCAGCATCGCGGGTGGTTCCAGTCGTCGCTGCTGGAGGCGGTGGGCACGCGCGGGGTGGCGCCATTCAAGGCGGTGCTGACCGATGGGTTCGTGATGGATGAGCAGGGACGCAAGATGTCGAAGTCCCTGGGCAACGTCACGGCACCTCAGGAGGTCGCCGACAAGTACGGCGTCGATATCCTGCGGCTTTGGGTGATGATGTCGGATACGTCGGAGGATCTGCGGATCGGGCCGGAGATCCTGAAGCAGCAGGTGGAGCTGTACCGGCGGCTGCGGAACACGCTGCGGTGGGTGCTGGGGAGCCTGGCCGGGTTCGAGGAGAGCGAGCGGGTCCCGTATGCCGAGATGCCGGAACTGGAGAAGTGGGTGCTGCACCGGCTGGCGGAATTCGATGCGCGGGTGCGGGCATCGGTGCAGAGCTATGACTGGACCGGGGTCTATCCCGAGCTGCATAATTTCTGCGCGACCGATCTCTCGGCGTTCTACTTCGATGTGCGGAAGGACGCGATCTACTGCGACCGGCCGGATTCGCTGCGGCGGCGGGCGGCGCGGACGGTGCTGGATCATTTGCACCGCTGCCTGACGACGTGGCTCGCGCCGGTGCTGTGCTTCACGGCGGAAGAGGCCTGGTGCGCGCGGTTCGGCGATGCGGACAGCGTGCATCTGCAGCAGTTTGCCGAGCTGCCGGCGGAGTGGCGGGATGATGTTCTGGCGGCCCGGTGGGAGACGATCCGGGCGATCCGGCGGCGGATCACCGTGCCGATCGAGGAGGCCCGGCGGGCGAATACGCTGGGGTCCTCGCTGCAGGCCGCTGTGGCTTTGCCGCTGAACCCGGAGCACGAGGTGCTGCTGAGCGAGGAACAGTGGGCGGAGATCGCCATCGTGTCCGATGTGCGGATCGTGTCGGACCCGGAAGAGCCGGCGGCAGGCATCAGCGCAGCGCCCGGCGAGAAGTGCGCGCGGTGCTGGCGGGTGCTGACGGAGGTGGGGAAGCAGGCCGGGCATCCGACGCTGTGCGTGCGCTGCACCGACGCGGTGGATTCGGGGTTGGTTTGCCGGGGTTGACGGGCGGGAGTTGCTCCGCCATCGCACGCCATGATGCCCCGTAATCGCCTTACCCTGCTCGGCGTCGTGGCGGCGCTGATCGTGCTGGCCGTGGATCAGGCGTCGAAGTGGTGGATCCTGTACAAGCTGGATCTGCCGGGTGTCGGCCAGGTCGTCGTGTTGCCGGTGCTGAACTTCACCATGGTCTGGAATCGCGGCGTCACCTTCGGGCTGCTGAACGGATTCGGGGGGTGGAGTTACCTGGTGCTGGCCGGGGTCGCGTTCGCCGTGGTGGTGGCGCTCGGGATGTGGCTGCGCCGGGCCGAGTCGCGGGTTGTCGCGGCCTCACTGGGGGCCATCGTCGGCGGCGCGCTGAGCAATGTGCTCGACCGGCTACGCTATGGCGCGGTGGTGGACTTCATCCAGGCGCATATCGGGGCGTGGTCGTGGTACGTGTTCAACGTGGCGGACGCGGCCATTGTGTGCGGCGTGGTGACCCTGCTGCTGGAGAGCCTGTTGCGCCGGCCGGACCAGGCGCGTTCATCGGAGGGGTGAGATTCTTGCGGCTGACGCTCCACTCCGGCTAATAGGCTAACGATGCCGTTATCTTTGATCCGCCGGACGACACCGTTGCTAGTGGCTGCCTGCGCTGCTGCCCTGCTGGGCGGCTGCGGTTCGGGCTCAGGCCAGAGCATGGGCCAACAGCTTGGCCATACCTTTGGTTTCATTCGCGACGCGCCCGACGAATTCACAGTCACGACGCGCGCCCCGCTCGCCATGCCGCCCGCTTTCGCGCTGCCGCCGCCGCGGCCGGGGGCGGCGCGCCCGCAGGAGCAGTCACAGGCTTCGAAGGCGGAAGAGGCGCTGGTTCCGCAGATGGCGCTGGGTGGGCCGCCGGCGTCCGGCAGTCCAGGCCAGGAGGCACTGGTGCAGGCAGCGGGGCCTTCGGTATCGAACGACATCCGCGCCCAGGTGGACGCGCAGGCGTTGAAGGACCGTCCATCGGAGAGCGTCTGGCAAAAGCTGCGCTTCTGGCAGACGCCGGCGCAGCCTGGAATCGTGGTGGATCCGACGAAGGAAGCGCAGCGGCTGCGCGAGAACGCGGCGCTGGGGCAGAGCCCGGAGAGCGGCAACACGCCAATCGTGCAGCCCAAACAGCACGGATTCCTGCAGGGGATCTTCTAGCGGCTTGGACGCTCCGCATTACATCCAGGTGGGGGCGGTGCCGGTGTTCACGGGCACCGGTGTCGGCGATCTGACCTGCCGTTGCGGGCAGTCGGTGCTGATCAAGGGCTACTTGCCGGGGAATTATGTCGGCATCCGGATCAGGTGCTTCCGATGTGGCGAGGTCATGGAGATGCCCGGCCTGCCGGAAGGCGAGATCCTGCCGCAGTGGGCCGCGCTGGTCGCGCCGCAGGAGGTGCCGGCGGTCCAGACGCTCGGAGTGGCTCCCGGTGCCGTTGTTGCGTGCGCCGCGGCCACGGCGCGCACGTATGAGCTGACGCGGCCTCGGACCTTGCCGGATGTGCCGCTTGGGATGACGCGGGATCTGGTTGAAGAGGCCGCCGCTGCCTATGACCGGCTGACCAGCGGCCAGCTGATTGCGCAGATCGAGGCGTCCGCCAGTGCTTCAGGCGACGATCCCGGGGCGTATCCATTTGCCTGGTCGGTTCATCGATTGCGGGGGCTGATCGACAAACCTGACTGGAGCTGGCTGCACCAGAACGATGACGCGCTCGCGGCGATCCATGTCGTGGCGATGCACAATCTGGTGCAGGTTTGGGGGCATCATCCGCTGTTCGCGCGGTTGGCGGCGCGGGCGGGTGAGGCGGGGGAGTTCCTGCGCACGATCTGCACGTTCGCGACGGCGAAGCTGCTGTATGAGACGGGAAATCGCGTCGGGTTTTCCGATGATTTCGGGCTGCATTTCTCCACCGCGTTGGATGAGCCATTGTCGCTCGCGCTGTTGGAGCCGCCGCTGCTGCAATGGCGGGAACGCGAGCGACGCAATCCCGCGACGTTGAAGGATGCGGTGATCGACGCGATCGGATCGGTGCGGAGCAGAGTCAATCGCCTGCGGCCTGGGCTGGTGGTGCTCGCGGTGTCGATTTGGCATCCCGATTTCGACCAGATGCTGGTGGATGCGATGCAGGCGGCATTGCATGAAGTGGGACGGCGGCACCGCGGTGTCGCGGCGGTGGCGGCCATCATGCCAAAGGGGCTGCCGGCGGGCGCGCTGGATCGGATCGGCTTCGGTTATGCGTTCTATCCGATCATCAATCCGCGATTCTTTGGCGAGAATCCGATCAAGGTCGGGCCGTGGCGCAATTAGGCGGCTAATTCTGTCGCGCGGTTGTCACTACATTTTTGGGGACGGCGATCCACATCGTGTGTCCCATGTCCGGCACACAGTCGCTCGCAGGTACCACCACCACGGAACTGAAGGCTGCGGCAAGTGCCGCCGGATTGCGCTACGTCAGCGATCGCAATCCTGGCATCACGCGCGTTCGCGTGGGCAACAGCTTTGGCTATCGGCATCCGGACGGCAGCAAGGTCGTCGATGAGGAGACGCTGACGCGGATCCGCAAGCTCGCGATTCCGCCGGCATATGAAAAGGTGTGGATCTGTCCGAGGGCCGATGGACATCTGCAGGCTGTGGGTCGTGATGCGCGCGGGCGCAAGCAGTATCGCTACCATCCTCGCTGGCGCGAAGTTCGCGACGAGGGCAAGTACGGCAAGCTGCTGGTGTTCGGCAAGGTCCTGCCCAAGGTCAGGGAGCGGGTGGAGCAGGACCTGTCACTCCGTGGCCTGCCGCGGGAGAAGGTGCTCGCTGCGATCGTGCGGCTGCTGGAAACGACGTTGATGCGCGTCGGGAACGAAGAATATGCGCGAACCAACAAGAGCTACGGCCTGACCACGCTGCGCAACCGGCACGTGAAGGTTGAGGGGTCAAGCCGGGTCCGGCTCGACTTCCGGGGCAAGCGAGGCACCGAGTATCACATCGATCTGCGGAGCAAACGTCTGGCCGCTATCGTGCGGCGGTGCCAGGAACTGCCGGGCCAGGAGCTGTTCCAGTATCTCGATGAGGCGGGCGCGCCGCGCACCGTGAGTTCGGAGGATGTCAACGAATACCTGCGGGCCATCACCGGCGAGGAGATCACCGCGAAGGACTTCCGCACCTGGGCGGCGACCAATCTTGCCACTCTGGCGCTGCGCGAATTGCAGGCCTTCGACTCGGAGTTACCTGCGAAGAAGCATGTGCTGCAGGCGGTGGAGGCGGTGTCCAAGATGCTCGGCAACACGCCGGCGATCTGCCGCAAGTGCTACATCCATCCAGCGATCTTCGATGGCTACCTCGATGGTTCGCTGCGGGAGGCGCTGAAGCGGCGGGCGGATGCCAAGCTCGCGAATACATCGTCCGGGCTGCGGGCGGAGGAGGCCGCGGTGATGGCGTTTCTGAGCCGGAGTTTGGCGCGCACAGGCCGCGGTCGCGGCAAAGGTGCGATTCGGCTGGCAGCTTAGCGTCGCTGTTGTTTTAGCGGACGTGTGAATGGTGTTTTGCGCTGACCGACGGGTTCCACTGCCGTGCAGCAGTGGAACCCGTCAGGTCAGACCTCAGTGATCCATGCCAGCGAACTCATTACTGTGATTTTGGTCAGGATGCGCTTTATAGACGGCAATGCATCCAGTCTTTGGGCACGGATTATTGGGATCGGGCGTCGTCGCATTCGCGGGCACTAAACCTACGGGCAGGAATACCAGGTGCGAGAACCTGTCAGCTGCAACGGAATGCGACGAGGTGGAAGACGGTTCCGACTGGTCAAGCCGATGGCTTCGCGCATCGACCACGCCAAGGATTGGCGCGGGTGTGCCCTTCGCAGTCGTGTTGCTGCGTGCAGCCAGGAAGTAGTGGTTGGTACCGGCATCGTACCATACCTCGTCAGACCCGCCGATGGGCACCTTGGCAACCACCGCGCCATCCACGTGGGTGAAGTCGGTACTGGTGAGGTCAATAATGACCGACTGCGTCGTCGCCGGTGTGCCAAACGCCGCGCTACAGCCAAGCAGTGCCTCGTGGTTCGGCCCGATCGCAAGGCCGGCAGGTGAGCAGTTCTTCACCAGGAACGTACCCGTTACCGCCAACGTCTTCGGATCTATGACCGACACGCCGCCCACGGAAGCATCGGTCCCAACCTGTGGCACCGACACATAGAACATCCCGGTGTCGCGCGACCATTGCGGCTGTTCTATCCCGTTTTCCGCATCGACGTTGGCGTTTGCCGACCCCGTCTGGAACACAAGCTTGCCTTTGATCGTCTTGGCATTGGTGTCAAATACCGTGACGAAGGGTGGTGTATCAGCGTTATTGGCCGCTGCCAGCAAATGGTCTCGCGAATCGTATGCCATCTCATCGACCCGGAACTGGCCACCGGTCGATATCGTGGTTTCGAACGACTGCGTGGCGAGGTCGATGACCTTGATCCTGCTGTCACCGTCTCCAGCCCAGATCTCCTTATGGTCCACGATGACGTCGCCATCAGGACCCGAAAGTGCATTGTTTGCTGTGCCGTCCGGCTTCAGCACGACACCTTGGAAGCAGAAGTGGGGGGCCGGATTACCCGTGGGGCACTTGGCCCCGATGCGTCCGAGGAAGCGGGCCTTCTCCGAGTCGACCAAATCGACTGAGGCATTGGTTCTGTCGGCCAGGATATAGAGCTCGAGCCGTGGATCAACGAAGCTGATATCGAATGCCCCAAGCCCCTGACCGCCCACATTGATCGTCTGCTTCTTCATGACGACCTGCTCATCGCCACGGCTGTCATTATCGTCCGCGTAAGCGGTAGTCGAGATGCCGACGACGATAGCCAACGGCACCGCATACGCCATCAGGCGTTTACGACGACTCATTTCCTGCCCTTTCCCTAGTGTTGATTGGTCGACGCGGTTCGGAGCGGCAGTCTTTTATCCGTTTCCACCCCGAGATCAGTGAATAGGCGATTTTGGCCTTCCGCAAATCACTTTATGGACATTTCATCATGCATTCAGGCATGCCGCGACAACCTTCCGGCCGAGAAATCAGATATCATTTTGCAAGGTAAATCTCCGCTGATGATACCGTTGCTTGCTGTGTTTCAGAGCCGTTCGTATGCGAGGATTTTGAACAGGCTGCCTTGGGGAAGCCGATTGATCCGGACGACGACGCGGACGACGATGCGGCCGTTGTCCGCCCCGCGGGCGTCGGCCGTCACAGTCACGAACTGCTCGCCCATCTCGCTTGCTGCCTCGGACTCGCCGGCCAAGACGAGAGCTCGGGCCACTGTCGGATCGCGTGTCGCGGCTCCCGGGTCATCGTCGGTGAAAACCGTGAGGTGCGGCCTCAAGCGCGTCAGCAGGTCCTGCGTCATACCAATGACAGACCCGAGTTCGTCTATACTGGCGAGTGGCGCGCCGGACGGCGCATAATCCATGCCCGCTCGCTGATAACGCAGGTAAGTTGTGTTCCGCCGCGCTGCGGAACCGCTGCCCAGGCGCCATTGCACAATCGACGCGGCCAAATTCGCGGCGGAAACCGGATCCGCGCCAACCTGCAACAGGAGCGCCTGCAACAGTTCGGGCGAAGCGACGCCAGGGTTCACCTTGTCGGCTTCATTGTCGATACGCACCGCGACGCGTGCATCGCCTATCCTGATCAGATGGACGAGGCCATCGGCGCTCCAGCGCGCTGTCGAGCTGTCGAGCACATGCCAGATCGCCTGTTGCACGGCGCCATCCGCTGTCATCTCCAAGGCGGCCGCGTCGAGCAGATTACGGGCGAGCTGCGTGTCCTGGCGGCTTACTTGCAGCACTTGCGTGCCGAGCAGTGCAAGCAACGCAAGCGTCCATAGGACAATCAGCAATGCGAAGCCGCGCTGACGAATGCTGTGCTTCATCGGGGATCCAGCAATGGCGCTGCTATGATATCGGGCCAGTGGCGATCCTCGCCCGCGGCAAACACAAGCCGAAAGCGCACCAGGGTGGGCAATTCGGGCGACTGCCATGTGCTCACCCAGCCACTGTCGGACCGCCAATACGACAATTCGATTTGAGAAACCCCGCTCAACAACTCGGTTTCATTGACCGGGGGGGCGGACTTGAGAAGGATCGCGTGCACATAAGGGCGCCAGCGCAACACCAGCCGATGGCCGCTGGCGACCTCCAACATGACCAGGCTTGGTCCATGTCCGGTGCCAGGCAGGGCTGTGATGCATTGAAGCTGATTTGAACGTCCGACAAACGGTGCCGGGGCATCTTGGTAACCCGCGTTTGCGCCTTCCACTATGCGGCGCAGCACATCGTCGACCGTGCCAAACCCATCGCTCTTGCCGGCGAGCCGGGCCTCCACGTCCCACGCGAGCAGGCCAAAATGAATGCCCTGTACCAGGCTGACGATCAGCAGCGAGATCACCGCTACCGCGACCAGGACTTCCAGCAAGGTAAACCCGCCGGCGTGTCTTTCGCGGGAGCGAGCCATCATCGGGCCTCCCGGCCGATCCGCTGAGTTTCGAGGCGAGCTTGCCTTACAGTGCTGCCTTCGTGCCACGCGATCACCACCGCGACCGAGTAAAGGGTCACAGGAAAGCCGGACAAACGGCCTGGCGTCGCGGCATACGCCGGGCGGACGGTGGTGCTCGCCAGTGGCGCCACGTGCAGGTGCCAGGTGAAGCCGTCGCCATCGTCGCCGCGCCAGTCACCGCCGATGAGGGGGCTGGCGTGTATTGCGGCCGTCAGTCGCGACCGGGCGCGGGACACAGCCTGTTCATACCTTGATGCTGTCTGCTCGGCTCGCAAGCCGCTCAGCCCGGCATGGAAAAGGACGCCAAGCGCCATGGTTGCTATGACGAGGGCGATCAGCACCTCGAGGAGGGTGAAGCCGGACCCCGGACCGCTGACATTCTGGCGCGCGACTCCTCGCTCCATGAAAGGCCTCTTGATCGCATCGTGCGGATTGGTCGACGCACGCAGCGTGCCCCAGGGACGTTCCTTTTGCACGCGCTGTTCTGGCGCAACCTGCCGCGCCTCGGGGGCAGCCCGACCACCGGCATCGGGATGCTCTCAGCCTATGCGCAAGCTGGCGACGGCTCTCTCAGCCACCACATTGGGTCATGGGCGACGCTGGACCTGTGTTCCGCTTTGCCGCACGCTTCGCTGCTGAGCCATTCGCCGCAGGAGCTTCGCCATGTCTCATCGCCCTACCGTCTATGGCACGCGTCATGCCGTTTCCGCCGGCCATTATCTGGCGGCGGCGGCGGGGTTCTCGATCCTGGAGGCGGGAGGGAATGCGATCGATGCGGGGTGCGCGGCGGGCATCGCGCTGGGGGTGCTGCAGCCGGACCTCGTGAACGTGGCTGGTGTGGCGCCGATCATGATCCGGCTGGCGAACGGGCATGTGGAGAGCATCGCCGGCCTGGGATGGTGGCCGAAGAAGCTGCCGGCCGATATCTTTATGCGAGAGCATGGCGGAAAGATCCCAGACGGGGTGCTGCGGACGGTGGTGCCGGCGGCGCCGGACGCGTGGATCACCGCACTCGAGCGGCATGGCACGATGCGGTTCGCCGATGTTGCTTCCTATGCGATCCGGTATGCCGGGGAGGGGTTCGCGGTCTATCCGCTGCTGGCAACGTCGATCGCATCGCATGAGCATGAGTACCGGCGGTGGCAGTCGAATACCGCGATCTTCCTGCCGGGCGGGCGGGTCCCGAAGTCCGGCGAGAAGTTCGTGCAGTCGGATCTGGCGCGGACGCTGCAATACATGGCGGATCAGGATCGCGCCGCGGGACCGGACCGGAAGGCCGGGCTGCGGGCGGCGCATGATGCGTTCTACCGGGGAGATATCGCGCGGGAGATTGTTCGGTTTCAGGAGGCCGAGGGCGGTTACCTCGCTATGGCGGACCTGGACGAATACCGGTCGCCGATCGAGCCGGTGGTGCGGCGGAAGTGGCGCGAGCATGAGGTGATCACCTGCGGGCCCTGGTGCCAGGGGCCGGCGCTGCATGAGGCTCTGGCGTTGCTGGAGCGGGTGGGGATCGCGGGGCTGGCGCATAACTCGGCCACGTACCTGCATCGGATCGCCGAGTGCGTGAACCTGGCTATGGCGGATCGGGAATACCATTTCGGCGATCCGGCGTTTGTGGACGTGCCGATAGATTATCTGCTCGATCCGGCGACCATTGCGCGCCGGGCGGCGGCGGTGCGCGACGATCACGCGTTTGGCGAGATGCCGGCGCCGCTCGATCTGTCGAACAGGTCGTATCAGGCGAGTGCCGCGGAACTGCCGAAGGTGGAGGCGGATACGTCCTACTGTT
>Ga0070730_10005928_pt1 | contig 10477 bp, 12 predicted proteins | sample Coa_R1_3_FD_66447 | JGI IMG/M metagenome (GOLD analysis project Ga0070730, IMG submission 66447) | Surface soil microbial communities from Centralia Pennsylvania, which are recovering from an underground coalmine fire - Coalmine... | ecosystem: Environmental > Terrestrial > Soil > Unclassified ... | reverse complement strand
ACCGTCGCCCAGCTCATCCAGACCTGGATGGACGAGGACCGCAGGAACTAATGGGAAGTCAGAAGTCAGAAGTCAGAAATCAGACGGCTCTGTCTGTGACGCATCGGACTTCGACGACTCCTCGCATCGACCATCTGACTTCTGATTTCTGACTTCTGACTTCTGACTTCTGACTTCTGACTTCTGACTTCTGACTTCTTAGGAACACCCATGGCCCAGCTCATCGGATCCAAAACCTTGAAAGGGCGCCAGAAGGCGGCCGCGCTGCTCATCGCCATGGGCACCGAGGTGTCTTCTGACGTGCTCAAGCACTTCAAGGAAAGCGACATCGAAACGCTGACTTTCGAGATCTTCCAGCTCGAGAAGATCAGCGAAGAGACCAAGAGCCAGGTCCTCGAAGAGTGCTACCACATGGCCGTCGCGCGCGACTTCATCACCTCTGGTGGTGCCGACTATGCCCGCGAGATGCTGGTGCGGGCGCTGGGCAAGGACAGAGCGCAAGAGATCATCGATCGTATGGCCCTGTCGCGCCGGCCGACGCGCTTCAGCTTCGCGCGTGATTCAGACCCGGCTCAGTTGGCCCAGTTCGTCGGCGCCGAGCACCCCCAGACCATCGCCTTGATCCTGTCCCACCTGCAGGCGACGCACGCGGCGCAAACGATGACTCACCTGGCGCCCGAAATACGGACCGAAGTTGCCCTGCGCATTGCCACGATGGACCGCACGCCACCAGAGGTCGTGGAGCAGATCGAAGAGGTGCTGCAGCGCAAGCTCAGCACGGTCATCAGCCGCGATTTCACTTCGGTTGGCGGGGTCCAGTTCCTGGTGAACATGCTCACGACCGTCGATCGCGGCACTGAGAAGCAGATTCTCGAATTCCTGGACGGCGCCAATGCCGAATTGGCCGCTGAAGTCCGCAAGCTGATGTTCGTCTTCGACGACCTGGTTCGTCTGGACGATCGATCATTGCAGCGCGTGCTGCGCGAAGTCGACAGCAAGGACCTGTCACCGGCGATGCGCGGCACCGGCGAGGAGCTCCAGGAACGAATCTTCCGCAATCAGTCGACGCGCGCGGCGCAGGCGTTGCGCGAAGAAATGGAAATCGGCGGCCCGGTGCGTTTGCGCCAGGTCGAAGAGGCCCAGCAGCGCATCGTCAACATCGTGCGCCGCCTCGAAGACGCCGAAGAGATCGTGGTTCAGCGCGGCGGAGAAGACGTCCTTGTCTAGCCTCCTGCGCGCGAACGCAATTGCCATCCTCGACCACCGCCCGACGGAGCACGCGGTCGCCGGGGCGCGTGTGTTCGGGACGCGGCTGTTGCGCGGCGACAGTGTCGGGCTGCTCAAGCCCGTGGCGCTAGCAGTGCCGCTCAATGCACCGTTTGTTGAGGACTCGATTGCTGACGAACCAGACGCGAGGCTGGCGCTGCCGCACGCCGAGCTGGCAGCGATCGAAGAGGCTGCGCGGTTACGGGGTTACGGCGTCGGACTCGAGGCGGGTCGCGCCGCGGGCACGGCCGCCGCGGAAGAGGCCATGGGCCAGTCAGTCCAGCGCCTGGCGGCGCTGATCAGCGGCATCCACGAGAGTCACGCCTCGTTCTTTCGTTTGGCCGAGCGTCAGGTTGTCGATCTGGCCCTGCAGATAGCCCAGAAGGTCGTCGAGCGTGAGGTTGAGAACATGCCCGACATGGCCGTTGGCGTCATCCGCGCCGCGCTGGAAGAGATGGATGCGCGCACCGCCGTGCGCGTGCGGGTGAACCCAGCCGACGAAGAGTTACTCCGCCGGCGCTGGGCGCAAGTCGTGCCGCCCGGTGTTGGCGCCGAGCGCATTGAGCTGCAGCAGGACGAGCGGGTGCAGTCCGGCGGCGCGATCATCGAAACCACCCACGGCCAGGTCGATGCCCAGCTCGAATCCAAGCTGGCGCAGCTGGGCAACGCGCTGTGGACATTTGTCATGGACGTGAGCACGGCCCAGGACAAAGACGGCCCCGATGCTTGATCTGAGCACCCATCGCCAGCTCGTGGCGCAGAGCTCTGGCCTGCGCTATCAGGGCAAAGTCGTCCAGGTCGTCGGATTGAGCATCGAAGTCGAAGGTCTGCGCTTGCCGCTCGGCGAGATCTGTCACCTGTATCCCGAACGGGCGACGGCCGGGGCTTCGCGCATCACGGCCGAGGTCGTGGGCTTTCGCGACGAGCGGTTGATCCTGATGCCCTTCGCCGAAACGCACGGCGTCCGACCGGGCACGGCGGTCTTTCCCAGTGGTCGCGGATTCGCGGTCCCGGTCGGCGAGGAGTTGCTTGGGCGAGTGATCGACGGCCTGGCCCGGCCGATCGACGGCAAGGGGCCGCTCAAGACCTCGCGCACGGCGCGCATCACTGACGCGCCACCGAGTCCACTCGGGCGCGCCCCGATCCGGACACCCCTGGCTACTGGCGTGCGGGCCCTCGATGGGATGCTGACCTGCGGCAAGGGCCAGCGGTTGGGCATCTTTGCTGGCTCAGGTGTCGGCAAAAGCACGCTGCTGGGAATGATCGCGCGCAATTGTGAGGCGGACATCAACGTCATCGGCTTGATCGGCGAACGCGGCCGTGAGGTCCAGGAATTCATCGATCACGATCTCGGTCCCGAGGGCCTCGCGAAATCCGTGGTCGTTGTCTCGACGTCCGATCAGCCAGCGTTGCAGCGTCTGAAGGGCGCCTGGGTCGCCACCGCGATTGCCGAATGGTTTCGCGGCCGTGGTCAGCAGGTCACCTTGATGATGGATTCAGTCACTCGCTTTGCGATGGCCCAGCGCGAGATCGGCCTCACGGTCGGCGAGCCGCCCGTGGCACGTGGCTATCCACCGTCCGTCTTCGCCATGCTGCCCCGCCTGCTCGAGCGAGCGGGCACGTCGGAGAAGGGCAGCATCACTGGCCTGTACACCGTTCTGGCCGAGGGCGACGACATGCAGGATCCGATCGCCGACACGGTGCGCAGCATACTCGACGGCCACATCGTCCTGTCGCGCGCGCTCGCTCAGGAAAACCACTACCCCGCGATCGACGTTCTGCAAAGCGTGAGTCGACTCTTTACGGCATTGTCGACACCTGAGCACCTGCAAGCTGCGGCAATCGTCCGCGACGCGATGTTTGCCTATCAGCAGGCCCGCGATCTCATCAACATCGGCGCGTACGTCGCTGGCTCGAACCCGCAAATCGACCGGGCGCTGCGCATGCAGCCGCACATTCAGCGGTTCCTGCGTCAGCCCGCCAATGCGGCGACCGAGCTGGAAGACACGATTGCACGGGTGTGGTCGATCGCCACAGAAGAGGTAAGCGATGCCGCGGCGGCTTGATACAGCCCTCGAAGTTGCCCTCGGGCAACGCCAACGCGTCCTCGACGACACCCAGCAGCTGTTTGCCGAACAGGAGCGAGTTGTACAGGAACAGGCCCGATTGCTCGGCACCGCCAAGGCGCGCGTGCAGATGGTGTTACACCAGATCGACGCCGCGCAGCGGCCGGTGCCCGGCGTGCCGCTCGCGGTGGCTGTGCTGGCCGACCTCGAACGACTGCTCGACTGGTGCGAGGTGCAGGTGCTGGTGCAGAGCCAGCGTTTGGCCGAGGCCCGGGGCGAAGCTGAAGTCGCCCGCGTTGCGCTAGCCGCGGCGCACCAACAGGTGCGCGCTCTGGAGCTGGTGCTCGCCGCGCGGGCGGCTCAGCGAGACGAAAAAGCCCGGCGGGTTGAGCTGGTGCTCGCGGACGAGACCGCGGCGCGCGTGCATACCCGCAATGTGGTGGGCCGATGACCGAGGCGCCGATCCTGCGCTCGGTGGCGCTGCGAAAAGCGTTGGCAATGGCACCAGTGCCTGCGCCGGTTCGCCGCACTGCTCCGCCCGGCTTCGCCGCGACGCTCACCGCGGCCGAGTGGTCTGCCGCCAGCGCATTGCGCCCGCAATCTCTTGCTCCTGGCAAATCCCTCGCCGCCAACGCCGCGGTCGAACCCGGCAAGACGCTGCCATTTCAGAGCCTCATCGAAAGCGCGGCACAAAAGTATGGCGTGCGGCCCGCGCTCCTTGCGGCAGTGGTGAAGCAAGAATCGAACTTCAACCCAAATGCGAAGTCTGGTGTCGGCGCCAAAGGCCTGACCCAGCTGATGGATGCGACCGCCCGCGGTCTGGGCGTAACCGACCCCTTCGATCCAGGCCAGAGCATCGATGGCGGCGCCCGTTTTCTGGGCGGTTTGCTCAAGCAATTCAAGGGTAATGAGAGCCTGGCGCTGGCAGCGTATAACGCGGGTCCCGGTGCCGTGCAGAAGTATGGCGGTATTCCGCCGTACCAAGAGACACAACGATACGTACCAAAGGTACTGGGGTATGCGGTGCAGTTCGGTCGAATATGGGCGGGCTCATGACTGGTTCTTCAAATGTGAACTTCAGCGGTGCCGATAGCTACTTGCAGGCGGCGATGTCCGGTCTTGCAGCTCGACAACGCACCATTGCCAACAACATCGCTAATGTCGATACACCTAACTTCAAAGCGTCTGAAGTTCGCTTTGAAGACGCATTGAAAGCCGCGGTCAGCCGCGGCGAGGCGGACACAACGGCTGATCAGTCATCGCTCAACCGCTCGATCAGTCGGTCTTCTTTGCTCGATGCGACCTCGTCCCGAGCCGATGGCAACAACGTCGACATTGATCGCGAGATGCAAATGCTCAGCGAAGCGAACCTTACCTACAGCGCTTTGACGCAGGTCATGTCGACTCGCATTGGCATCCTGCGCAACGTTATCAACGGTCGGTAATCGGCGGAGGATACGTGGCACACACTTCTTCAGTATCGACCTCACTCGCCGTTGTAGCGGCCGCACAGGCGGCGCCAACCGTGGTCGCCACACTGCCCGGCGTGCCCGGTGCACCGGCGCTGCCACCGGGACTTGCGAGCGCGGCTGACTTTCTGGGCCAGTTCAAGGTCGCCTTGAAGAACCTGACCAAAGCCGTCAACCTACCCCACCTGGGCGCACAGCGCGCCGAGCCAGCGGCTGGCCAGGCCGCCACGACAGAGGCGGAACCCGTTTCTACCAAGCCCGTTGACGCCCAGCCGGCCGACAAGAAGACTGAGGCCCCACTGCCCGACGTGCTCGCCACGTTTGGCCTCATTCCTGGGCCAGTTGCGTTCCAGGCGCCAGCCCCGGCGCCCGAGCGGTCCAAACAGGCACCGTCGTCGCCAATCCTCCCAGACGAAATAGCCACCGCGCGACAGGTCCAGCCACTGCCGAAATCAACGCCAGAGCCCACCGCGCCGGAGTCGCCTGCCGCCGAGGCGCACATTGACATGTCGAAGCTACCCAAGCCTGATGTCCAGCTGCCCAAGCCCGATCTCCAGCTGCCCATACCTGAGGCTCCGCTGTCGATCAGCGCGGATCAATCCGAGTCCCGCCAGCCGGGCGCGGCGCCGCGCAAGAAGACCAGGGTTGGCGCGACGACAACGGATAAGACCGCCCCTCCAGCGACACGGTCGCCCAGGCCCACGCCTGTCGAGACCACAAGGTCGACACCCAGTGATCCGACGAGTCTGGCGCCGGGGACGCTGTTGACTGCGTCGCAAACGCCAGCACGGCATCAGGGCCCTGCGCTAGCGCCGGCCACCGACGAGCCAACGGTCCAGCGCGCGGGCGCACCGCAAAGTGCTCGACACGGTCCCTTCCAGCAAGGCAGCGCCGACGACGGCCAACAACCGAACTCCACACACGGTGCATCGGCAGCGGACACCTCGGCGCGGCAAGGCGTGCCCGTCGTCAGTGATGCGGCCATCGTCGCGGCCGCCAGCTCAACTGTGTCCAACAGCGTCACGGTCGTGCCGACGCACGTCGAACCCGCTCAGGTAGTCGCCCAGATCGCCCACCAGGCTGACCTCTATCGCTTGCCGGGCAATCGCGGTCTGCGCATCCAACTGCACCCCGAGGGCCTCGGCGGTGTTGAAGTGACCATGCGCTACGGTGCCGGCGGCGCACTGCAGCTGCACATCAACGTCGAGCATGCGGCAACCGGTTCACTCGTCCAGGCTGGATGGACCCAGCTACGCGACGCTCTCGCCAACCAGGGCATCAGTCCTGAACGCCTCGTCATGAGCGTCACAGCACCGACCAGCAGCAGCCAGCTCGACTTCTCGGGCAACGGGACCGGCCGCCAGCCCGATCCAGGCCTGGCCAGCTTCGCTCAGAACCAGTCCGGCCAGCAGCGCCAGGAGCAACCAGAGCAGACCGGCCCTCGAGGCTGGAACAGCGCCGGTGCACCGTCTGGGCCTGCCGACGACAGTCCACGCGTCGCTTCGACGACCGCGGCCACCTCACGCATCGATTACCGCGCCTGAGCGGCGGGAAAGGTCATTCACAGCTATGCCAGATATCTCCTCATCGACGTTTCTGAACCAGGTCCAGGTTCCACAGGCGGGTACTACATCGCCGACTGTCGCGAGCACGACCGATAAGACGAAGTCGCTCGGTAAGCAGGACTTCCTGAAGCTGCTCATGGCCCAGCTTCAAAACCAGGATCCGATGAAACCGATGGACGATACGCAAATGATCGCCCAGATGGCCCAGTTCAGCGCGCTCGAGGCTTCCCAACAGCTCAACGCGACCATTCAGACCAATAACAACATGCAGACCATCTTTCAGGCGGGGGCCCTGATCGGCAAATACATCAAGGCCAACGAGTCTGATGGAACAAGCACGTCGGGTGCCGTAACGTCCGTTGGGTTTACGACGACAGATGGCGTCACTGCTCCGTCGATCAAAATCAATGGTAAAGACGTCGACTACAGCACTATCACTACAGTTAGCAGCATCCCCATTGTCTAGGCTGAGAGACGTACAAGGAGTACTAATCATATGATGCGATCGATGTTTGCCGCCATTTCCGGTCTGAAAAACCATCAGACATTCATGGACGTGGTAGGCAACAACATTGCCAACGTCAACACAACCGGCTTCAAGCAATCGCGCGTGACGTTTCAAGATATTCTGAGCCAGACCCTGCGCGGCGCGAGTGGACCGCAGGGCGGCCGTGGTGGCGTGAACGCGGAACAGATCGGCCTCGGCGTGCTGGTCAGCGGCATCGACACGATCCAGAGCCAGGGCACACTCCAGTCCACGGGCAAGTCGACCGACATGGCCATCCAGGGCGATGGCTACTTCGTCATGAGCGACGGTAAGGAGAACATGTTCACACGTGACGGCGCATTCGACCTGGCCCTGGACGGTACGCTCGCCAGCGCCAGCAGCGGCTTGCACGTGATGGGCTGGCAGGCCAACCCGCTCACCGGCGTGGTCAACACCTCGGTTCCGCCGACCAACATCGCCGTGCCGATTGGCGCAGGCATGACCGGCAAGACATCGACCTCGCTGACGATCAACGGCAACCTGGATTCGAACAATCTGGGCGGCGCCGCGAACGCGGTCCCGGTCGTGACCACGGTCTACGATGCGCAGGGCAACGCTATCCCGGTCACCTGGACCTTGACCAAGTCGGCGGCCAACACCTGGGGTGCGGTGCCGACGACGACGGCCGCCGGCGTGACGGTCGCTGGCAGCAGCACGATCACATTCAACGGCACAGGCAAGGTCGCCGCGGGCGGAACCGGGACACTGACCCTGACGCTGACCAACGGCGCCAGCAGCCCAGAGCCGGTCACTGTCGACTTCAGCCAGATGACTCAGCTTGCTTCGACCCCGTCCGACCTCAGCTCGAACACCGATGGCGCATCGGCCGGCTCGCTGACCAGCTTCACCGTTGGCCAAGCGGGCGACATCACCGGCGTCTATTCGAATGGCTACAAGCAGCCGCTGGGTCAGATTGCAATGGCCAGCTTCTCCAACCCAAGTGGTCTGGTGAAGGCCGGCGGCAACCTGTTCCAGACGTCGGCCAACTCGGGCACCGCCAACATTGGCATCCCAGGGGCTTCGGGTCGCGGCCAGATCGCAACGGGCTTCCTCGAAGGTTCCAACGTCGACCTGGCTCAACAGTTTACGAATATGATCATGGCCGAGCGTGGCTTCCAGGCCAACTCCAAGGTGATCACCACGTCTGATGAGATCCTGATGGACCTCGTCAATCTGAAGCACTAATAGCTAGCTTTTCAAACCCAGGCGGCCGAAGGTTTCGTCACCTCGGCCGCCTGCGCGTTATCGGCTCGAACTGTTGCCGCGTGTATGGCAATCGCCGCGTATGGCAACGGGACGTACCTCGGCGCAAATATAGCGCTAAACAACTCGCTTTTTCTCGGGCGGTTCCGGTGGGGTTTCCTGCCGGTTCTAAACCTCGTTACATTTTGTCAAGCTACTGAGACACTGGCGATGCCAGGCTTCTGTTATGCCTTCGTTATGGATTTGCCCTGTTCCATTATTCGGCTGTCAACATCAAAAGGCCATACTCGGCCCAACTCCCCGGCATGCGGCACCGGACGCAGCACCTTGTAACGACTGAGGATGACCCACATGTTCAACCAGGACCGAGAGACCTCACGCAGCAGCGCCAATGACATCCGTGTGGTACTTGCCGATGACCATCAGCTCTTCCGCCAGGGCCTGAAGGCGCTCCTCGAGCTCGAACGCGGTATCACAGTCGTCGGCGAAGCCAGCGACGGACTCGAGGTCCAGCGGGTTAGTCTCGAGCAGAACGCCAATGTCGTCCTCATGGACATCAACATGCCCATCGTCGATGGCCTGTCAGCGACTCGCGAGCTGCTGCGTGCCAACTCGACCATCGGTGTGATCATCCTGAGCATGCACCACGAAGAAGGGCATGTTTTCCAGGCGCTGCGGGCCGGCGCACGCGGCTATCTGCTCAAGACGAGCCGCGTGTCGGAAGTGGCCGGCGCAGTCCGTGCCGTCGCCAGTGGCCTGTCGTTGCTCGACCCATCCGTGACCAGCTCGGTTGTTTCAGAGTTCAAGCGGATGAGCAGCAAACAGACCCCGGAAGATGGTCTGGGTCAGCTCACCGAGACCGAAGTCAAGATCCTGCAGCACGTCTCCGCGGGTATGTCGAACAAGGAAATCGCGAACAAGCTGTCGCTGGCGGAAAGCACGGTCAAGAACCGTCTGTCAGTCCTGTTCGAGAAGATCGGCGTGCTCGATCGCACGCAGGCGGCAATCTACGCAATCACCCATGGCATCGCCCCGACGGCGGTGCAGTCCTCGAGGTAACCGTCAGTGCCAGCTCCACATCCCCTCGCCCGACGTATCCACGACACCATCCTGCAATTGTTGGGCACAGCGCTGCTCAAAACAGAGCTGTGCGAACAGCTCGGTCGACTCGGTCGCGAAGACGAGATGATGGGCACACTGGCCGAGCTTCGAACGACCCTGGAGGAGACTGTCGGCGAGCTGCGCTCAATCATGAACGATCTGCGTACAGTGCCGGTGTAAGGCAGACATGCGGTGAGCGCCGATTTTGAAGGCTCAAGAATCAAGCCGTTCAGCCGATACCTGACAGGGTAGGTGCGGCGTGCACCGTCCGTCAGGAGAAACGATGCAGACCGCCGCAGTGCCGGAACAAAACGCGGCTACGCCGGCCCTCGGTGAGGAGCGGCAGCTGGTCGTATTCCAGCTCGGGGCAGAGTTGTACGGTGTCGAGATAGCCCGCGTGCACGAAATCATCCGTCTGCAGACAATCACCAGAGTGCCGCGGGCGCCCGGTTTTGTCGAAGGGGTCATCAACCTGCGCGGCAAGGTCATTCCCGTGGTCGACCTGCGTCGCCGCTTCGGTTTGCCGACTGCCGAGCATAGCCGCGCCACCCGCATCGTCGTCGTCGAGATTGGCGACCAGGTGGTCGGCATCATCGTCGATAGCGTCAGCGAAGTCCTGCGCGTCAATTCATCGACAGTCGAGCCGCCGAGCCCGGTTGTCGCGGGCATCGATTCCGAGTACCTCCACGGTATTGCCAAACTGCCCGAGCGACTGGTGATCCTGCTCGACCTGGACCGTGTGCTGGCCCGCGAAGAGCGCCGAGCGCTCGAGGTCGCCTCGTAGCGATTTCCGTCGTCACCACGTTGCAGCCGGCAACTGCGCCGCAAAGTCGTTCATATGCTGCCAATCTTGAGATCCTCGACCTCGACGCGCCGGCATAAGCTATGCAACCCAACCTCCGGCGGGTGTCCAGGGGTCAATCACCCAGCCTATCGCTGCGCGTTCTAAGCCGCGCTACAGCGCTCGTTGCCGAAGGTCTTGGCGAGGAACAGCTGATGCCGTTGCTCGCCCGCTCCGCCGCGGAAAGTGTCGCCGCTGAGTCTGCGGCGGTGTTCCTCCAGCCTGACCCACCCCGCCAACGCAAGTCTGAGTGGCGCCTGAGCGGCGTCCACGGTGGCGATTCGGAAGTTCTGGCCGGACTGCCAACCTCCTTCGGCGAAGGCGGCGGTATCCTCGCCCCGCTCTTCCAGGGCGCCCACGACGTCTATGAAATGGACCTGCTCGACGGGGCTCCCGACAGCGCGCCGGTCGAGCCACGG
>Ga0070730_10005927_pt1 | contig 10477 bp, 5 predicted proteins | sample Coa_R1_3_FD_66447 | JGI IMG/M metagenome (GOLD analysis project Ga0070730, IMG submission 66447) | Surface soil microbial communities from Centralia Pennsylvania, which are recovering from an underground coalmine fire - Coalmine... | ecosystem: Environmental > Terrestrial > Soil > Unclassified ... | reverse complement strand
CTTCGTCAATGCAAGTTCGAAGAATCCCGGACGGTGCAGGTGCTGCTGTCCTCCATCTGGGACGATGTGGATCGTCGCCTGAGCCAACTAAAGCGGGCACAGGAACTGGTCATCGAAGACCCGGAGATACTGCGTGGCACACCCGTTATTCGGGGAACGCGTATCCCGGTGTACGACGTTGCCAGTTTGGTCGAGGCTGGGACTCCGCTTGAAGAATTGCGCGAGATTTACCCTAAGCTCACGCCGTCCCAGGTCGAGTTGGCTTCGATGTTCGCGAAGGCCAACCCACAACGGGGGCGCCCACGGCATCGGCACCTGCCAAAGAGCCTGTCGGTCTCAATATCCAAGAAGCGACTTCGTACCTCCTCAATAGGGGGCTAGAAGTTTGCTGCGAATCCTGATCGACGAAAACCTGAGCCCTTCGCTGACGGCTGACGCACAGCAGAAGGGCTTTCTCTGTTCGCACGTCAATCACCTCGGGAAGACAGGCACGACAGACTGGAAACTCAAGCGCGTCATCCTCGAAGGAGACTGGACATTTGTTACCAACAACAGCACCGACTTTCGCGGGCCCGCGAATGAACCAGGCTCTTCGGGCGAATATGCGGACGTGCGCCTGCACGCAGGGTTGGTCTGCATCGACGCGCCATTTGGCTTGAACATGGACTTGCAGCGTCAGATCTTTGGACTGATTCTGGATGACCTCGCGAAGAACGGCGATCTCACCAACCAGGTACTGCAGGTCGATGTGAGGAAGGACGGTCGAGTACAACTCGAGCGCTTCGCTCTTCCAGCGGAAGACGTTGACCGTCCCTAAGAAGTTCTCGTTGCCCCTTCCGGCCGACCAGCCAACACTACATCGAAGAGCGCCTTGTTGCTGACTATGCCGGCACAGGTCTTACAGTTGGCAAACACCCGATGCATTATCGCCGCGCAGAACTTCGCAGAAATAACATTCTCTCGGCAGAGGAATTGCGAACTCGCAAGGATGGCGAATTCGTACGTACAGCCGGTTGCATCATTGCGCGGCAGCGGCCGGGCACCGCCAAAGGCTTCATCTTCATTTCTATGGAGGACGAGACGGGAATCGCAAACGTGATCGTCACACCCGATCTCTATGAACGTGACAGGCTGGTAGTGACACGCAGCAAATTCCTTCTCGTCGAAGGTCCGCTCCAGAATCAGGACAATGCGATTCATGTAAAGGCGACGCGCTTAACCACCTTATCTGATCGTGCTCTCCGATCGACAAGAGTTCTGGATCGGGTCCCCATCCCATTAGGTCAGTTGGATGTTTCTTCCGAAGTTTTGCAAATTGCGGTGGAGAGGAGCGGAACACTATGTGCGTCCACTCCCCTCCTTCGCCGCTACTGCAAGGTGATCTGCACAGTTGTGGCGTGGGTGATAGAACCTGAAGTGGCTTGAATAGCTACGTCAGTCTGACCGGTGATTAGCTGAGCGACGGCTGGCGAGGTTGCGCTTGAATCGTGAGAATCGCCGGAGTAGACCGCTGTAAGGCTGTTGAGTCCTACGGGGAGACTAGTAACGGAGAGAGTTGCTGTTCTGTTCGAGACGGGGACTGCAGTTCCCAGAGCGGTGCTTCCGTTGTAGAAGGTTATGTTCCCGGTTGGCTTGTGTTGCTTGCTGGTGAGAGTGGCAGTGAGGGAAACCGCGGATCCGCTCGCAGCCTTGGTGGCGCTGCTGGCGAGGGTCACAGTTGCGGTTGAGAAGCCTGCACCACCGCCGCAGCCGCTCATCATTCCGAGCGACACGCCGAGCGTTGCAACCAGTCCGAGCACTGACATCCAGACCGACTTGCGCTTACGGGGCATGGGGAAGATCAGCAGGCAGGAGAGAGCGATCCCTCCTCCCGTGATCCAGGATATAAGCGAGTTGTGCGCGTTGCTGGCTGATGTTGTGCCGAGACCAGTGGTCTGGATGGTCACAACCGAGCTGCCGCCCGCTGAGACGGTTGCAGGGGATGCGGTGATGGTGAAGCCACCAGGCAGCGGAGTGCCGCCTGCGATGGCTACCGTTCCTGTGAAGCCGTAGAGTGCGGGTACTGAGACGTTCACGGTTCCCGAACCGCCGGCGGTGATGGTGAGTGCCTGCGTGTTGGTTTCGACTGCGAAATCAACCTGCTGGACAACCAGGGTACGAGTCGCGGTAGCGGTTGTGTAGCTGGTGGTATCGACAGGGGTGAAGATTGCGGTGAGGGTGTAGGTTCCGGCCGTCAAGGTGCTGGCTACCGCAACCACGGTTGCTGCTCCCGTGCCCAATTGTGCGGTATAGGTGAAGGTGCCAGCGATGTTGCCGGTGACGGTAGCGTTCAACACGTTGGTGCCGAGCGCCATGCCTGTTCCCCAGGGAGATGCGGGAGACCAGAGGATGACCGGCGCTGACGTCGCACCTGAGCCGTTGACGGTGATAGCTGCTGACGAGGAGGCACCGTAGTTGGTGCCTCCGGAGTAGATACCCTGCACCTGCTGGGCAACGGTCACCGGTCCTGCAATGGCTACGTTGCTCAGGCTAGCTTTCGCTTTGGTGACATTAAGCAGAATCGCGATACTCTGCGCAGCTACGTCCTGACCATCGAAATCAGCACTGACCACATCGGGGGTGCCGTCGCCGTTGAGGTCGCCGAGGCTGACGCCATATCCGTGCAGTTGATTGGTAGCGTAAACGGTGTCGGCACTGAACGTTCCATCACCCTTGCCCTTCAGGATGCCGATGCCGATCTGCGGATAGTAATAGCCCGCTACCACGTCCAGCTTGCCGTCGCCATCCATGTCAGCAACCGCCAGTGAGCCTGGGTAGCCGCTGAGCGGATACTGCACTTCCGCCTTGAAGGTGCCGTCGCCAACACCAAGCAGAACGCCCATGGTCTCGTAGCCGTAGTCTGCAGTTAGCAGATCCAGCTTGCCATCCCCGTTTACATCAGCAACCGACATCCATTGCGGATCATTCGACGTGAAGTTAACTTGGGTAGCGAAAGTTCCATCACCGTTGTTGAGGAAGATACCAACTGTGTTCGACGCCGCATTCGATTCTGCGATATCGGGTACACCATCTCCGTTGAAGTCTCCACTGACAATAAAGGCCGGCGTAAACAGATCTGCATTGATGGAATAGTTCACCGGAGCCTGGAACGTACCATCGCCGTTACCGTACACGACGCTGATCTGTCCCGGGTAGTACTGAACATCGGCCATATCGAGGATACCGTCACGATTGAAATCCGCGACTGTAGTGGATTCAGCATAGCCCGGCAGCGGAACGGCTATTTGCGGTTTGAACGTGCCGTCGCCGTTGCCGAGGAATACGCTGATGTAACCTTCGTTTCCAGAACTGTCGTACTGGTTGGTGATAGCGATGTCGATTACACCATCGTTGTTGAAGTCTCCGGTACTAGCCTGTGTGGCAAAGATCCCAGTCTGATAGAGCACTGGTGCTTTGAAGGTACCGTCCCCGTTACCGATGTAGATGCTCATCGTGCCTTCACTGAAGGAGGCGTTGGGAGTAATCATGTCCAATATGCCATCGCCATTAAGGTCGACCAGGACTGCTGGCGAAGGCGAAGCACCGCTAGAATCTCCGTTGGCCATGTAGGTAGGTAATCCCAGGGTGTGAGTTGCGCTTGTCGCATCCACTGTCGCCGTACCGAGGTTGTCGACAACTGAGGTTTCAGCAAAGCTGACCGACGCGCCCGGCGCCGCAAGGCCATATCCGGTCACAGTTCCAGTCAGATCGTAGTTTGCCGCGTTGGATGCGTTCGGTACCGCTGCGATTGCGACGGCAGACTTAAGCGAGCCAGTGACAGTAACCTGTGCCGGAGCCGATACAACTGCCGCTGGCGCTGCAAGGACACCGAGATAGGTTGCCGAAAGATTATGGCTTCCAGGACCAAGGATGGTCGATAGAACCGCTGTTCCGGTTGTGTGGTTCGCCGCCGGGTTGCTGCCTGCTACCTGCACCGAACCAAGCAAACTGGCTCCGTCGAAGAACTCGACCGTACCCGCCGTAGTTGGAATGCCTCCTGTCGTTAGAGTCGCGACGAGTGAAACAGGCTTGTCCACTGTGGCTGCAGCCGGAGTCGCTGTGAGAGAGATGGTGTTCACCGCCGCAGTTGCGCCGTAGCCAACTGAAAGAGCGGTCGAGGTTGAGGTTAGATAATTTCCATCACCAGTAAACGATGCGGTGATGGTGTTTGCGCCGACTGCGAGAAGTGTCGCGTCGACAGTGAAGGTGGCCTTCGCCTCCGCTGTGCCCGTTGACGGATCTTTATAGGCAACAACAGCCACAGTACCTGCTACCTTGTTGTTGACCGTAAAGGTTACGCTGCCCGTGGGGTTTGCCAGGTAGCTGTCGTCGGTGACGATCGCTGTCAGGGTAGCGGAGTTGCTGCCTACGACGTAGCTCGTGTTTGAAATGAGCTTCAGCACGGTCGGCGCCTGGCGTACTGCGAATGAGACTGCGGGGCTGGTTGAGGCGTTGTAGTTGGAGTTGCCTTCGTAGGAGGCCTTCCAGCTGTAGCTGCCGACTGCGTAACCCGTTGCGGAGTACGAAGCGCTGCCATCCGGGGACGCAGTCACATCGGACAGCTTGGTGCTGCCGTTGTAGAAGGTCACCGTTCCAGACGGAGCTACCTGGCCAGAGACCCCGCCAAGGACGACGCTGCCGCCGATAATGCTGCCGTATGGCACGGTTGTGCCAGCGACAGAGGACTGGGAGACCGGGTCATAGCCCGTAATGGTAAGGTTCACAACACTGCTGGCTGGAGCGACGGTGATCTTCGAACTGGTCGACGTGCTGGTGGCGAACGTAGAGTCGCCGCCATAGCGAGCCGATAGGTTGTAGCTACCGCCGGGCAGGCTGGCAATCGTGCTGTTGTAGCTGCCGTTGGTTAGCATGACGGCACCGGCGCCAGTGGCACCAGGAAGCGTGCTGTCCGTGATGAGGGCAACGGAGCCGGTGGGAATTCCACTGCCGGTTGTTGGCTTCACCGCAACCGAGATGTTGAGGGGTGAGCCAAAAATTGATGTTGCAGCACCCAGGGACAGCGTGGTCGCGGTAGGAGTCTGAGTTGTGTCGTTCCAATGATTGACCAGGTTGGTAACGTTGACCGAACCCAGACCCGTCGCCGAATCGTAGCCTGTGCCGGCGGCGTATGCGGTAAGAACACCGTAAACACCCGCAGTAGTTGAATCGCAGTTCAGCGTACCGCCATCGCACGGGACAGCGTTCGTGCCTGTTGTTACGTCCTGGAAGATGCAAGAGTCGCTGACGGTATTTCCGTTTGTGGCATTGCAAGCCGCAAGCTGAGATGTATTGGGAGCGTCCGGTGTACCGTACTGGCTGGCTCCGAGCCGATACAGAGCATAGTTGGCCTGCCCCTGGCGAGAGCCGGTTTTCTGGTTTACCAGTGCCATGATGCCGGCAAAAGAGGGCGAAGAGGCTGACGTACCGCCCACAGCGTAGAAGCCGCCTGAGTCGCAGCTGCCCTGCAGGCAGACCATGTAACCGTCATGTCCGGCCGCGGTCAGGGAGATGTCAGGCAAGTGCCGCTTACCGTCTCCCGGCAAGCCAGTGACGCCCGACTGCCAGTCCGGCGTCGCGTATCCGCCAGTGCAGGAGGTGATGTTGTTGTTCGAGTCGAACGTTGGGTTGAAGCAGCCGCTGGCTCCGCCAGACCCTGCTGCGATGTCCGCTCCCTCGTTGCCGCAGACCAGCGGTGAGCAGCTTTCGTTCCAGACTCTTTCAGGAATGTAGCTCAAGGCCGAGGTGAATGGTGCGGGGCTGGAGGAGTTGTTGCTGTTCCAGTAAATGCTGGAATCGTTGGTGAACTCGTTTCCGCCGACGGCCACGTTGTATGGCGTCGAGGCGAGGCCGCTTACCTGCAAACCTTCGTCGGCTACGTACGCGAAGCTTTCATCGCCGCTGGGCCCGACGATGTCGCAGCCTGCTGAGCCGTTATCACCTGAGGAAACCATCGGGGTGATGCCCTGCGCAGCAGCCTGCTGCCACAGCGAGTTGTAGAAATCGTTGCCCGTTCCGATCAGGGCTTCGCAGAGACCGTAGCTGGTGCTCATCACTGGAGCCAGGTTGTTGTCGACGATATATTGTGCAGAGAGATCGACACCGTCGGTCGAGTTCGTGCTTCCGGAGACGACCAGGTCGATCTGCGCTCCCGGGGCCAACGCGGAGGAATACTCAACATCGAGCGTTTGCTCGAGCGAATCGCCGTTGATTCCCGGATCGGGCCCATTTTGAATCTGCCTGAACGGGAAGGTTGAAGAGAAGGGTGCCGGCAGTAGGAAGGTGCGGAAGCCCTTGATGTCGTTGGAGTCCACATCGCTTCGGCCTACGATGGCAACCGTTTGTCCGCTGCCATCGATCCGGGATTGGGCCGCTGTGATTAAAGGGGCGGCGTTGTAGATGGTCCAGAGATCGCCCGGGCCGACGAAATTTGAGCCGTTGCCGGTGAAGTTGGGCTTGTAGACAAAATCGCTCTTGGCACGAGCCCCGCCTGCGATGTTGGCTGAGGCCAGCTTGTCCGCGCTCAGTTGCGCTTTACCTAGAATGCGGGCGGAAGACGTCTTGACGAAGTTGTGCAGTGAGAGCACGCCGGAGACGACCGGGGTGATTGCAGCCGGGATTTTGGGGTCGGTAGCATTCGCATAGTGTTGTACGCCCTTCACTACATAGCTATGAATCTGCGCGTGAAAGGTATTGGAAACCGCGTCCGCCGTACCCGAGAACTCGATGCTCCCACGGCCCTGCGCCACATTGTTGACCTGGAATCCATGCCCTATGAGCCAGGCTGTGATCTTTGCCAAATCCGCATCGGAAGGACCGTATTTCTGACCAAACTGAGCCGGGGTCAGCCACTGGTGGTATTTTGGCGACTTTGGATCATGCATGGCCTGAATGTCAGACTTCAGAGCCGCGTCCTGCACTGCGCCACGCTTGAGCACCAGAATCATACGGTCCATCGGCAAACTGCTGGTGACCACGCCGTGGTCGTTTTCAGCTTTGGCTTGAACGGGCACATTACCCTTGAGCGTGATCAGCTTCTGCTCGTCTATGTGTTCGGGAATCAAGGAAAGCGTCTGCTGAGCGCGGAGAGCGACTGACACAAACAGCAGCGCACCAGTAATCAGTAGCGTCTTGGCAAATCGAGTAGGTGAGGCGAATCTGACAGACAAGCGTGAACTCCTTGATTGGTTGTGGACATCTTTTGTCTGAATGCAGGTGTGGTACGACACTCAGGTCGGCACGGTACAAACTGCAATTGAGACACTTGAGATTCGAAGGGTTCCCGGGCCCAGCCAAATCTTCGGGAAAGAGATTGAGCCGGACGCACGTGGCTTCAGGATCTGGAAATGGGGACTACGAATGGATTCACCGTAATGAAGGCGTAATCTATTCGCAACTCCGTTGAATCATCTAAATTCCTCACCATTTTCTCATCATTTAACTTGTTTATTTTGAACGCACTAGAGCTCATTTTGCGATGATGTTAAACGGCTCTGCGAGGATCCTGATTGCTGATCGGCTGCCTTTACAAATGTATCCAATACTGAAAACATTCATTATGGGTAAGAATTTGGGGCGTTCCTTTGCCTTCTCCTCGAGCGTGTTCGACACGCGCTCTGGAGAGTTGCTGCGCGCCGGGAAGCGAATTCGAATCCCAGATCAGGCCGCCCGCCTACTCGCTTTGTTGCTCGAAAATCCTGGGTCAGTGGTCTCCCGAGATCAGTTGAAAGCCGAGCTTTGGCCGGATGGTCAGCTCCAGGACTACGACCACTCCATCCATCGAGTGGTGAGTCAGCTTCGGGAAATTCTTCGGGACAGATCATCAAAGTCCACGCAGTTCATCGAAACGCTGCCTAAACGCGGATATCGGTTCACAGTAGCGGTCAAGGAAATTACATCAATAGAGGAACCTGAGCCACCGTCGGCAGAAGCTGTTGTGTCTCCTTCCCCATTCGTTCTCCAGTCCGTTTCGCCTGGACTTGCAACCACCGTTCCGCCAGACCCGGAGCCAACGACCGCAAAAGCTTCACCCTCTTGGAGAAGGCATCTTTTGACAGCGGTCGCAACCGTGGCGATTGGGCTTCTCGCGGGGCTTGGCTACTGGGCGGTGCGTACCTGGCTCGGGTCTCCTGCCAAACCTCTTTCTCTGGGGATCGTTCCCTTTGATGCGACCGGGCCTAACGCCACGCCGCTTGCCGAAAGCTTCCGCCTGAATCTGGCGGACGTGTTGTCGCAATCGCCAGAGATCGAAACCCGCGCCGTTCACTCGTTCGACCACATTGGCCAGGATGAGGGGCAAGTCCTCACTCGGGCGCAGCAACTCGGGGTCGAGGCTCTGTTATTTGGCAGATTCACCGTGACTGGTACCCAGTGCGAACTGCATCTGGAACTGGTGCGAAGCCGCGACGGTGTTCATCTGAGTTCCTTCCGGTATGCCGGCAATCTGCAGGAGCTTGCGGCCATCAGCGACCGCGTAGAACGAGACATATTTGAGCGGCTCCATCCGTACCGCAAAGCAGTGAACCTCAACTTGGGCAGACCAGCCACGTCAAGGGCGTACGCGGCCTATCTGCGAGGCCGGGGCTATCTCCAACTCTGGACCGATGAGTCGCTGCTTCAGGCAATTACAGCGTTTCAGGAGGCGATCGCCGAAGACCCATCCTACGCCAGAGCCTATGCTGGATTGGCCAGCGCCTACTTTGTTCTTTCCCAGCACGGAGGCACGGGCGCGGTTCAAAATCTGGAAAAGTGCCGCGCCTCCGCTACGAAGGCCTCAGCGCTCGACCCTACTCTTGCAGAAGCGCACGCCATACTGGGCCAAGCCGCTCTGAATATAGACTGGAATTTTGCTCTTGCTGAAGAGCAACTGCATCGCGCTATTAATCTTGATCCGGACCATGCGGTCTATCACCAATGGCTAGCGATTCTTTTCGGCGTCGAGTGTAAACATGAGCTAGCGCTGCACGAGATCGACAAAGCACACGCGGCGGATCCCAATTGGGCTCCCCTCTATATGACGGAGATTTATCTCGCCGGAAGCGCTGGCAACTTTGAACGCGCGAACTACGCCGCCGACCGCCTGCTGCAAATGATGCCGGAATGGTCACTTGCCCACGAGCAAAATGCAATGAGCTTATGGGCGCAGGGACGTTACCTCAAAGCTATCGAGGAATGGCGGGAAGCCGCGGTGCTTGAAAAGAATACCGATCGAATCCGACTGGAAGACCGCGGCGCTGAAGCTCTGAGGACTGGCGGCGTTCCTGCTTATGCCCGCCTGCGTCTTCAGGCAATTGCCACCCGGAAAGCTATCAGTCACGAAGAACAAGATTTTGTACCCGCCGAGTGGCACGCCTATGCTGGAGAGTGGGATGTGACGCTGACTGAACTGGAGCATTTGGTGAACCAACACTCGCCGAATGCGCTCCAGATCAGCACCAATTCTGCCTATAAACCACTTCATAGCAATCCACGGTTTACCCGCCTGATCAAGCGAATAGGCATACCGCCGCCCCCTCCTGACCATGAATCTCGCGCTCGGCGGGCCAACGTTCCGGGACTCCTGAAAAGGGAGAAGTTTCTCCAGCCCTCAAGACGGCCGACGCCTATCCCAATGGTTCGAGTCCCTATGGCTTATTCGACACGGTAGGGAACGCCGGCGACTGGGTCTCGGATCAATCTGGATCGTACGAGCGAGTCTATATGGGCGCTACTTACCGCTATAATCCCGAAGACGCAACTGTGTTTCGGCTTCTGCCAGTCACAGACTCCGACTATCTCGTCCAGGAGATCACTGCACGCTGTGTCAGCGTGCAGTGAAGAACAACCCGCTGACTCGTTGGCAGATACAAAGGGCGTGTCCTGCGACAGCGCCTTGCAAGCCTTGACCAGCTAAACCGAGCGTCTCTGGTGCAGAACAACAAACGAGAAATGGGTAGACGACGCCAGTTCGGGACGCCGTCCTCGCGACAATTTCTCTGATTTCGCGCAGCTCATTGACACAAATCAGCCACCGACTTCCGTTAGCGGAATGAACCAACAATCCTTGTGCCCGCTTGAGGAGTCTCCCATTGAAACACCTTCATTCCCTGTCGCTGCTGTTGTTGATCCTCTGCGCTCCAATATTGGCTACCGCGCAATCTACGAATGCCGCCATTAGCGGCGTTGTCGTTCATCCTGCTGGTAAGGTCATTGCCGACGCCGAAATTGAGATCCTGAGCGAATCAACTGGTGTGCACTATTCCAGCAAGACGAACGATACCGGAATCTATGCGATTACCATTCTGCCGCCGGGTCAGTACCGCGTTCAGGTATCGAAGATCGGCTTCAAGACCTTGATCAAGCCGGGTGTCATTCTGAATGTGCAGAGTGCGATCGCGATCAACTTTACCCTGCCTCTCGGCGCAGTCTCCGAAAGCACCACGGTGAAGGATGGAGCTTCGGC
>Ga0070730_10005926_pt1 | contig 10478 bp, 9 predicted proteins | sample Coa_R1_3_FD_66447 | JGI IMG/M metagenome (GOLD analysis project Ga0070730, IMG submission 66447) | Surface soil microbial communities from Centralia Pennsylvania, which are recovering from an underground coalmine fire - Coalmine... | ecosystem: Environmental > Terrestrial > Soil > Unclassified ... | reverse complement strand
CCGCCGCACACAAAGCACTCCACGTCCATCTCGGCCGAGGGCTCGGTGAACGGGAAATGGTCGGCGCGGAAGCGGGTGCGCACAGTTTGCCCGAACATGCGGCGGGCAAAATCGCTCAGCGTACCCTTGAGGTCGCTCATGGTGATGTGCTTGCCGACCGCCAGCCCTTCCACCTGGTAGAACTGGATGTCCGAGCGCGCAGTGATCTGCTCGTAGCGATAACACATGCCCGGCAGGATCACCCGGATAGGCTCCGGCGCGAACTGGCGCATGGCGTGGATTTGCCCGGGCGAAGTGTGGGTGCGCAGGATGACGTTGGGCTGCGTGGTGTAGAAGGTGTCCCACATATCGCGCGCCGGGTGATACGGCGGCATATTAAGCAGGCCGAAGTTGTACTCGTCACTTTCGACTTCACGACTGCGATAGATTTGGAAGCCCATGTCGGCGAAGACGCTGTAAATCTCGCGCAGGCCCTGCACCGCCGGGTGCAGCCGGCCGTGGTTCAGCGGCCGGCCCGGCAGGGTAACGTCCAGGGCCCCAGCCCGCAGGCCCGCTTCCATCTCGGCCCGGCGCAGCGCCTCGGCCCTGGCGGCATAGGCCTCTTCCAGCGCGCGCTTGGCCTGGTTGCCGCGTTGGCCAATCGCCGGGCGTTCCTCTTTCGGCAGCTGGCCCAGGTCGCCCAGCGCCGACATCAAGGCTGAGTTGCGTCCCAGGTGTGCCACGCGCCAGGCTTCCAGGCCGGCCGTGTCGGTGACGGCGTTGAGCGCCTCCAGCGCGGCGGTTTCGATCTGGCTGATGTGTGCGAGCATGGTCACTCCTTAAAAAAGAAGAGAGAAAGAGACAAAGAGAAAAGGCAGGGAAAACAAAAACTCCCGCCCTGGAAAGGGACGGGAGCCGAATGCCCGTGGTACCACCCTGATTGGCGCAGCCTAGGCTGCGCCCACTTATTCCAACGGCCGCATTGCGGCGATTGGCTGTCCAGGTAACGCTGGACCAGCGGAGGCGGCTAGTAGGCGCCAGGCCGTCGGCCATACGCCATTCACACGCTCGGCTCAGGAGAGAACTTCGGCGGGGGTCAGCCGGGTTGGGCTTGCAGTCGAGGACCCAACCTCCCTGGCGGCTTCAGACCGCGTACTTTTCTCCGTCACAGCCTGTGCTGCTGTTCGATTGAGGTCGATTATCCGCGATTCGCGGAGGCTGTCAAGGTGGTCGACCAACCAGATATCAATCTCACCGCGGAGTACGCAGAGAGCGCTGAGAAAGGCGAAGGCGGTGGATGAAGGCATTCGTGTGATTGATTTGTAATTTTGGACCGCACGGGCCGCTTGTGCTGCAAGCGGGCGCGGCTATACTGGCGCTATCACCGCCAACGGAGCCTGCCCATGCACCCCAACGAGCAGTTGATCGACGACTTTTACAACGCTTTTGCAGCCAAGAATTACATCGCCATGACGGCTTGCTATCAGCCCACGGCAACGTTTGAGGACGCGGTGTTCACACTCAAGGGCAAGGAAGTGGGCGCGATGTGGCACATGCTCAGCGAAGGCGGCAGCGACCTGCAAGCGACACACGGCGACGTGCAGGCCGACGACGCCAGCGGGCACGCCCACTGGGAAGCCCACTACACCTTTTCCGGCACCGGCCGCAAGGTCCACAACATCATCGAGGCCCAGTTTCAGTTTCAAGCCGGCCGCATCGCGGCCCATCACGATCATTTCAACTTCTGGCGCTGGTCGAGCCAGGCCCTGGGCCCCAGCGGCCTGTTGCTGGGCTGGACCCCGTTTCTGCACAGCAAGGTCCGCGCCACCGCCCGCGCCCGGCTGGATCGCTTTATCCAGGCCCACCCGCAATATCAAGGATAGATGGTTCAAAAAATGCAGCCGGGTGGCGCCGTGCTCTGCACGGCGCCACCCGGCTGCATTTTTTGGCTAACCTCTGACCCTGGGCCCAATCTCCACGGCCTCATCGCCCACAAACAACCCGCCCAGTCCCGTATCGCGCGTCGCCATGACCCGGCTGTCGGCAAAGTAAGCGAAGTCAAAGTGAATATCATCGCCGGCCTGCTTGCCCGGGATAGGCATCAGCCGGGCCGTCAGCGGCTTGTTGAGCCGCAGCGACAATGCCCCCACGTCCGCCAGGATGCCGGCCAGCGTGTCGCGGTCCACCGCGCCCGGCAGCGGCACCGTATCCAGGCCGGCGCCGCACACGGTGCAATACAGCAGCAGGTCGCTGACCGTCAGGCGGCCCTCGGCGGCGCGGGCGGCCAGCACCGAATCTTCCAGCACCGGGAAGAACAAACCCGAGAAGCCCACCGACGGGATGCGCGCCCGGTCGAGCGCGTCGGCCAGGAACGCGGCTGCGGCCAGGGTGCCGTGCCCGCCCATGGGATGGCCGGTCAGACGCTCCATGGCGCTGCCCAGCGAGCGCGCCGCTTCTGGGTATGGCGCCAGGGTAAAGTCGATGCCGCCAAAGCGCAGGCCGCGGACGCCCCCCGGCTTTTTGGCCGCCTTGGTCAGGCGCTGAGCGTGGTCTTCCACCGCGCGCACCAGCCGCGCGCGGGCATCGGCCAGCGACGTGGCCTCAGCGCAGGCGGCCACGGCCAATTCCGCGGCCTCCACCCCCAGGCTAAACACCGGCGCGCCCCCATCGTGATAGCCGGCCGGAAAAAAGGGCGAGCCGGACGGGACATTGGCCAGGGCCGTAAAACGCAAGTTGCCGAAGCCATTTGGGCCGATGGCGGCGCAGCGCTGGATGACCTCCGCCGTCCAGCGCACCGCCGGCAAGCTGAGCCCGCCGGCCGGGTCGGCAATGCTGGCCGATGCGAAAACATGCTCGGCTGCTTCCAGCGCCTCGGGAATGGCCTGGTACATGGCGGCGCCATCGCTCGGCCGAGCCGGGCCCAGCGCGGCGAAGTCCAGCTTGTGCACGAAACAAGCCGCTTCCAGATCCAACGCCAACTGCTTCAGGCGGCCCGCATCGCCGCCGATGACGCGCGGAAAGGGCGTTATGGCCAGACGCAAGCTCTGAACCGTGTAGCCAGCTTCCGTCAGCGCGACTTTAACCGCGGACGTGACGTGACCGGCGTCGGCAAAGCGGGCGTCGGCCAAAGGGAAGCCTGGGTCGAGGAAATAAGTAATGGTGCGGATATTCATGAATGATTATCGGCCTCCACCATTTGCGCTACAGCCGGCAAATCGGCCAGCGCGAGCGGGCGCTGCAGCCGGCTGAGACCGACGCCCCTCAGCAGCGCGGCGCATTGGCGCAAGTGCGCGGCAGCGGCGTTCGCTGGCAGGCCTGGCGACATATACGAATGCCGCACCAGCTCGACCAGTGCAGCCTGCTTGTCCAGGGGCTGGATGCCGGCCGGTTCGCCCTCCGCCAGCACATAAAGGCGCTCCAGCGGCAGCGCCTCCTGGGCAAAACCAGCGTTCAAGCGCTGGGCGCGTTTCTCAAAATCGGGATGCAGGCGCGGCAGTTGCTCCACGTCTGCGCCCAATGCCGCTGCGGCCGCGGGCCATAGTTTAAGCTGTGGAAAGCCAGGATAGACGCTCAGCTCGGCGCTGGCCTGTGAACCGACCGGCAGCGCGATGAAATCATCCGCCACCAACGGATGGCCGCGCTGCCGCAAGGCCGCGGCCATTGTGGATTTGCCCCAGCCGGGGCCCCCCAAGAAAGCGGCCACGCACCCATCGACGGCAACGGCGCTGGCGTGCAGGATAAGCCAGCCGCGCTGATGCAGCGCGGTGGCCAGCACCGGACCCAACAGAAACAGCCGCACGACCCTCCCATCCACGCCTGGGGCGGGAGCGACGACGATCTCACGGCCACCGCGAACGAGGAAGGTGCCAACCCCCCGAAAAGCCAGGCACGCATCGCCAGCGTCGGTCCAGGCCAGCCGGGAGAACCGCTCGCCCAACGGCGGGGCCGCCACCGCAGCGGACTGAATCAACAGGTCGGCTGGTTCAGAAAACCCAGCCGACCTGAGCTCGGGCAATTCGATCGTGGATTGAATGCTCAGGCCATACGCCTGATAATTGTGGGAACCCACAGTGTATGTCAGCCGCGGCGCGTTCTAGGCCTCGGTCAAATAGATTGGGGCAAAGAGTTGGCGACCGGCTCGTTGAGAGGCCGTCAACTCGGCGACCGTGCCATGCACGATCAAACGCGGCGCGTGGTAGGCGCGCTTCGGCGGGTCTGGCTTGCGTGGTTCAACTGGCCGATCATCGGTGCGATTGAGGTCCATTCGGGTTTCGTCTCCTGCACGGTCAGTGATCGTGCCGAACTTAGCCCACACGCGTGCTAGGAAGAGACTGGCGCGTCGGCCAACTTATGGGCCGCCATCATCTGAGCCACAAGGCCATGGACGGCCAGGCGCCGGAGGAGGTGGGGACCCTTTGGCGGCTGGTGTGCCGCGGCCTATGCCGCGGCCTCGCAACGTTCAGGGCATCCAGGAAAACCTCCTCGCGGCGCGAGTGGGATCGGCCGGCAACCGAGCAGGCTACAAGCCGTTCTTTTAGTTGGGCAGCCCGGGGAAGCTGCCGGTCTCGTTGTCAATAGCCTGGCCGGTCTTGCCGAGGGTCAACTCGGCCACCGTGCCATGCACGACGACCCGGGGTGTGGTGTACGGTTTCTTGGGTGGCTCGCCTGGCTGGGTCTGGGCCGCCTCGGTTGACACGGTGTGCTCGTCCATCGTCGGTGCCTCATTCTGCTGTTAGGTGGTGCATAATCCTAGCATGTCTCGCCAAAAACGCCAGTCAAACGTCAGGCCGGGTGCATTTGCCGTTAGTAGGGGCGAAGCATCCGCACCAGCAGGTTGGCCCACATGCGCACCGTTGACGCGGATGCTTCGCCCCTACGGCTCCGCTACGAAATCAGCGCGCAGCCATAGACTCAGCAGCGCGATCTTGATCAAGTCCACCAGGGCCGGCCAGACCTCAAGGCCAGGATTGCTCACGGCGCACACACGGCCATAAGCTTGCTGGACCTTCGCCACGTCCACATACGGTTGAAGCCGCGCGGTTTCGGCCAGGAGGCAATCGTCCAGACGTTGGCGGTCGTACCGCAAGCTGGCGCGCACCAGGCTGAGCGCGGAAGTCGTCTTGCTGTCCCGATTGCGGATCGGCTCGGGCAGCACCCCGCGCATGGCCCGGCGCAAAATCAGACGCGTCTGGCCCTCATGGAACTTCTGCTCGGAAGGCAGCGCGACGCAGAATTCTGCCAGGCGCTGGTCTAAGAGCGGATGCCGCTGCTCGGCCCGCCAGGCCTGGGCCGCTCGATCGAATTGCCCCGCCGTCGACGCGGTCAGCCGGATCCCCTCACGGTGGTCCTCACGTTCGGTGCGCGCCTGCGGCTGAGGGCCAGCCAGCGCACCGCTGCGCTGGACGCGGCGCGCGAATTCAGGATTGACCAAGGCGCCCGCGCCCCGGGCGGGCGGCCAGCGGCGCCGCATGACCCGGCGGACACGCCGGGCCCAATTGGGCACCAGCGGCCGGCCGGCGAACTCCCACCATATGCGCGCCTGCCATATCCGGTCACGGCCCTTGGCGGCTGCGAAATCGCGCAGTTCGCGCCGCACCAGGCCCCACTGCCCGGCGCCGGTGAGCTCTGCCAGCCGGGAGAGACCATACGAGACGATCCCATCGCCGCCGTTGCCGGTCAGCATCTGCCGCAAACCCTGTGCCTGCGCGCCCTGAATCATGAGCCATTGCATGCACAGTCCCAGGTTTCGGAAGGGCTCTTCCGTGTACCACATCATGCGGTCCGCGTCGAACAGCGGCGTCATCCGGTCACCCCGCACCTCGTGATGCGTCAGGCCGCCGCCGGCCAGGACTTCGCGCATGTACCGGCGTTCGTCGGCCTCGGGCGTCTCATCGAAAACGACGGAGATCGTGTGCAAGGATTGGCCGGCCAACACGTGGCGCGCCATGCACGTCACCGACGATGAATCCAGCCCGCCGCTGAGCAGCGAGACCGGCGGGGTGAGGCCCCGCAGCCGGCAGCGCACCGCTTCCATGAATATCTCGCGAAACGCTTCGGCGTAGTCGTCATTGGAGGCCAGCTGCAGCTCACGGTCCAGGTCCACGGTCCAATACAGGCGCGCCCGCAAGTCGGTCGCGGTAACGGCCAGGCATTGACCCGGCAGCACATGCCGTATGGATTCAAAGAAGGATTGCTGGGGATCGGTGCTGGTGTAGGTCAGGTAGCTGGCAATCTGCGCGTCGCTGGCCGCGCGCGGCACCTGGGGCAGGCACAGCAGCCCCTTGATCTCCGACGCGAACGCAAACAGGCGTGGCGAGTCAAAATAGAACAGGTTCTTGACGCCCAGCGGGTCGCGCGCGCAGAACAGCCGCTGTTGTGGGCCGTCCCAAATGGCAAAGGCAAAGTCGCCCACCAGCCGCTCGGGGCAGGCCTCGCCCCACTTCTCATAAGCAGCCAGGATGAAGGCACAGTCGGGCAGCGCGGGGTCGTTCAGGCCCAGCAACGGGGCCAGTTCGGCACGGTTGTCGATGCGCGCATCCGCGGTCAGCACGAGCACGCCGTCCGGCCGGGTCGTGATGAGCGGCTGCTGCTCGTGGATTGATTCGGGCGTGGTCCAAAACAGCCGGTGTACCAGGCCGGCCGGCCCGCTTTGCCAGGCGCCCGAGCCATCGGCGCCGCGGTGCGCCAGGCGCGCGCTCATGCGCTCCAGCTCGGCTGCCTCAACGGAGCGCCCGTCGCGATAGAATATTCCGGCGACGCCGCTCATGCGCGTAGCGGTGCTGCGGAGTCAGGCCGGGCTGGCATCTCGAATTTCGATCAGTTGGTGTTGAGCCAGATCGCGCAGCAGGGCCTGCAGGTCGTTTTCGCAGCGCTCGGGCTCGACGTCGAACTCGCCCAGCACGGCGGCGCGCACTTCGGCCACCGTGCGCGGCTCCTGGATCAGCCGCCAGATCCAGGCGCCCACTTCGTTCAGGCCAAAGTAAACGCCCGTCTTGAGGTTCAGGATGGCGGCTTCGTCGTCCAGGTCCACCGAGGCCTGGTCGGCGATGGCGACAATCGTGGTGTTGGCGGCTAAATCGCTGGGCATAGTATTTCCTCCGCCGCCGGGTGGCGCGGGCGAGACGGCAGTTTACCGTGAGTAGCCGCCAAGCGCAAAGAAAAGAAGGGTCTTCCGCCAACGGTATGGGGCGGGCAGCTTCGCTGCCCGCCCCATACCGTTGGCGGAATGTCACCTCAACGCGGCGGCTGCCCGCCTGGGGCGAGTTGCTTGGCCTTGAGCCGATCCTGCCGGCGGCGCAGTTCGGCCAGCGTCTCGGCGCGCTGCCAGCCGGCCGGCGCGCCCGCTGCCACATTCAGTGCCCGTTCGGTCCAGGCCGCCGCCTGCGCCAGGTCGCGCGCCTGCCATTCATAGAATTTGGCCAGCTCCACGAACGCCTGCGGATCGTCCAGGGTGAACGACGCCAGTTGTTCCCAAAACGGCACGGCCTCGGGCCGCCGGCCCTGGCGTTTGAGCAGCCCGGCCAGCCGCGCCAGGGCCACACGCCGGTCGTCCAGCGCCAGCCGGCCGGACAACGCCTCTCTGAGAGCGGCTTCGGCCTCGGCCGGGCGATGGTTATCCGCGTGCCAGCAGCCCAGCCGCAGCAGATCTTCCGCGTTCCGGTCGGTGGCCGGCCTGGCCCGGCGCGTGACGCGCGGCGCTGCCACGCCAAAGGGCGTGGCGAACACCTCCATCAAGTGCGCGGCCAGGGTGACCATCGACAAAATATCGATCGTGTTGTGATAGATTACGCGCCGCATCTCGGCCGGGTTGCCGCTGCGCAAATAGTCGCCGTACATTTGGGGGATCAGGTAGCCCGGCACATCGTCCTGGTCGCGGATGATCTTAAAGATTACCCGCTCCACGTCACCCAGCGAGCAGGACGGCAGCCGCCCGCGATACAACCGGCGCGTGGGCGTCAGCAGATCGAGGTGTGGGCGCTGACCGAGCGCGCCGCGCTGGCGGTTGATGGTCAGGCGCGTTTCCAGCAAGGGCAGGTCAAAGGCCCGGCCGTTATAGGTCACCCAGCCGGCGCTCGTCTCCAGGTCCGACACCAGCCGGCTCAGCAAGGCCTCTTCGTGCCCAGGATCGAGCAAGAAGTATTGCCGCAGCACAAAGTGGTCGCCCGCGCATAGGCCCACGCCGACCAAAAAGGCCAGCGTGCCGGCCCCGCCGGCCAGGCCGGTGGTCTCAGTGTCAATAAACGCCAGGCCGGCCAGGTCAGCCGCGGCCAGCTTTTCGTCGCGCGCCAGCCGCGCCGCGATGGCCGGGTCGTGGGTCAGCAAGTCGGCCAGCCGTTTGGGGCCGTGCTGAAAATCCAGGTCGTAGACCGTCTCGATCAGTTGAAACGCGCCCAGCGGCGTGACCACACGCTCGCCCGGCAGCCCCGCGGCCGCCTCCGCCCGCGCCGCGCGCGCCGGCCGCGGCTGCAAAGCCTCCACCGGCACCGACGGGGGCATTTGGCGCTTAATCTTTTGCAGCTTCAATCGCTGCAGGCGGGCCCTGAGATCAGATGACATTTTTCAGTTGGGCCACGCCACCGCCTCCCACATCGTCTCACACGGCGCGCCGCGCGCGTAACTGATGGTGCGGGCGGTGAGATCGGTCTTAAGACTCCACAACGTGGTGTGGCCGCCGGCATGGCCGCACACGCCCGAGGCGTGGTTAGCCAGCGCCGGGGTGATGTCGCCCGACTGGCGCAGCTCAGCGGCCTGGGCGAACAGGGCCGCCAGCCGGCCTTGCGAGTGGGTCAGCCGGCGCCCATGCTGATAGCGCGCCACGTCGGGATGGCGGTAGTGATTGGTGGCCGCCACGAAATCGGCGCCGGACTGGACCACGCGCACCGCTTCGGGGTGGGCCTCCACCACGGCCAATTCTCCGCTGGCGTCGGCGATGAGGTAGTTGAAGGGGTGCAGATGCCGCACGCGCGTGAGCAGGTCCACCGCCTGGTGCGTGTTGGCGCAGGTCTCCAGCACCAGGCGCGGCAGCAAGTGAAAGGGCACGCCCGGGCGCGGCGTGGCCGGCTCGTCCGACAGCGCCACGTGCAGGCAAATAAACAGCCCGGCGTCGTTCACCCCGTCGTAGCGCCCGCCGGGCACCGAGCCGCGCATGCCCACGCTGGGGTGGCCCTGTTCCGGCCGCAGCCGCAGGCGCTGGCGCACCTGCTGCACCGGGTGAAAATCATAATTGCGGCCGGCGCGCACATGCCCGTCGGCACCGACCAGAGCGAACGACGAGCAGCCGCCCTCGGGATAGGTGGGCGGCGCCAAATGCGGCGCGGGCGCCAAATGCGGCGCGGCCAGTTGCGGCACGGCCAGTTGCGGCGCTGCGCGAGCGCGCATGCGCATCGACCGGCGGCACACCCCGCGCAGCACATCGTCAAACGACAGCCCCTGCGCGTCAGCGTAGCCGCGCAGCTCGTCCAGCAGCGGCGCGTGGATCTCGGCGATTTGCTTGGCGCAGTCTTGGGCAAAGTCTAGAGGCGGCGGCGCCGGCCACCAGGCTGGGATGCTGAAGCGCTCGGTGCGGGCCCCCTGGGCCAGGCCGAGATCATAGTGCGGCCCGGCCAGATCGAAGATTTGATAATCGACAGGCATGACGAAAATCAGTGTTTTCGACGACAATCAACAATACAAAACGACCCGATGAACGCTTATTATACTCTGCGAGCCAATTGGAGCCATGATGAACGACCTGGACACGCAACACCTCCGCTCGGCCATCGCCATTGCCCGCCGCGCGCGCGAGCACGGCAACCATCCCTTTGGCGCGCTGCTGGCCGGCCCACAGGGGCAGGCACTGCTCGAAGCCGAAAACACCGTCGTCACCAGCGCGGACTGCACCGGCCACGCCGAGGCCAACCTCATGCGGCTGGCGTCGCGCCAATTCGACGCCGGTTTCCTGGCCGGCTGCACGCTCTTTACCAGCGCCGAGCCCTGCCCTATGTGCGCCGGCGCCATCTTCTGGGGCGGCGTGGGACGCGTGGTGTATGCCTTGGGCCAGCCCACTTTCTACGATTTTCTGGGACCGGCCAGCAAGGGATTGCGGCTGGCCTGCCGCGCCGTGTTTGCGCAGGGCCAGAAAGCGATTGAGGTCTTAGGCCCGGCGCTGGAAAACGAGGCGCTGGAGGTGCACCGAGGGTTTTGGAAGTCGGGGCGTTCAGTTGAACGCCCCTACAACGGCCCCACGCCTAGCGGCTGAGCAGCGGCACCAGCCACAGGAACAGGCCGACGACCAACGGAATCAGCGCCGCCACGATCAGCAAGATGAGCAGCGTCACTTTCAGTTGGTCGACCGGCCGGTCGCCCGCCACCTTGCCGGTTTGGCCGTTGACCAGCACGCGATAGATCTTCCCGCGATAGCGATAGGCCCCCACCCACACCGGCAGCAGCACCAGTTGAAAGGTTTGGCCGCTGTATTCGGGCCGCAGCACTTGCAGGGTAGCGAGGTGCGCGCCCGGCAC
>Ga0070730_10005925_pt1 | contig 10479 bp, 3 predicted proteins | sample Coa_R1_3_FD_66447 | JGI IMG/M metagenome (GOLD analysis project Ga0070730, IMG submission 66447) | Surface soil microbial communities from Centralia Pennsylvania, which are recovering from an underground coalmine fire - Coalmine... | ecosystem: Environmental > Terrestrial > Soil > Unclassified ... | reverse complement strand
AGTCAGCAATGATCTTGTTCCGCGGCACTTTTTACGCGTGCAGATATGGCACCCGATGCACGTTTTCATTCACGTTGAGCGGGAATTAGATCGTCTCCTGCTCGAATTTGTCGCTGCGTTATTTGGGTGATCACAGCGATCTTTTGAAAAAAGCTGGAGGCAAATACATGAAGCACCGCAGTTGTTGGGCTTGGTTCATTGTTTTGGCACTCGTACTCCTAGTTACACCGCTATGGGCACAGAAGATTACAGGCACCATCAGCGGCATCGTCAGTGACTCCACGGGGGCTGTGGTCCCACAGGTCACCCTCACCATCACGAACACCGACACGGGATTGACCCGCACCGTAATCAGCAACGATATGGGCGAGTATGTCGCCCCCGACTTGCCGAACGGCAACTATCAGATCACCGTGAAGCAAGCGAACTTCAAGGAAGCCGTCATTAATCACATAGAGTTGCACGTTGCCAGCACTGCGCTGGTCAACATTCAACTGCAGGTGGGCAACATCAGCGAGCAGATCACGGTGGAGGCCAATACCATCCAGGTGCAGACCGATAGCGCTCAACTGGGTGAGGTTGTGCAGTCCGCGCAAGTGCAGGATCTGCCGCTCAACGGCCGCAACTTTGTGGCGTTGACCCAGCTCCAGCCGGGCGTTGCCGCCGCTCGAAGCTACGACGCGGTCGGCAAGGGCCTGAAAGGCGGAGTCGATTTTGCCGTAAACGGCAACTCGATGGACAACAACCTGTTCCTCGTCGACGGCGCCAACAACAACGACGTAGGTTCAAACCGCACGATTCTCGTCTATCCCTCGATTGAATCTATTCAGGAATTCAAGATGCTTCGCAACGCCTACGGCCCGGAGTATGGCCAGGCGTCGGGCGGCGTCGTCAACATCGTGACCAAGAGCGGAACCAACAATTGGCACGGCAGCATCTTCTACTCTGGCCGCAATGATGCTCTGGATGCTTACGACTGGTTCGCTGGACGTCAGGCTGCGCAAGACCGCCTTGCCAACACCTTCCATCCCAGCACCGGCAGCATCTACTCCAACCCGAACCAGGACAAGCCTGTTCTTCGCCGCAACGACTTCGGCTATTCTCTCGGTGGCCCGATTAAGAAGGATAAGCTCTTCTTCTTCTGGAACCAGGAGTGGAATCGCGAAGTTCGTGGTGTAGGGCGCGCCGGATGCGTACCCAGCGCAGCAGAACGCGGTGGCGACTTCAGCAATGTGACTTGCGGAGACACAATAACCACTCCTTTCCCGCTCGCACTTCAAGGCGCAAATCAGTGGACCATTGCCCAGCCTTTGCAGGCGATCGTCGATCAGATGGGCCAATACCCGCTGCCAAACTTTACCTGCCCGACGACACCAGCCGGCACAGGCACTGCGGCGACGGGCGCCAGTGGATGCAATAACTGGCAGGCCTTCCCCAGCACCCATCTAAATTATCGCCAGGAAAACATCCGCACCGACTACAACCTGACGAAGAACCATGTGTTGACCTTCCGCTACACGCAGGACACATGGGTGAACCCCGCCCCCAGCGCAGGCTACTGGGGTGACGATGCTTTCCCGCAACTGGAAAGCAGCTGGGCTCAGCCCGCCAAGTCGATCATCGGCAAAGTAACCTCGACGATTGGCGCGAACCTGATCAACACGGCGGAATTCTCTTACTCCAACAACCGCATCCTCATCACGCCCGGCGGCACAGCCACCGGTCTGGCGGCTACGTTGAATGCGGACTATCCGACCATCTTTCCCGCCGATTTAAAGACTCATCCGATCGGCATTCCTGCCCTGAACCTCGGCGCCACCGGCGGCACTACGCAGATGCTCGCTCCTTGGAGCAACAAGGAAGATCTGTATAACGTGCGCGACGACTTGTCCTGGGTGCATGGCAACCACACGTTCAAATTCGGTGCGTTCCTGGGATTCAATCTGAAGAACGAGGCCAACGGTGGAGCGACCTCGGAACGAACGAACTTCAACACCGCGAACGCCTACGTCAGCACGACCATGGGCACTGCGGCCTTAACCGGAATGCCCCTGGCCAACGCTATGATTCCGGGCAACGTCTACACAGGTCTCTCGGAGACGTCCACCGACATCTACAACCAGATGCGATGGCGCGACTACGAGGTCTATGCCGGCGACTCGTGGAAGGTGAACCGCAAGCTGTTAGTGGAACTGGGTGTTCGTTATTCGCTGTTGCTCTCGCCGTATCAGGTTGGCGGATTGATGACCAGCTTCAATCCCAGCCTGTACGATCCCAATGGTTCACCCTTTGATGCCTGCAACGGTCTCTGGACGGTTCCTGGAAAGAGTCCCTGCACGGATGCAAATACCACGTTCGGCCGGACCGGCCAATACGCGTTCAGCGCCGGAACACCCGGACCGAATAAGTATCTCAAGAACCAAAACTACCATTTGTTCGCACCTCGCATTGGCATCGCCTACGATCTGAAAGGTGATGGTAAGACCGCCATTCGCGCTGGGCTCGGACAGTTCTACCAGCGGGACCGCACCGCCATCTACACGATGTCGGCCAACGCTCCGTTCGCGCTGACAGCGAGCGGATACTCTCGCACTCTCGATGGAGCTTCCTTAACCGCAACCCAGTTCAGCCAGGCGGCAACCTCGGCTACCGGTGGAGTCGATCCGTCCAATGCCATGCCAAACTCCTGGCAATGGAACCTGAGCGTGGAACGCAGCCTTGCCAGGGAAATGAGCCTCCAGGTTGCTTATGTCGGAAACCGGGCCATTCATCAGCTCACCACTTCCGACATCAACGAAGTGCCTCAGAGCCAATGGGCAACCTGCGCGTTCATGAGCAATTGCAACGCACTGCGTCCGTATCCCAATGATGGCTTCCTGACGTGGTGGTCTCATTACGGCGACGCAAACTATCATTCGCTGCAGGCGCTGTTCCGGGGAAAGGTGAAGGGAGCTTATATCAACGCGACCTACACTTATTCTCACTCCATCGGCAACGTTCCGCTCGATGAATCCAACGGCACCGCGAACAGCCAGACTCTAACCTTGGGATCGAACCCGAGTTTGGATCGCGGCAACACGCAAATCAATCGGCCTCATATTTTCGTCGCCAACCTGCTTGTGCCTCTGCCCGAACTCAAAGGACAGAACGCTTGGGTGCGGAACGTGGCGGGTGGTTGGCAAGTGGGTGGTATCACGACTGCCGAATCCGGTCCGTCAACAACCGTCAACACTGCGGGGCTATCGGAAAACACTGCACTGCTTGCTGGTGGGGCCGGAACTGCGCTCGGTCTGAACGCACTCTATGGCACCGGCAACGCGGGCCCGCCGTGGGCTCCGGGTTCCAACCGGCGTCCGTTCATCACTGGAAGCAGCTGCACCGCCGGAGCCAGCGGGCCGAACATCTATAACCCCGCTGCCTTCACCGTGGTCGGCCAGACGATCGGAACCATGGGCAACGAGCCTCTCGGCTATTGCCATGGACCGAAATTTGTCACCACCGACTTCACCCTGCAGAAGAACTGGAAGATTACGGAGCGCGTCGGCCTGCAGTTCCGGCTCGACACATTCAATCTCTTCAATCATCCAAACTTCTCGCCCAACGCCAACGGATCCCCGATTGGGTCCGTGAATTGTGGAACGGCGACGGCTGGCTTGTATCAGCCCTGCAGCCCAACGAACAATCTAATCACCCTGATGCAACCGGGCGCGAGTCTGGCGGCAACGGGGGTAGTTGTCAACAGCGATCGCGAAATCCAGTACGGACTAAGAGTTACGTTCTAACTGGACTATAACTAAAGGAAGCAGGCGGGGCCCCGTGCTGGGGCCCTGCCAATTCCTGATACAGGAGTAGCTGTGCAATGCGACGTACTCAGTCCGTGTCGGTTGGTTTGAGTCCGTCTGATTTCTGGGGCAGGTTCCTGTTTGCACCGATCTTCCTTTTGATCTTTCCCGGAATCCTTCTCTCCCCTTCGCTCGCCCAACAGAAGAACGCACCGGCCGCCGCGCCTGCTAAGCATCGGAGTTCTCTCGCCAATCCTGTCAGCCTTACGCCCGAACTGCAGCGTCGAATACAAACACTCGAGTTGGCGAAGCAGTCGGGTGATCCCGTGGCCGTCGCAACCGCCGGCAAATCCGTTCTCGGACTCGCTCTGGGCGAAATCGGGGGCATTGAGCTAGTCTCGGGATCGCCCTCGGCCGCGATCGATGTATACCGGCGTTCCAAAGACTTCGAAAACTCTCCCACGACGCGCATCGATCTTGCGCAGGCGTATTTTGCGACCAAGCGTTTGGATGAGTCCCTGTCGCTCGTAACCGATGTTCTCGTGGCCGACTCCAACGATGCCCATGCTTGGTACCTTCAGGGCAAACTGTGGATGGCGAAGGCTTCGTACGACGAGGCGGTGAAGTCGTTCGAGCACGTTCTTGCCTTGCAGGATGACCCCGCAGCATCGTACCTCTTGGGCGCTGCCTTACTGCAGACAAAGCAGCACGATCAAGCCAACGCCGCATTTCAAAAATTGCAGAACCCACTTGCGGATCGCGCAACTCATCGAATGCTAGCCGACGCTTACATCGCAAGTAACTACATGGACGATTTCAAGCGCGAATCGAACCAGGCTGGGCCCGGCGCAAGAGAAAGTGCTCGCCACACTTCGCCAATAGACTCAGTTCTCGACGATGCTGCACACCTCCGCTCCCGGTTCGAGCCCGCCATCCCGACTCCGAAAGAGCGCGTGCAGAATAAACACCTGCAACTGGAACTCCGCACATTGCTGGCAAACACGTTGAACGATTTGGGCACCGCCGAGGCCCACCAGGGACAATATTCCCTCGCACTCGCTCACTTCCATGAAGCGGCCAGCTGGGATGTCAATGTTCCGGGCCTGTCGCGGAACACTGGAATCGCGGCGGCGCGCGTTCAAGATTATCCCGAGTGCATCCGTGCCCTCCGGCCAGTAATCATCGCGAATCCCCAAGACAACGTAGCTCGGGCGATGTTGGGAACCGCGTACTTCGCTACGCACTCCTACGCCGATGCCGCGCAAACCTTCAAACCGCTCGGCGACTCCGCCCTGCAACTCCATGAGCTGGCGTATTCCTGGGCGGCCTCGCTCGTCTACGGGAACAGATACCCCGAAGCCTCTGACCTGCTGAATAAATTAGAACAGCAGCAACTTTCGACCGAAACCCTGATTCTGGTCGCGCAACTCTGGTCGCAGATGGGCAACTACGCCAAGACCGTCGAGATCTGCCACAGAGCGCTTGATCTCGATTCGAAGCTGCCACAAGCCCACTACTTTGCAGGGCTTGCCCTTCTCCGGTTGGACCGCCCCGCGGAGTCAGCGGAGGAATTGCGAGCAGTACTACAACTCGACCCAGACAACACTGAAGCGCAATTCAATCTCGCTTTCACCCTGCTTCAGCAATCTCAGAATGCGCAGGCGGTCGAGCTCTGGAAGAAGGTATTGGCCCGCAATCCGGACCATCCTGAGGCCAATTACGAGTTGGGCAAAGAGCTTCTAACGGAAGGGAAGCCGGACGAATCCCTCAGCTATCTCGAAGCCTCGGTGAGATTAAAGCCCCAGTTCGACCCTGCTCACTACCAATTACAGTCGGCCTATCGCGCAGTTGGCCGCAAAGAAGACGCCGATCGCGAAGCCAAAATCTATAGGGAGTTGAAGACCAAGAACCGGAACATCACACTGCCTCCGCCACGTCAGGCTGGCACCAGCCCCTCTTCAACCGACTGAGCAACCATGAATGTTCCTGTACGCAACTCGCTTCTCTGCTCTCTTCTGGTTGTGCAACTTCTGCTGCAGATGCAGGCCCAGGCTGGGCACGACGTAGCGCCCCCGCCTCCGTCCGGTGCGAAGGTAATAGCATGCACTGGCCGCCCTGTGCCGCAACTCGAGGACGTCACCGAAAAGGCCGGCATCCATTTTCGCCATGCCTATTCTCCCGAGAAGAAGTACATTCCGGAATCCATGAGTGGCGGCGTAATCCTCATCGATTATGACCGCGACGGATGGCCCGATATCTACTTCACAAACGCGCCCACCCTCGACATGGCGATGAAGCATGAAACGGCACGCGGCGCTCTCTACCACAACAATCATGACGGTACCTTCACCGACGTGACCGACAAGGCTGGAATCGCCACTCCTTGCTTTGCCAACGGCGGCGCGGCCGCGGACTATAACAATGATGGCTGGCCCGACCTCTACATCACCTGCTTGGGCGCGAATGTTCTATACCGGAATAATGGGGATGGCACTTTCACCGACGTCACGGCGAAAGCCGGTGTCGGCGACACCCGAAATTCTACCGGGGCGTCATTCGGAGACTACGACAACGACGGCTTCGTCGACTTGATGGTCACGAACTACGTCGACTTCCACTTCGAGAATCTGCCGGCATTCGGCAAACTTCCTACCTGCACTTTCCGCGGATTAGACGTGCAATGTGGCCCACGTGGGTTGAAGGGCGCGGGAGACAGCCTCTATCACAACAACGGTGACGGCACCTTCACCGACGTCTCAAAGAGTGCCGGCGTGGATGATCCCAACGGCTACTTCGGCCTCGGCGTGACCTGGGTCGACTTCAACAACACCGGCCGTTCCGACATCTTCATCGCAAACGACGCCACTCCGAATTACCTCTACAAAAATGAAGGCAACGGAAAATTCACCGAGATCGGCCTCGAGTCCGGTACTTCCGTGAGTGCGGACGGAGTCGAGCAGGCCTGCATGGGAGTTGCGATCGGCGATTACCTCCACACTGGACTGCCCTCCATCTACATCACGAATTTCGAGAACGAATACAACACTCTCTACCGTAACAACGGCGACTGGCAATTCGAAGACGTCTCGTACAAGTCTGGCGAAGCGCTGCCGTCGATGCCCTATGTGAAATGGGGCAACGCTTTCTTTGATGTGGATAACGACGGTTGGCTCGACTTGATCTTCGCGAGCGGACATGTGTATCCGCAAGTCGCTCACCTCCAATCGGGCGTGGGCTATCAACAGCCTGGAGTGCTGCAGCTAAATCAGAAGGACGGAACTTTTTGCAATGCCAGCGAACAAGCTGGACCGGCCCTCGTCCAACGGCGCGCCTCACGAGGTCTTGCGGTCGGCGACCTTTTCAACGACGGCCAACTCGACGTTGTGGTGGAAGACATTGACGGCGCGCCGATGATTCTTCGTAATCACGGAGTGCCGGGACGGCACTGGGTCAGCCTTGAGCTTTCTGGAACCAAGAGCAACCGGCTCGCGATTGGCGCGCGCATCAAACTTACCGCCGGAGGCGTGACGCAAACGGAACAGATTCGCAGCGGCGGAAGCTATCTCTCCCAGAGCGATCTTCGGGTTCACTTCGGCTTGGGCGCCACAACTAAAATCGACAGCATCGAAATCCACTGGCCGTCTGGCGTCGTGGACCTCATCAAGAGCATCGAGCCCGACAAGTTTTACTCGATCTTGGAGGGCAAGGGAATCGTCCCGCACGATCAAGTTCGCCCCGCCGTGCTCACTAATTCCACCCAACGCAAATCCACACAATGAACTCAAGAATGAGATAGTCAGCACTTTGGGACTCGAGCAGTGCTGGCAATCCATCACTGGTTCCCGAGATATGGCAAAAGCGCCCGAGTGAACCAACGTTATTAAATCGTTTGATGATGAATTGAATTTCTCCGAGCGACGAACTGAGGCAACCCAAACCGCCCGTCCCTCGCCAAGTTTCAGAGGTTTCGCCAACCGACCGCCCGGAATTTTCCCGATTTCGGAATCTTGTTCGCTTTTCCTGCCTTCAAAAAAATTCTTAAACAAAACACCCGGCCTCCGTTATTATGCCAACTATTTTCGCTAGTAGTCGCCCTTCGAACTGCCACGAGAAGCGCGCCACATGCGGGACAGAAGCGCCGCCAAGTCGTGATGAGAAGAACCCCTGTTGCCGATTCGAAAAAGTCCAGGAGATGAAAATATGTCAACACCAAGCCGTTCGACCGTCCAGCGCCTTGCGCTGGCGGTAGGGTTGTTGCTGTCCAGTATTTCTCTACTTGCTCAGTCGGGCCCCACCACCGTTCGCCGCGATGTTCACCACGACGTTTCTCCGCCACTCAGCGAAATGATCAGGCATGCTCCTCCGCCGTCGCTGGAGCGTCGCCCGGTCGAACCCATGAAACTCATCCCTCTTCCGCCCGGGCTTGCGCAGCCGCAAGAAGATCCCGTCATTCAGCTCAGCACGGTTCCTCCGCCGACTCCACCGGTCACGCTCAGCTTTGAAGGCTTGGGCAATGCGCAATACGGATTCAGCGTTACCGGCGCGCCGCCCGATACCGAGGGCACCGTCGGAGCCACCCAATACGTGCAGTGGGTCAACACGTCGTTCGCGATCTTCAACAAATCCACCGGCGCTCTCGTCGCCGGACCCTCCGCAGGCAACACCTTGTGGTCCGGATTCGGTGGCGGCTGCCAGACCAACAACGACGGCGATCCGATCGTTCTCTACGACAAAATCGCCCAGCGCTGGGTCTTCAGCCAGTTCTCGGTTTCCACCACGCCCTATCTACAGTGCATCGCTGTATCCACGACGTCGGATGCAACTGGAACCTACAACCGCTATTCATTTCAGTACACGAACTTTGACGACTACCCGAAGATGGGAGTTTGGCCCGACGCGTACTACGAAACGTTCAACATGTTCGCCGGCGGTACAACATTTGTCGGCGCCGACGCTTGCGCTTATGACCGCAATGCCATGCTCGCCGGCAGCACTGCGACCCAGGTCTGCTTCCAGCAGGGAACATCCGTCGGAGGCCTGTTGCCGTCCGATCTCGATGGCACCACTGCTCCTCCTGCCGGTTCGCCGAACTACATGATGTATTTCGGCACAAACAATCTGAACCTCTTCAAATTCCATGTGGATTTCACCAATCCGGCCAACTCCACCTTCACCGGTCCAACCGTAATTAACGTCGCTGCGTTCAGTCCGCTCTGCGGAGGCGGAACCTGCGTTCCGCAGCCCAGCACAACGCAGCAACTGGATTCTCTTGCCGACCGGCTGATGTACCGTCTGGCCTATCGAAACTTCGGCTCACACGAATCGCTCGTAGTAAATCACTCGGTCGTTGCCGGCTCGGGAGGCGGCGTCCGCTGGTATGAGATCCAGAATCCCTCCGGAACGCCAACGGTGGCGCAGCAGAGCACCTTCGCTCCAGACGCAAACTATCGGTGGATGGGTTCCGTCGCCATGGATCAGGCCGGAGATCTTGCACTCGGCTATAGCGTATCGAGCAGTTCCGTCTCACCATCGGTACGCTTCGCCGGCCGCGTCCCGACCGATCCTGCCAGTACCTTGGAGTCAGAGGTGAACATCGTCAGTGGCACTGGCTCGCAGAGCGGCAACAGTCTTTCTCGCTGGGGAGACTACAGCGCCATGCAAGTCGATCCTGTGGACGACTGTACCTTCTGGTTCACCGAAGAGTACATGAAGACAACCGGCAGCTTTAACTGGAACACGCGCATCGCCAACTTCAAATTCCCGGGATGCGGCACTACGCAAACACCGGACTTCACCATCGGTGCATCGCCGAATTCGTTGACCGTAACCCAAGGCTCGAACGGAACCAGCACCATCACGATTACAAGCGTGGGCGGTTTCAACGCAGCCACGACACTCACCGCTTCCGGCTTGCCTAGTGGCGTAACAGCCGCGTTCTCGACGAATCCGGTAACGCCTCCGGCCAACGGCAGCGCGACCTCCACGCTGACGCTCACCGCCTCATCCACTGCCACCACGGGCACGGCTACGGTCACCATTACCGGAACGTCCGGCTCTACGGTGCACTCGACCACAATCGCCCTGACTGTGAACGCAGTTGCGCAACCCAACTTCACAATTGGCGCTTCACCATCGTCAGTCACGGTCACTCAAGGCGGCAACGGAACCAGCACAGTCACCATCACCAGTCAGAATAGTTTCAACTCGGCGACGACGCTCAGCGCCACCGGATTACCGACCGGCGTAACAGCGGCGTTCTCGACGAACCCCGTCACTCCACCGGCCAACGGCAGCGCGACTTCTACGCTGACGCTGACTGCCTCCGCCACCGCGACTACCGGTACAGCGACGGTCACCGTGACTGGCACTGCCGGCGCGCTCACCCACAGCACGACGATCTCCCTCACCGTGAATTCGTCAGTCGGCTTGCAGACGGCCGCTTACAATTCCACGCTGAAGGCTCCGGAGTGCGCTACGGCAGGTTCGGGATGCGACTCGGGTCCATCACTCCTGCTCGGCCGCGACACGATGTCCGGCGGTGCTGAGCCCAATCAACCCAACACCATCAACAACTCCTGCGCCGATGGAACGTCGGGAACCTTCCACTCCGATGAATCCAACGACCGCCTCGTAGTCGCCACTACCGACGGCAGCGCTCTCGCCGCCGGCAAAACGGTAAAGGTCAGTGCAACCGTCT
>Ga0070730_10005923_pt1 | contig 10481 bp, 22 predicted proteins | sample Coa_R1_3_FD_66447 | JGI IMG/M metagenome (GOLD analysis project Ga0070730, IMG submission 66447) | Surface soil microbial communities from Centralia Pennsylvania, which are recovering from an underground coalmine fire - Coalmine... | ecosystem: Environmental > Terrestrial > Soil > Unclassified ... | reverse complement strand
GGGTAGACGCCGGCCAGCGCCCCGGTGCCCAGCGCGATGCCGAAGCCGGCCGCGACGCTGACCGCGGGGACCACGGTCGGCTGGCCGCTGGCCACCGCGTAACCCGCGGTGGCCGCCGCGCCGGCCAGCACCCCGGCCGCGCCGCCCAGGGCCGACAGCAGCACCGACTCGGTCAGGAACTGCAGCCCGACCCGCCGGCGGGTCGCGCCCAGCGCCCGCCGCAGGCCGATCTCCGCGCGCCGTTCCAGCACCGCGATGACCATGATGTTGGCGATGCCGACCCCGCCCACCAGCACGGCCACCGCGCCCAGGCCCAGGAACAGCCCGGCGTACGCGGTGCGCGCCGCGGCCCGGGCCGCGAGGATGCTCGACGGCAGGCTGACCTGCACCGCCTCCGGCTGGGCCGGGTTGGCGGTGAACGGGAGCACGCTCACCACCGGCTGCACCTGGTCCGGCGCCGCGCGCAGGTAGAGCTGGGTCGGATGGCCGCCCAGCCCGAGCAGCGCGTCCGCGGCGGGAAAGCCGACCAGCGCCGCCTCGTCCAGGGCGGGCACGGACCGCGGACAGCTCCGCGTCAGACAGCCCGGAGACCTCCTGGCCGCCGATCGTGACCCGGCCCCGGCTCGGTCGTTCGAGCGTCCCCGCCACGTGCAGCAAGGTGGTCTTGCCTGAGCCCGAAGGGCCAAGCACCACGGCCCGTTCGGCCAAATGAATTTTCAGGTCTACGGCGGCCAGCGCGGTCACCGGCGGTTCGCCCGGATAGGCCTTGAACACGCCGTCGAGCTCCAGTATGGCGGTCATGAGGACGGCACCTGGACCCGCAGGCCCGCGGTCAGGCCGGGGCCGCTGACCTGAACCAGGGTCTGGCCGAACAGGCCGGCCTGCACCGCGACCAGGTGCACCGTGCCGCCCTGCACGACGTCGACCGCGTAGCCCCCGCCCGCCAGCGCGACCAGTGCGCTCACCGGCACCGCGAGCACGTCGCGGGCCTGCGCGGAGACGATGTTGACGTTGACCGGCGCCTGGTCCAGGTGCGCGCCGGCGGCGGGCTGGGTGAGCCGGACGGTCATCTGCACGGTGTCCTGCCCGGAGCCGCCGCCCGGTCCCTGGGTGGCGTTGCTGCCGTCCGGCGGCGAGCCGGCGTTGCCGCTGCCCGCGGACGCCACCGAGGAGACGGACGTGACCACCCCCGGCGTGGTACTCACCCCGTTGGGGAGCGTCACGGTCACCGCGTCGCCCGCCTTGACCAGGTACTCCTGGCCCACCGGGACGGACGCGATGACCACCGGGACCGGTGAGGTCGCGGTCGCGACCGCCACTCGGGCGTCGGGCCGTAGAACAAGGTGACCGGCGTGCCGTCGACCTCGTACAGCTCCCGGCCGCGCCGGATCGTCGCGCCCGGCGCCGGCAGGGCGGTGTACGCGGTCCCGGCGGCCTGGTTGACCACGGTGTAGGACCCGGCGTAGCCGAGCGCCCCGCCGACCTGGACGGTGTTGGCCAGGTCGGTGAGGACCACCGGGGCGGTGCCCAGCGTGCTCGCGGCCGCGGCGGCCGGGTGCTGGGACCGCCAGGGCGGCCCGCTGAGCACGATCCCGGCCGTCACCCCGGCCACCACGATCGGCGCGGCGACCGCGGCGGCGAGCCGTCGCCGCCGGCGCGCGGCCCGGTCAGCCATCATTGCTCAGGCTCGCCAGCGTCGATGCGCGGATCTCGGCGTCCAGCAGCGCCCGGCACGCGTGCGCGGCCGCCTGATAGGCGGGGTCCGCCTTCCCGCCGGCCGGCATCTCGCCGGCCGTAAAGCCGAACCCGTGGCCGGGCGTGTAGGGGGTCTGGGCGGTCGGGTCCTGGACGTTCGGCAGGCCGTGGGCCCGCAGGCACTCGTCCGAGCGCACCCCGGCCTCGACGAGCTGCGGGGGCGCGGGCGGCTCGTAGGACGGGTTCAGCCCGGCCCGGGCGGCCAGCGTCCCGCAGGCCTGCTGGACGGCGCTGACCACGGCGGCCGATGCGTCCTGGATGCTCCGGCTGTCGCTGTAGACCTGGCCGCGCGCCAAGCTCAGCATCAACGGCCGGAACAAGCTCTTCTGCACGCTCCAGGGCGGCCCGCTGTCCGCCAACCAGGTTCGCCAGATGATCAAGCGCCGCGCCGCCAAGGCGGACATCACCAAGAGGGTCCATCCGCATGCGCTGAGGCACTCGCACGCCGCTGAGCTCGTCGCCGAGGGCGTGCCCGTCAACGTGATCCAGAAGCAACTGGGCACGTGTCGCTCGCCACGACCGACATTTACCTGCGCCACATCGCCCCGGCCGACGTGATCGCGATGGGCCGTAACCGGGAGTGGAAGCCATAGGCCAGCCATCCTCAGCCCTCCCTGTCCGCCGTCAGCGCTAGCCGGGCGGGCTGCGGCTTCCCGGCGTCGGCCACGCCGAAGCGCTCAGCGATCGCCCGCCGTGCCGCCTGCTGCACCTCGCCGCTCAGGCCGATGTCGTCCAGGGCGCCCACGATGATCTCGACCATGACCCGCTTCTGCGCCTCCTGCAGGCGCACGACGCGCTCGTCCAGGCCCAGCCGCGCGAGGTCGGTCAGGATCTTCCCGGCCCGGTCCAGGGCCCGCTCGTAGACGATCACGCGCCCGTCGATCTGCTCGGCCTGGCTCTCGTACCGGATCCGCTTCATCTCGGCGACGACGCCCTCGAGGACCTCGACCAGCCGGACCGACCGGCCAGCGATGCGCTGCAGCTCTGCCAGCGGATCAGTCACCGGCCCGAAGTCCAGGATCCCGGCCAGCAGGCCCTCAGCCTTCCGCTCGGCGACGTTCAGCGCCGCGGCTGCTCTCACTGGGGCGCCCGCCCGCCGTGGGCTGCACAGACCTTGCCGCCGTTGATGGCGTAGGCGTTGCACGGGTCGCCGTTCGTGCGGTGACCGGCGCACTTCAGCGCTTGGCGTTTCCTGGCCACGTAGGGCCACCTCCGGTGACTGTGCGATAGGTCGGCTCAGGCCCCCGGCCTGACAGGTCCGGTCCGGGCTCGTTGGCTGCTTCCTCTGTCATCCGCGCCTCCTCCTGCGCCGTTTCCCGTGCTGCCTGTTCTTGGCCTTCGGCCCGGTCTCGGCTGCCGGGGTGATGGCAGCGAGGGCGGCGCCATGCCATCGGCTTGCGCAGCGGCAGCGGCAGTCCTTGGCGGGGCTGGCGGACAAGAGGCAGCCGGGTTCGCAGGCGTGGGTCTGGAGCACCTCGCGTACCGAGGGCTCGGCCGGGGGTCTGATCGCGGTGAGCGTTGCACTCACGGTGTCCTCCTGGGTTCGGGGGTCTGGGTCGTGATGGCGGCGATGACGCATGCGGCGCACTGCCAGCACCCGTCCGCGGTCCGGATGATCCGTTCGCCGACTCGCACGAAGCACCCGCAGGCGACGCGGGAGCTCTTGCGGGCCTTCCGGCTGAGGACGCGCTGCTGTGGGTTCACCGGGTCCGCCTCGGGGGGGTGTGAGCGGACCAGGGGGTGACCTGTGACGTGTGACCGCCCGCCCTTTAGGGCGGTCAAACTCGTCACACCCCCTGGTACACCTGTGACCGGACCTGTGATGTCACAGGTCTGACCTGGGGAAACGCTGGACCTGTGATGGCTGGTTCTGGTCACAGGTCAAACCCCCTCATTTCGGACACCTGTGACGTCACAGGTTTGACCTGCGGGAATAGCCCAGAGTGTCGGCTTGCCTGCGCCGAGTTCGTACTTCTCCGCGAGCCCGGCCCGGGCCAGGTCGTTCAGGGAACGGCTGACGGTCTCCCGCTTCAGGCCGTGCCCGAACGTCGCGGCGAGGCGGTCGGTGATCGCCGCGATGCCGGACGGCTGGGCGATCAGGACGGCCTTGACCTTCTGCGCGGCCGGGGTCAGCTTGACGGCCTCGGGCTCGCCGTCCTCCGTGGTCTCGGTGAACGCCAGCCTCATGCCGTTCCCGGTGTGCACGCCGATCTCGTGCCAGCGGTGCAGCCACCCGCGCCGGTCCTTCGTCACGGTCATCCGCAGCACGCCGTTCGAGGTTCTGCTGAACGCCTGGACGATGGCGACCTTGAACGCGACGTCGGTCGCGCCGAGCTTGGCGCCGGACCCGCGGGCGAAGCGGGACGCCTCGCCGGTCTTGACGTCGTGGTCGATCACGACCACCGCGGCGCCGTGCTCACGGGCGAGCGGGTCAGGACCTGTGACCAGAACCGGGTGACGTCGCCGGCGTTGTTCTCGTCCAGCCCGGCCCGGCTCAGGAACGCGGCCTAGGAGTCCCACAGCACGATGCCGGGCTCGATCGCGGCGGCCAGCTCGCGAAGCGCGATGACGTCGTACGTGTTCCACGAGCGGGCGGGGAAGGGGTAGTACCGGATCCGGCTGACCTCCTCCGCGGTGGCGTTCAGCGCGATGAGCCGCTCCGCGACAAGCTCGGCCCCGCCTTCCTCGTCCAGGAACATGGCGGTCCCGCCGTCGCGGATGTGCTGAAGGATCCAGTGCAGGGTGATCGTGGTCTTCCCGCTGTCGGGCGGCCCGGCGATCGAGTGCAGGCCCCCGGCGTACAGCAGGTCACCGCACAGCAGGCGGGGCGGCGGGACACCCTGCTTGACCAGTTCCGCGAGGTCGAACTCGCGGAACGCCGTCCGCGGTTTTTCCTGGTCCTGATCCTCGGCTAGCGGCGGGCACGAGCAGGCGTTCGGGATGTGGCGGCACTGCGCGCACGTCTCGCTGAGCTCGCCCGGGCGGCCGATGAGCGGCCGTCCGCAGTGGCACCGGCGCCGGGGTTCCTGCCCGGCCTGGTCCGCCGTCACGCGGCCTGGCCCTCACGCCCGGGGAAGTCGCCCCTCATGGGCTGCCCGAATGTCTCCCGATCCCGGTCCTCGCAGTCACGGCAACCGTTCCGGTGCCCGGCCAGGCGGCACCGCGGGCAGCACAAGTGACGGCGGCGGCGCTCCTGCTCCGCGTCGCGGACGACCCCTTGCTGCCAGGCTTTGAGGTCGGCGATGGCGTCCAGCCAGCCCTCGTGAAGGCCCCGCTCGTAGGCGGCGGCGCTGGCGGCCGTGACCATCTGCCGGCAGATCGCCCGCCAGTGCTCATCGACCGCATCGGGATCCGCCATGACGGCCAGGAGCGCGGCGGCCCCGGTCACCGGGCCGCCTCCCGGGCTCGCTGCAGGCGGCGCTCGGCCTGGATCAGCGCAGCCAGGACGGTGCACCTGCTGCCGTTTGCGTACAGCATGGCGTGGAGGGCCAGCTTGTCCTCAAACCGGCGCTTGGCGGCTAGGCCGTCGAAACGGTGGTCGAACCGCTCCTCGAGCTCCCGCAGGCTCGCCCGGCGATGGTGCTCGGTCTCAGCGTCGTGCTGGCGCTGCCGTTCGGAGGCGCCGCTGGTGTGTATCGTGGTGGTCACGGAAGTCCTTGAGGGTGGACTCGGGCGCTGGCGGTTCCTGGCGGGGAGCCGCCTGGCGCATGTCTGGGCTCAGGCGGCGGCACCGGCGGTGTTGCGCTCGTCCTGGACAAGCCACTGCCTGACGGCCTCGGGCCGGTAGCGGACGCGCCGCCCCTCGATCCGGATGAAGTCCGGTCCCGTTCCCTTTTGCCGCCAGTCCCCGAGCGTGCGCGCGCTCGTCCGCACGCCGAGCCGGGTCAGGTAGGCGGCAGTCTCCTCGGCGGTCATGAGTTTCATTGAGGCGTCTCCACGGATCGGCTCGCTTGCATGGATGTTCGCATTTTGCTACTCTGAGTCGCGCTATGCTTCGCTCGATAGCGTAGCCTTCCCCGGCGGAATCCGCATCTTCGCCGGGGCAGTCAGCCGTTGCCCGCAGGGAGGCGATTGCATGTCCGGCGATCAGGAGTCGATGCTCGGCCCGGTCGGCCGCCAGGTCGTCCGGAACGTCCTGGCGCTGGCTCAGGCCCGCGGCCTGTCACTGCGCGACCTGTCTGCGAGCCTTGAAGGCCTGGATAGCAAGATCTTGCCCTCGGTCCTGCACCGGCTCGCCAACGAGCGGCGCCGGGTCGACGCTGACGACCTGGTCGCGTTCGCGGTGGCGCTGGGCGTCAACCCGAGCGCCCTTCTGCTGCCGCGCGACGTCCCGCCCGACGCGGAGGTGGACCTGACCCCGAACACCAGCGCCAGGGCGTGGGCCGCATGGGCATGGGCTGACGGCCGCATGCCGCTGCCGTGGGCCGGGCCCGTTCCGGCTGCGGAGCGGTTCACGCGCGAGACCGACTTTGCCCGGAACGCGCGCCCGGTGTTCAGCGGTCACGGCGCCGACCGGGCCGTCCTGGAGACGTACGAGCTCGCCGACCGGATCGAGGCGTTCCTGACGGCCAGCGACCCGGTCATCCAGGGAGTGGAACGCGACCGGGTCCTGCGTCAGGCCCGCGAGGTCCTGTTCAGGATCGAGGAGGCGCTCGCCGACGCCGACGCGGCGGTGCAGCTGGAGGCCGCGGCGCGGACGCTGCCCGAGCCCTCGGCCCGTTATGCGCAGCCATCCGAGCAGTCAGGAGGGAAACGCTCATGACCGATGAATCCAGTCGCGACCGGGCGGCCGAGGCGGGCGCCATATGGCGCGCGGCCGTCGACCATGTCGCCGAGGCGGGACCGGCCGGCTGGCTCAGCGCGGATCTCGCCTGCCCGGACTGCCCGGCCGAGGTCCGGGTCACCGAGGGCAGGAGGGTCTACGCCCGCGTCATTCACTCGGCCACGTGCCCGTGGTATAGGGCGTATCAGGCGGGCGGCCCGCGCGGGCGTATTCCTTGCGGCGTGACCGTGACCCACCGCGGGCCGTACAAGCGCGACCCAGAGGGAACCCGTTGACCGCGCAGAAGCTCCCGCGGCACATCCGCCAGCAACTCGCCGCCCGGGCTGCCGCACTCAAGGCGTCAGCGTGACCGGGGTGCTGCTCTATCTCAACACGGTCCCGTGTGATGACTGCGGCGAGCCGGTCGACCACCTCCGCCATCCCTGGTATCCGCTGTACCCGGACGGCCAGCTGTGCCACCGCTGCGGCAAGGCGCGCGGCCTCACCGGGGTCATTCCCGCCGGCTCCTGCTGACAGGAAGATCGCCGGTTACTATGCCGGATTGGACGGGGGAAAGGGGGTCGGCTGTGATCTTGCTGCCGTACATCGCCGGGAACCCGGGCGGCCTGAGCGGAGGGGCGCTGGAGCTCGGGGTGGTGCTCGGCTTAACGCTGGCGGGTGCCGCGAAGTTCGGGCTCCGGCTCGCGTGGCGCCGCGTGACGGCGAAGGGGAAGCGCCCGGGCGCGCACCGGGCGCGCTGCTAGGTTCCGTCGCTGAGCTTGGTCCCGGCCCATGCCCGGCTCTTGGCGTTCGACTGAGTCGAAACCTGCTTCTACCAGGGCTTTTGTCTCTGCTTTCGAAAATCCGAACGGCTCTCAAGCCTCGTGGTCAGGAGACGTCATCGTCCGTCGCGCCCTCGCGGGGGTCGCCGAGGCACCCGAGGATGGCGATGGTCTCCGCCCGGTCGTCCGGGGTCATGAGCGGGAGCGCAGGGCCGATGGGCGCGGCCGGTAGGGCAGGTGCGGGCCGGTCAGCTCGCGGAGCCGCGCGAGGTCGCGCGCATACTCATCGGGTCCGGCGTAGGGGTTCAGGATCACGGGCCTATCCTCCCGTAAAAGGCGGCCTCTGGTCGAGAATGGACGACATGACCGACCCCGGGAGCAGGCCCGCGCGGCCTGAGGTTGCGGTGGCGATCGTCACCAGCGACCTGGGCGTCCTGGTCGGCAGGCGCCGGGACGGGACGCCGCCGTGGACGTTCCCGGGCGGAGCCCGGCGAGAGCCCGGAGGACGCCGCGGTACGGGAGACGCTCGAGGAGACCGGGCTGCGGGTCCGGGCTACCGGAATCATCGGCGAGCGAGTGCACCCGAGGACCGGGGTGATGATCACCTACGTGGCCGCTGTGCCGCTGGCTGGCACCGGAGGCGCGGTCGCCACGGAAGAGCTCGACGAGGTCCGGTGGGTCAGCCGCGCGGAAGCGCAGGAACTGATGGCTGACATGGCTGAGCCGGTATGCCAATATCTGGCCACGCGCTAGCCGCGTCTCTGGCTAGTACGCGGCCCTCGGCCGAGGCGCTCGCTCGCTGGCAAGAGCGCAACGACCCGGGAAGACGGCGATGAGTCCCACCACGGGCCCCGGGTACGTGGCCCGATGGGAGCGGGAACAGGCGGCTGGATGGAGCCGCCGCTACCGGGGGTTCGCGATCCCTTAGGACAGCTGCGACGGCAACATGTTGAGCTTCATCGCGTGCTGGAGGTTCGAGTACTGGATCATCCCGTAGGCCAGGGCGACCACGAGGCCGGCAAGCGCGAAGCCGCCCCCGATCACGGCCGACCTCTTGACGATTGTCGAGACGAACGGATCCATGATGCTCACCTCCTTCCCGAGCGCCGCTCGGTCTTCTTGGGATGGGCCACGCTCGCCTCCACGACCCAGACCGTGTGCTCGCTGTCGTCAGGCAGGTACCAGACCCGGGCGCTGCTGCTGACCTTGACCTGCCATTGCTCCAGGACCCGGCCGCCGTACGAGCGGGTCGCCAGCGATCCTCTGAGCTGGTGATGCGAGTCATCCTGAGGTGGCCGCGGATTGGACTGCATCATCTCGAACGCGTCTCGCGTCTTCGCGGCGGCGTGCGTGCATAGGTCGTCCCAGCCCTTCGCGGCCTCGTTCGTGCCGAACCTGACATGCCACTCGTCACCGACGGGCGGCGGGGCAACACGATCGAGGCGTTTCGGGCTCACCGGTCAGTGACCGCCGGGACCTCGCCGTAGTCGCCGCCGTCGAGCGGTTCAGTGGCCCGCTTGAGCAACTCAGGGTCGGAGTAGATCTCGGCAGTTGCTTGCCATGCGGCGATAACAGGGGCAAGCGCAGCGACGTTACCCAGGTCCGCACAGGCGTGCATCGTCTCGACAAGCTCGACGAGGAAGGCGCGGACATCCTCGGGAGGCAGGAACCGTACCCAGGGGAACACATCGGACAGGGACAGCAGCAGCGCACGGGCGCCGGGATCGTGCTTCATCAGGGAGATGAACATCCGGCTGGCCATGCTCAGCGCCTCATCCTCCGCCTCGGCCCGGGCGGCGGATTCCAGGATCAGATCCTCACCGTCACGCCGGTCTAGCCTGAGGCGGTGGCGAGGGCTCTCTTCCAACTTCGCCATGGTGTCCTTGGGGTGCTGGACGAGCTGGGAGAACGGGATCTCGTTGGTGACGCTCATGCAGTCAGGATAACTCGACCTTTGAAATACTTCAAATGTTCTCCGCCAGCCGGGCTTCGATCCGCGTCCGCCATGCCAGGTCGATGACGGCCCAGCAGTCGGGCCCCGATGCCGCGGTCGATCGACAGCGGACCGACCAGCGGCCTGCCGCAGTTAGCGCAGAACATCAGGGCGACGAGGGCCGCGTGCAGCTTGTCGGCATGCGGGTGGTCACCGCGGGCGCGGCACTCCTCGGCCGGCTTCGCAGCGCGGCGCGGGTGGTGCTCGGCGAACAGGCCGTCCAGGTCTGCACCGAGGTAGGCGGCGAAGGCGCGGCCAAGCGCGCCGCCGCGGGCCGGCCGGTCGAGGAGGCGGATGAGCCTGGGCATCACCTCACTGGCGACCGGTGCCGCTGCCAGGTACTCGCGCGGGCTTATCCGGCCGTTGCGGGTTCCTATCCACCAGCGGGCGAGCTCCGCTTCATCGGCTGTGGTGTCGATCGCGGTCACCACAGAGCTCCTTGGGCAACGGGCATCAGCGACGCCTCAAGCTGCCGGATCCGAGCCCGGGCCCTGCGCTCCCTGGCCCTGGCCCTGTGCTCCTTGGCCCTGTGCTCCTTGGCCGGCGGTCTGGCTCAGCGCGGGTACGCCGGGCGAGCTGGTGGCCGAGCCCCCGCAGCCGGCCAGCAGCAGCGCGCCGGCCAGTGCGGCGATGACGCAGCGGTTTCTCATCTGGACCTCCCGAATCGGCCCGCAGCAGGCCGGTCGGGTCCAGTTGTACGCAGCGGCCGATGACACCAGCGCTACACGAACCCGGTCGCTGACCTGGAGTTCGCGGTGGCACGGTCGCGCCGAACTGGGAGGTTACGGGAGGCTGGGAGCGCCTGGCGGCCCCGGCTTGTTATGTCCTTGTCATGCCGGCCGGGGCACTATGAAGACGTGCGGGTACTGGTGGTCGAGGATCAGAAGGTGCTGGCCGACCGCATCGCGGAGGGCCTGCGGGACCAGGGCATGGCGGTCGACATCGCCCACGACGGCGGGGCGGCGATGGAGATCGCCGCGTTCACCGCCTACGAGGTCATCGTGCTCGACCGCGATCTGCCCCGGGTGCACGGCGACGCGGTGTGCGCCCACCTGGTGGCGGGCCCGGCCACGGCCCGGATCCTGATGCTGACCGCGGCCGCCGCGGTAGAGGACCGGGTGGACGGGCTCACCTGGGGGCCGACGACTACCTGGCCAAGCCGTTCGCGTTCGCCGAGCTGGTGGCGCGG
>Ga0070730_10005922_pt1 | contig 10482 bp, 13 predicted proteins | sample Coa_R1_3_FD_66447 | JGI IMG/M metagenome (GOLD analysis project Ga0070730, IMG submission 66447) | Surface soil microbial communities from Centralia Pennsylvania, which are recovering from an underground coalmine fire - Coalmine... | ecosystem: Environmental > Terrestrial > Soil > Unclassified ... | reverse complement strand
TCAGGTCGCGGAACCGGTCCAGCAGGTCGGCCGCGAACCTGCGCGGCTCGTGCCCGCCCTCGATGACCCGGTTCACCACCCGGAACACCGCCGCGCCGTCACCGGCCGCGAACGCGTCGGTGATCTCGTCCAGCAGGCTGGCGTCGGTGTAGCCGAGCAGGGCCACGGCCTTGTCGTAGGTCAGCCCGGCCTCATCGCTCCCCGCCAGCAGCTGATCGAGGACGGACAGCGAGTCCCTGACCGACCCCGCCCCGGCCCGCACCACCAGCGGCAGCACGCTTTCCTCGACGGTGACGCCTTCCTTGCGCACGATGTCCTGCATCAGTTCCCGCAGCACGGACGGGGGAACCAGGCGGAACGGGTAATGGTGGGTGCGGGACCGGATCGTCGGGATGACCTTCTCCGGCTCGGTGGTGGCGAAGATGAACTTCAGGTGCGGCGGCGGCTCCTCGACCAGCTTCAGCAGCGCGTTGAAGCCCTGCTGGGTGACCATGTGCGCCTCGTCGATGATGTAGATCTTGAAGCGGCCCGCCACGGGGGTGTAGAAGGCACGCTCGCGCAGGTCCCTGGCGTCATCTACGCCGCCGTGCGAGGCGGCGTCGATCTCGATCACGTCGATGCTGCCCGGCCCGGACGGGGCCAGCGCGACACACGAATCACAGATCCCGCACGGATCGGGCGTCGGGCCCTTGGTGATGCAGTTCAGCGAGCGGGCGAGGATCCGCGCGCTAGAGGTCTTGCCGCACCCGCGCGGCCCGCTGAACAGGTACGCGTGGCTGATGCGCCCGGTGCGCAGCGCCTGCTGGAGCGGGCCGGTGACGTGGTCCTGCCCCTTCACCTCGGCGAACGTCGCCGGACGGTACTTGCGGTACAGGGCCAGGCTCGCCGGGGTCGATCCCCCGCGTTCCGACGCGGCTGCGGCCATCAGCTCATCCTCACCGGTAAGGGGGGACCCCCCGCACACCCGTCAGAGCCCGCGTACCCTTGCTGCCTTCCGGCCCTGGGGGGGTTGGCGGGATAAACGCCGTGCGGGGGGTCAGGGGCCAGTGTAGCCAGCCCCGCGACCGGATGATGCCTTAGCACGCGGCCTGCTCCCGGTCGCAGCCCCGAAGGGCCGCCCGGTTCAGGTAAGCTTCCCGGCGGAGGATTCGCCTAGTGGCCTAGGGCGCACGCTTGGAAAGCGTGTTGGGGGCAACCCCTCAAGAGTTCGAATCTCTTATCCTCCGCCAATGACCGGAGCGCTTACCGCGGAGCGTGCCGGCGGGCGGCGTGCCGCCCCGCGGGCCGCGCGGAGAAGACCCGGCCCGGGTTCAGCCTGGCGGCCATGTACCTGATATCAGCCAGGACGCTTGCGGTCTGGGGCGGACTGGCCGCCCAGAAAACATTCAGCGACGAGCTTTGCGGTTGAATCCGGACAGCCTTCGACCCAGCACTGACCATGACGCCCCTCCCAATTGCCTGCTCTGCAGGCGTCGACCCCCCAAGGCGGTGAATCTGCGGGGATACCCGCCCCTACAACAAGCAGACGCCCATGAGTGAATGCTGGTTTACTGCGCGTTGACCGATTGATGGCGAGCTTTCTGCCGGGCTGGGCCATAAGGCATGATTTGACCGGCATATTTTTTGACCTGGATCACTGCAATTCGCAGGCTGTTGTGCCGTTTTGTCGTCTCGGTATCTATTTCATAACGCTACGGCGTGGCGTGCATTACGGTCACGCGCCGGCGGTTACTTGCTCGGCGTCGCGGTGCCGCGCGCCCCTTGCTGGGCCGCGGCCGCTGCCCCGCCCGCCGTCGCGGCCTGCTCGGCGAGCTGCGGGGTCATCCAGGTGAGCATCGGGCCGAGGGCCGCGCGCCAGACGCTGCCCTGGTGGCCGCCGGAGACGATGAGCAGCGGCACCTTCGCCAGCCGCGCCAGCAGCAGGTCCCTGAAATACGCCGCCGCACTGACGTCGGGGCGGTCCGAAGCCCCGGCCGCGAGCCAGAACGCCGGGAGCTCGCTGGTCGGCACCTGGCCCAGGTACTCCTGCGGCGTGTTGATCAGCTTCAGCGCAGGATACCCGGCGAACACGTTGACCTTGGTCGCCTTCCCGCCGGGCCTGTTGCCAGCGGGCACCCGACTCGGGACGGGGACGAAATATCCGGACATCACGCCTGCGGCGCCGTAGCGTCCCAGCTCCTGCAGCGCGATGTTGGCCGCGCAGTAGCCTCCCTCCGAATAGCCGGCGAGACCCCAGGCCCGCCCCGGCGGCTGGACGCGGACGACCCGCGCGATGTAGTCCGGCACGTCCTGCCCGACGAAGGTCATGTCCTGGAGACCGCCCGGATCGTTGAGGCACTGCAGCTCGTACTGCTTGCCGCCGTCGATGTCGGGCATGACCAGGACCGCGGCGTCCGACGGATGGACCTCGAGCAGGCTGAGGTAGGTGGGGATCAGGCCCAGCACGTCCAGCCAGGCCTGCGGGTCACCCGGCGAGCCGTGCAGGAGCTCGATAACAGGGAACCTGTAGTGCGCGTAGGCCTTCTGGAAGTACTGCGGCGGCAGGTAGACGTACACGTCCCGGGTGAGGCGGCTCTGAAACCCGGTGATCGTGGTCTGGAATAGGTATCCGACCTGGGCGTCTTCCGCGGTGCTCGTGACCCGGCCGATGTTCTTGTCGAATTGCTTGTTCGAGCCCGCCCCCGGGACCGCGTATTTGGGGATGCTGTTCACGCCCTGGCCGGTGAGATCACTGATCATCCCGCCCCAGGTCTAGTAGTAGTCGAAGAACTTATTGACCGCCGCAATTCCGAAGGCCATCGCGGGAATGAAGGCGAGGCAGGCGGCCAGCACACGGAATACCACCTGCTGGGCGAGTGCCACCCAGACGAGCAATGCCCCGAATGCCACCAACAAGAGCAGGAAGAACCCGGTTCCCTGCGGTTCAAACACTCGGTTCTCCTCGCCGGAGACTGGTCTGGTCCGTGGTTCTCCTAACCGGAGCACGCCGAATCACTGCACCGCCGCGTGATCACCCGTGGCAACGTCCGGGACGCGTGATTAAGTTCCCCGTGAGCTATACCAGGCGCGCACAAAGCGCCGTTCGGCGGTGGAGGTGGGATTTGAACCCACGGAGGGGTTACCCCCTCACACGCTTTCGAGGCGTGCGCCCTCGGCCACTAGGCGACTCCACCGTTGGCGAGCTTACCCGAATCAGCCCGCGCGCGCCGGATGCTAGGAGCCGCCGGCCCGCCTGCGGGCGGCGAAGAACTCGCTCAGCACCGCGCCGCACTCCTCGGCGAGCACCCCGCCGATGACCTCGGGGCGGTGGTTCAGGCGACGGTCCCTGAGCACGTCCCACAGCGAGCCAGCGGCGCCGGCCTTCGGGTCTTCCGCCCCGTATACCAGCCGGCCGAGCCGCGCCACCGTCACCGCGCCCGCGCACATCGTGCACGGTTCCAGGGTCACGACCAGCGTGAGGCCGGTCAGGCGCCAGCTGCCGAGCGCCCGGGCCGCCTGCCTGATGGCCACCATCTCCGCGTGCGCGGTGGGATCGGTGTCCAGTTCCCTGCGGTTGCGCGCCCGCGCCAGGATGGTACCGGCCTCGTCGAGGATGACGGCCCCGACGGGCACGTCAACCGCGTCAGGTTCCCCCAGCTCAGGCGCGGTCAGCTCGCGGCCTGCCTGCACCGCCTCGGCCAGCGCGAGCCGCATCGCGGGCTCGAAGGACGCGGTGTATCCGGTCACGGGCCGAGCGCGCTGTCCAGGGCCCGCTCCACCGCGTCCCCGAACCGCAAGCGCTCGGCGATCCCGGCCACGGCATCCTCGGGGTAGAGGTCGAGATCGGCCGCGATAGCGCCGAGTTCCATCTCGTCCAGGCCGAGATCCGCGAAGATGGACAGGTCGCCGGCCGGCAGCACCTGGTCGAGTTCATCGTCGGACGGCACCGGGATGTCCAGGGCCTCGAGGACCTGGCGGGCCAGCGGATAGTCCACCGCCGCGGTGAGATCGGAGAGGAACAGCAGCACGTCCTCGCCGAGGATCCGGACGGCCAGCCAGAAGTCGTCTCCGACCCCGACGAAGCCGATGGTGCCTCCGATGCCGGGCTGCCGGCGGAGTGAGTCCAGGAGCCCGTCAAGATCAGCAGTGACGGCGGCCGGCAGCGCGCCCGCTTCCCACTGGTCTTCTTCCCGGAAGACGATGACCGCGAAGTCCGTCTCACCCACGTCTGGCATCGTCAATGGCCCAGCATGCTCCGCACGGAGGGAATGTTGTCAGATACCTGCCCGTCACGGTAGCCAAATCGCCGATCAGGGCCGCAATCGGAGGTTTCGGTGAGCAGCGCCGGCGCGGCCGGCACCTCCTGTTACGCACCGCCGCCACAGATCGGGCATACTGATCATGACACGGGGCATACTGAAGCCGACACGGCAGACCACCCCGTTAGCGTTGGCCGCGAAATCGGTACAAGCTAACATAAGTTCTCTGGCAACTACGGATAAGTCCGGGCGCCCGTGGGAGGCGACGTGAATCTGAAAACCATCGCCGGGTGGGCCGCTGTCGCGTTCCTAATCTGGTGGATTATCCAGCAGCCCGATGCCGCCGCTCACGTCGTCCACAACATCGGGACCTTCCTCACCACGGCGGCCCACGGAATTTCAAATTTCTTTACTAAGGTTTAGGGCTAGGTGCTGGGATGGGTCCGTCTCCCCAAGCTGACAACGTCCCGGCCACGGTCAATAAGTATCTCCTGCCCCACGAACGCCAGGTCATCACCGTTCATCAGCACCCGGCGGTGCTGATCAAGCCCATTGCCTTTCTTCTCGCCGGGCTCGCCCTCGCGGGCTGGCTGAGCCTCGGGGTCGCGCACGGCAACACAGACGTCCTCCTCGCGACATGGATCGCGTTCGCGCTCCTACTGGCCTGGGTCATCGGGCAGATCGTCGACTGGTCCGTGGACTACTTCGTGGTCACGTCCCAGCGGCTGCTGCTCACGCAGGGGCTTATCGTCCGCAAGGTGAACATGATGCCGCTCTCCAAGGTGACGGACATGAGCTTCCAGCGGTCGCTGCTCGGCCAGCTACTGGGCTACGGCGAGTTCATCGTGGAATCGGCCGGGCAAGACCAGGCGCTGAGCCACGTCACCTTCCTCCCCTACCCCGAGCAGCTCTATCTCGAGGTATGCGGGCTGATCTTCAAAGACAAGGAAGAGAGCCCCGACTAGCGGGTCAGGCGGTCACGAGCACGACACCCGCCGCGGCCAGGAGCAGTCCCGCCCGCTGCACCCAGCGCATCCGCTCACCGAGCACGAACCGGGCTAGCAGGACCGTCATGCCGGGGTACAGCGCCGTAATGACCACCGCCAGCCCGAACAGCCCAGCCCGGGTGGCCAGGACGTAGCAGACGTTGGCCGCCGCATCGAGCGTCCCTGAGATCAGCGAGATGCGGATGACTCCCGTGCCGCGCTGCCGCCACGGACGGGTCCCCGTGACTAGCGCGATCCCGAGGGCCACCACCGTCCCGGCCGACCGTGAGATCGCCACCGGCCAGAGCACCCCGGACTGGCCGGCGTCCTTGAGGAAGAGGAAGAACAGGCCGAAGCCGACCCCGGCGGCGGCACCGTAGCCCAGGGCGAGGAGCCGGCTGGCGGCACCGGGCCGCCGCTCGCCCGGCTGCGCGCTGACGAGGACGATCGCGATCAGGCACACCAGGCCACCCGCGACCACGCTGGCCCCCGGCCGCTCCCCCCCGGCCACAGCAACGCCCACCGGGAGGACCGCGGAGACCAGCGCGGCGACGGGGGCCACCACGCTGATCGGCGCGCTAGCGAACCCGGCGTAGAACGCGACCAGCCCCACGGCGCCGCAGACCCCGGAGAGCGCGGCCCATGCGACGGCGCTCCAGTCCCCGACCGACGTCGGCGCGCCGAGCCCGCCGTGCCCGAGCAGCCCGCTCAGCCACGGCGTTCCGCCGAGCAGGGCGGCCGCCACCATGACGACCGCGCCCGTCGGCACGGTCAGGGCTAGCACGGCGAAGACGCTCGCCCGCCTGGACGCCACCCCGCCGAGGAAGTCGGCGGTCCCGTAGAGGATGGCGGCGGCCAGCGCCAGGATCGTCAACACGGTCAGGTCCCCCGTCGATCTCTTGTTTACGGTCGGAATATTGATACGTATAGTTCACTCTATCGACCGGCGCCCCGGACGGGAAGGGAATTATGGCTGAGATACCGGACATAACGACCGCGGTGGCCCGGACCCTTCAGGCGCTGCGAGCCGATCGCGGCTGGTCACTGGATCAGCTGGCCGTGCGCTCCGGGGTGAGCAAGGGCGTACTCGTCGCGCTCGAGCAGGGACGGTCCAATCCGAACCTGGCCACGCTGGCGCGCATCGGCGACGCGTTCGGCGTCCCGGTGACTCTGCTCGTCGACGTCGGCGGTGAACCGGCCGTGCGGATCAGCAACCCGGATGCCTCGCGCGTGCTCTGGCGCGGGCCGTCCGGGGGCACCGGGACGATCATCGGCGCGACCGACCCGCCGTGGGCGGTCGAGCTGTGGCGGTGGGAGGTCATGCCCGGGGAGGCGTTCGGCGGCGACGCCCACGCGCCCGCTACCCGCGAGATGGTCTGGGTCGAAGCGGGCACCCTGACGCTGGCGGTCGCCGGGGAGCGCTACGCGCTCGGGCCCGGCCAGTGCGCCCGCTTTCCCGCCAGCCGCCCGCACCGCTACGGCAACGAGGGTCAGGAGCCGGTCCGCCTCACCATGGTAGTGCTGGTCCCGCCGGCCGAGGGATAAGCAGTCGCTGGCCTAGGCTCCCGCCGGGGCTCCCGGCGGCCGACGGGTAAGCCGTCGCCGGCCTAGGCCCCCGGTTCCTGACCGATCAGCCAGTCGCGCGCGGCGATGGCCGAGCCGCGGGCCCCGGCCATGTCAAGGTCGGGAACCAGGGAGATCTCCGCGGCCCTGGCCTGCTCCTCGCGCAGCACCGTATGGGCGCGTACCGCGTCGAGGAACCAGTCGCGGAACCTCGGCGTGGCCTCGACCACCCCGCCGCCGAGGAAGTACTCGGCGGGGTCGAAGAAGTTCGCGGCGATGGTGAGCAGCCGCCCGAGGGCGATGGCTTGCTGCCTGAAGATCGTCAGGGCCAGCTCATCGCCTTCTTCGCCGTACCGGCGGACGAGCTTGGCCGCCTTGTCCAGCGGCAGCCCGGCGAGCTCGTGGTGCTCGTACCTGCTCAGCCAGTACGGGAGCAGGTTCTTCTGGATGCCGGTGAGCGAGGCGATGCTCTCGGCGTCGCCCCATTGACCGCAGTTGCACGCGGGCGCCGGCTGGCCCGGGTCGAGCAGCCCGTCCATCGGGATGGGGACGTGCCCGAGCTCGCCCGCCATCCCGGCGGCTCCCTTGATCACCCGCCCGGCCTCGATGAGCCCGCCGCCGAGCCCGGTGCCGACGATCGCGGAGACCGAGCTGTATCGCCGGGCTTCCGCGCCGAACCGGACGTGGTGCGCGTAGAGCGCGGCCGCGTTCCCGTCGTTGTTGTAGATCACGGGCAGCCCGAGGCGTTCGGCCAGCGCGCTGCGGATGTCGAAGCCGCCCCAGCCGGCGTCCCCGAAGTTCGTCGCGCCCTTCGACGAGATGACGCCGTCCGCACTGGCCGGCCCGGGAGTGTCGAGGCCTACCGCCAGGACCGACGCCACCGGCACGCCGGTCAGCCTGAGCACCTGCTCCACGCACGCGACCAGGGACTGGATCGCCTTGTCCGGTCCCTGCCTGACGTTGCTGGGCACTTCGGCCATCTGGTCGAGCAGGAACCGCCCGCTGGAGTCCAGGACCGTTCCGTTGTTCGTGGTCCCGCCGTTATCCACGCCGACGACAACCCAGTCGACTGGCATGCGTCCTCCTCGTCCGGTCGCTGAGCCACGCTCAGTGTAGGGAAATGCCTTGGCAAAGAGCAATATCGGCGCAGGCCCCGGGCGTTTTGCTCTACACCCGGCACTCCCTTTGCCGGACTCACATGGTGACGACGACCTTGCCCGGGACGTGGCCTTGCTCCTGGTACCTGATGGCGTCCCGGATGTCGTGGAATGGGTACGTGCGGCTGATGACCGGGGTGACCTTGCCCTCCTCGATGAACGCGGTCAGCGTCACGAGGGTATCTTTCTTCGCCGCGTGCGAGACGGTGTCCGCCAGGGCGATCCGCTGCGGCCCCAGCGGAGCCACCGCGAGCGCGGAGAACACGTGCCCGGCGGGCTGCAGCCATCGACCGGCTGGCCCGCCGATGAGGACCAGCGTTCCCCGGCGCGCCAGTACCCGTCGGCAGGCGACCGCCGGACGGCCTCCCGCGATGTCCAGCAGCACGTCGTAGCGCCGTCCGCTCCGCGTGAAGTCCGCCTTGGCGTAGTCGATGACGTCATCCGCGCCGACCGACCTGACCAGGTCCGCGTTCGGGGAACTGCACACGGCATCGACCCGCGCGCCGAGCGCCCGGGCGATCTGCACGGCGAAGGTGCCGACTCCGCCCGAAGCCGCGATCACGAGGACCTCCTGCCCGGGCTCGACCCGGCCCACCTCGCGCAGGCCCAGCAGCGCGGTGGTCGCCGCCATCGGCACCGCCGCGGCCTGCTCATAGGACAGGTTCGCTGGCCTGCGCGCCAGCAGGCGTGCCGGGACGCTGACGTACTCGGCGAAGCCGCCGCCCCGCTCGAGCAGGGCGAAAACCTCATCGCCCGGGCGAAACTCCGTCACGTCCTGGCCGACCGCCTCGACCTGGCCCGCTACGTCGCAGCCGAGGATGCGGAGCTTCGGCGCGCGCAGCCCCAGGGTGCCGGGCATCAGGCGCGCGACGCGCGGCTCACCCCTCATGTGATGCCAGTCGTAGGGGTTGACGGAGGTAGCGCACACCCGGACCAGCACCTCATCAGGTGCGGGCACGGGCGTGTCCAGATCGGCGAGCTCGAGCTGGTCGGGTGGGCCGTACGAACGCAGGACGAAAGCCTTCATCTTCTCTTCCCCTTCTGCCGGGACGGGACCGGTTAGACGGCAGCCTTACGTTGTAAGTCATCTTACGTTGTAAGGTAACCTTACAACGTAAGTTAGTCAAGACGGCCGGGCCAGGCTTACCTTGTACGATCAAGTGCGCAGGAGGCTGATGCCGTGGTCACCCGAGCCGAGCCAGGAGCCCAGCCGCGGCTCCCGCTGAGCAGGCAGCGCGTGCTCCGGGCCGCGATCGAGGTCGCCGACCAGGGGGGCATCGAGTCGCTCACCATGCGCCGTCTGGCGGAGGAACTCGGCGCCGAGGCGATGTCGCTGTATTACCACGTGGCCAGCAAGGAAGACCTCCTCGACGGCATCGCCGAGGCCGTCGTGACGGAGATCAACGACATCGTGGGCGGGCTCGACGCGCCCGCGGCGGGCGCGGGTTGGAAGACGGCGGTCCGCCAGCGGATTCTGTCCGCTCGCGAGGTCTTGCTGCGTCACCCCTGGGCGCCTCGCGTTCTGGAGACCCGGACCAATACCAGCCTGGCCGTGCTGCTTTACTACGACGGCCTGCTCCGGCTCATGCGAGACGGCGGCTTCTCCTACGACCTGATCCACCATGCGCTGCATGCCCTCGGCAGCCGGGCGCTGGGTTTCAGCCAGGAACTGTTCGACCCCAGCGGCGGAGCCAGCGACGAGGAGACCGCCGCCGCGCTGGACAGCATGACCGCCCAGATCCCGCACCTCGCGGCCATGCTCATGGAGGTAGCCCACGACGACCCCGAGACCACGCTGGGCTGGTGCGACGACCAGACCGAGTTTGAGTTCGGGCTCGACCTCATCCTCGACGGCCTCGACCAGATGCGAGGATTATGCGCTGTTCAAAGCGTCGCCGTGCCCACAGGTGCTGGGGGATGACGTCCGAGTCAGGGGTTGGTCCGGGCGAGGGGACCGCCGCGCTTCACTATGCGTCGCCTTCGATCACGCCGAGCGTGGCAGCGACCTCACGGTATCCCCGAGCGCCAGGTGGCCCGACCCCGCCTCACGGAGCTGCGCATGGATTTCCGTGTACCGGGCCGCGAGGTAGGCAGCGTCTTCGTGCTCAGGGCAGACGCCGCCTGGGGAGACTCCGCAGTCAGGACAGAAGAAGCGTTCGTCCTCCAGGTAGTTGATGGCATCCGCGACGGCGGCGAGGAGGAGGTCCCTCGGCTCTGGCGATGTCATGAGCGTCCCCGCTCCGTCCACCCGAGGGGTACACATCCGTGACGTTCGGTATGGGCCATATAACTTAAAGTAGCAAGACAATTCCGCTGGTGTCACGTGATTGCGGATTCCGTGCACAGGTCCAGTCACGGTGCGCCGTCTAGCGAGCCGCGGGAACATGTATTGCCCGCCGCTAGTGCCACCGCCACCTGACCGGCCGCGGCCGGGCCGGCCAGGTCACCGACGCACCGGGCTGTGCCATCGGGAAGGCTACGCAGACCAGAGGGGAAGCTAGGATGACCGACTCAAAGCCTGCCGCCAGTGCCTCGGCC
>Ga0070730_10005921_pt1 | contig 10483 bp, 9 predicted proteins | sample Coa_R1_3_FD_66447 | JGI IMG/M metagenome (GOLD analysis project Ga0070730, IMG submission 66447) | Surface soil microbial communities from Centralia Pennsylvania, which are recovering from an underground coalmine fire - Coalmine... | ecosystem: Environmental > Terrestrial > Soil > Unclassified ... | reverse complement strand
TTCCGCCAAGCCTTTTTTGATGTAGGAGAGCTGTTCGTCGACGTTCCGCTCGGTCACCTTACCATTGTAAGGGTGCGGCTGTATCGAAACCTACCCGAGAAGAATCGCCTTGGCATCACGCTGGATTAGCCGACTCGTCTCGTCCTTCGTCCCGCTGTAAGAAGGACAAGTAAGACGTTAGCCTTCTTCGTACGAGACGCTGTCGCGAGGCCCTTCAAGAAACCGGGTTTGAACGGATCCGTTCGGCCTACGAATAGTACCCTGACTCGTAGGCCGATGCAGATGATTGGCGCACTGCCGCGGAATTTCGAACCGATCCGGCGTGACAAGCTCGTAAACACCGGAGCTGCGCCCTCGCCTTTTACCCCGTCTTTCGCGCCGAGTACTTACCCAGCAGCGAAATGAATTTGGACGCCGACCCGGGCACGGCAACATTTCCGTTCAGGATCTCTTTGGTTTCGTACGCCTTTCCGTAGAGCTCTTTGTTGTCGTCCAGGTCCTGGCGCAGCGTCGCCCCTTGCAGGGAGATGCCCGCGAAGATGCCGCGCGAGCGCGACCAGGAAAGCATCTCGGCGCGCATTAGCGCGTCCGTTTGTGCAGTGGCATTGCGGCCCACAGGACCCGCAGCCACTTCGCCTTCGCCGCCAAGCGTGAATTTGCTTTGCATGAGCTTCTGCATTCCACGCTCGTTCATCACCAGCATCACCACGTCGCTCTCGGCGCCGCCGATCTGAAATCCAACACTGCCGCCCTCAACCCGTATCGAAGCCGGCGCCGTCCAGCCAGTTCCACCGGATTTCCGGCAGCTCACTACGCCCTTGCCATATTTCCCCCCGACGATGAATGCGCCCTTCTTCAATCCCGGTACGACGATAACGCATTGCGCCTTTTCCAGCAGCTCCTGCGGGATGCCCTTATCCGGTGTCTCCATGATTTCCGAAATCACGGTGGCGGCATCGTCCAGCCGCTGCGCGGTCTTGTTCTCTTTCGCAAAGGCAATCAGACCGGTAACCATCGCGATCATCACAGCAATACGAACTCGCATCTATTCGCTCCTTCGACAATAGTGTAACGATTCGGTAAACCCCTAGTGTAACGATTCGCGCCGCTGTCGTGGAGCTTACTTCTTCCCCAAAAACCGCAACCGCACAGCAAACGCGCGCACCTGCCCGCGCCCGTAAGTCAGAAACATCGGGGAGTCGATGTTGTTGTTCACCACATTCGGATTTCCGTCGTTCGTCAAATTGTTGAAGCCGAACCGCCACGCCCAAAGGTAGTGCATGAAACGGAATTTCCGTTCGAGCGCCAGGTTGATGTTGAAGTAATTCGGAAACCTACGCGAATTTGGCGGCCCCACCAGATAGTCTTCCTCGTTCACCACGCTGAATGGAAACCCCGTGCGGTATTCCAACAGATACACGACGTCGGTTTCGCCGATGATGGCCTGCATGAAGTGCGGCAACGCGTGTTTGGGCAGGGGCGCCCAGCCCCAGGTCATGAACCGGTTGGGGGTATCCCAGGCGAACGAACCGGGGCCCTGCGGCGCAAAGACGGGATTGTCCACGCTGAAGTCCACCACCGCATCAGAGCGCGCTTTCGACCTTGTGTAGCCCGCGACCCACTCAAACCGGCCGCCAAACGTGCGGCGCACGGTGAACTCGGCTGCGTCGTAGCGGTCGTGGCGCCAGTTGCGCAGCTGGTAGAGCCCGCCGGGGTACAGCCCGCCGAAAGCCTCCAATTCGTTGACGAACGTAAATCCGCCGCTGCCCACTTTGTGCATGAACGTGGCTTTTCCGTAGAAATCAAAGGGCAGCTTCCGTTCCGCGCTGAAGCTGAGCGTTCGGTAGCGCGGCGCCGACAGCGCATGATCGTTGATCACAAACGAGGTCTGTACCGGCCCGCGTACGCCGCCGCCAGGCAGAAAAAAGGTCGAAAGGCTCGCCTGATCCTGGTTCTGTGTCAGCGTGGAGAGCGCCAGCGCATCATGAAACACACCGAAGCCCGCAGCCAGCTTGGTTCCGTGCAGCCACCCTGGCGCATACGCGACTGAGAAACGCGGCGACCACAGCACGTCACGAATAATCTCGTCCCACTCTGCCCGCAAACCGGCCTCGATGAGCACGCCTTCGCGCGGCGTCCAACGATCCTGTACGTATTGTGCGGCTTCGAAATTCTCGCGCGCCTGCTCCCCGTTGCCCACAAACGTAACCAGGCGAGCTACCGACATGTCGTTGCGCAACACCTCGTAAGGATGCCGGCTGACCAGGCGATCGAAGGAGCTGCGCTCCAGATCCACGCCCGCCTTGAGCTGATGCGTGCCCGCCCAGTGAAGCTGCGGCAGAAATGCATTGCTAAGCCATTGCTGGCGGTTGAAGCGCCGCGTCGCATCCTCGAAATAATTTCCGCGCTGTCCGAACGGAAGGATTTGGAAAATCTGGTCGCCTTGCGGGCTTTGGCGCACCAGGCCTTGCGTGTCGGAGAATCCCACTTCGATCAGCGCGCCACCGCCGAAGTAGTGCTGGTCCCTGAGCGTCGATTCATACAAATGGTTCCTGTTGTTGACCGTCGTTTCTATGGGGCTGAGAAACGAAAGCCCGTGCCGGTTGTCATCGCCGTAGTTCACCAGAAGGCTGCCCGTTAGGATGTTCGCCGGAGTTACGTTGACCTGAAAGCGACTCAGATTGCTGGTCGTGATGCTCCGGCTCTCGTTTTGTCCCCTTGGCAAGCCGCTGATGATGTTCAGGTCGTAAAACGTATCGAAGGCGTTGTGAAACCACGCGCGCCCTTTCATCAACGGGCCGGAGGTGTCGATGCGCGGCGTCCATTTGTTGATCTGGAATCCATTCTGGCTGGTGATGCCAGGAATGAAGTTCGTTCCCGAAAATCGCCAATGGTCATCGCCCATCGCCGTCTGGATATCCAGCGAACTGGCCGATCCCCTGCTCTTTTCGGCTGAGTAGCGCGCCGTCTCCAGGTCGAGCGAGCGTACCGCCTCAATGCTTATTCGTGCGTCCAACTGGCCCGTGTAAGGATCGGAAATGTTAAATCCGTTCAAGGTGACATTGGTTTGATCGGTGGCGCCGCCATTGAAATGCAAATTCCCGTTCGCATCCTGCACCACGCCTTGCATCAGCGGCAGCGCGCTACGTAGATCCTGTGACGCTGGATAGGGAACGGCCAGTATTTCCACGTCGTTTAGCTGTTTGCGTTCGTCGGGTTCCTGCGTGTCGATCACCGGCGGCGAGTATTTGACCTCTACCGACTCGGTCAGCTCTTGCAGGTGATTCAGCGTAATGGTGAGATGATTCGGTCCCTCTTGAAACGCAACGGATTTTCCGGAGTAGACGAAAAATCCTAAGCACTCTGCCCGTATCGCGTACTCACCGGGAGACGGAACTTCGAGACTGAAGTTGCCGGCGCTATTGGACGTCGCCGTCAAAGTGGTCGCGCCTGAAGACACCTCGATGCGCGCGGCACCGACGGCAACGCCATTTTCGTCGACCACGCGCCCCGCCACCGAAGGCGGCGCCGCGGCAGCGGTGTGCCAGGCGAGCACCGCAAAAACGCAAATCGACCCGGCCACCCGCATAGCAAAGTTAATTCTAGCGAGAATCGAGTGACCGAAGGAACATCCAGCTCTGTGACTGAATTCGGGACGAAATCTTCACAAAGCTGGCCCGCCAAAACGCATGGCGACCCCACACCCAAGGGATGCAGAGATTCCGTTGCTCCAAAAGACTACACTAATTAAAGTCGTATGAATATCGAGGTTTTTTTAACCGAAGCCGAAATCGCTCAGGAGTTTTCCGAGTCGATCGAGGCGCGTGATCTGGCCGAGAAGTTCTTCTATTGGTTCCCGCGCTCTGTCCATGCATGGTTGGACCTTTCACAGAATTCCGTCACCGCCAGCCTCCGCCAGTGCTGGGATGGCCTTAGCGGCGCGAACGCGCGGCACATCGCCGGGGATGCCGACGCTACGGTCTCAGTCATTAGTTTCGGCTCGGGCGACGGTGTGAAAGATCGGATGCTTATCCGCGCGCTAGTTCAGGGCGGACGCAGTGTCAAGTACTTTCCGGTTGACGCCAGCCAGACGCTGCTCGAGTTAGCCTGCTCCGCTGCCGAGGACGCCGATTTTGAAACCACGGGTATTAAAGCCGACATTTCCAGCCCCATGCACCTGGTGCTGGCGTCCGACGCGGCCGAATCGCCAAAAGTTTTCCTCATGGCGGGCAACACGCTCGGTGGCTTCGATCCGCTCGATCAGATCCGGCACGTCGCGGAGTGCATGCACAATGGAGACCGGCTGGTGATCGACGGCGAAATCTTTCACGATGCCGTTTTGACGCGCAACGAGGAACCTGCGGTGCGCCGCTTTATGCTCGCGCCCCTGGCGACTGTTGGCATTGGAGAGGACGATGGCGAGCTGCGCTTCGAGCACAAACGCGACGACCGCCACGCCGGCCTGCATCTAACCACGCGCTTTTTCCGCGCCGAACGCGACCTGACCCTGGCTCTACCAGGCGCGCCCACGCTGCCGCGCGGCGAGCGCGTGTTTCTCAACTTCCGCTATGCCTACACGGTGGAATCCTTCCGCTGGTTACTCGTCAAGCATGCCGGTTTGAAGATCTTGGAGGAAGTGCGCAGCGCGGACAGCAATTCTATCGTCGCCATCTGTTCGCGGTAAAGCAGTCGCTAAGTTCTAGGTGCCGAGTGTCAGGGAAAAACCACGTCTCTGCAACGTGCTTGGTGCGAACGGCCCCGATAGGACAGGTCTTGCGAGCTTATCGCGCCCCGGCGCCGGCCGCGGGTGTCAGGCGGCTGCGAATCTGGTTCATGACATCGGAGGCCAGGAACGGCTTGCGCAACACCGGGAAGTCGTGCTCTTCGCAGATGGCTTCTTCTTCTGGCGGCAAAACCGAACCAGTCATGACAATCACCTGCATGCGTGGCGCGCTCTGGCGCAATTGCACGCCGAGTTCCACGCCGTTGCCGTCCGGCAGCATATAATCCAGAAGCGCGGCGTTGGGTTTCTGCGCGTTTAAGAGCTTGCGCGCGCCGCTGGCCGATTCCGCGGTCAGCAGTTTCCAGCCTGCTTCCTCCATCAGCCGCTCGAGGAAGTGGAGCAGGTCGCGATTATCGTCCACCAGGAGCACCGTGGGATGCGCCGGGATTTCGGCTTCGTCGGGACCCGTGGTGCGCAAGACCAGCGATTCACCGTCTTCGGAGCCTTCCACGCGCACGCGCGACCCCGGCTCCACCTGTCCGGTAGCGACCATTGTGGCCAGCGGTTGCGTGAGGTTTCGGTGAATAGTGCGGTTCAGCTCGCGCGCTCCGTACTCGGGACTCGTGCCCTTCCGCAGCAGCCACTGCCGCGTCTCAAACGGGACTTCGATGGTGAAACATCGCGGCCCCAAACGCGTATTGACATGGTTCTGCAAATCCGAAATCTGGTGATCCAGGATGGCCGAGAGCGATTCCGGCGTCAACGGCTGGTAGGTAATCACGCAGTCGATCCGGTTGACGAACTCGGGCGAGAACTTCTTGCGCACCGCAACTAGCGCAATGTTCTGCAGCTTGCTGGTGAGGTCGGTGCGCTCCATGCCGGCACCCGCGCCGAACCCGAAGTCGGGATTGATCTCCTTCATCATCTCCCGCGCACCCAGGTTGCTCGTCAGAAATACCAGGCTCTTCTCGAAATTGACGGTCGAATTGTCGCCCAGGCGGAGCACGCCCTTATCGAGCACGCCCAACAGCAGGCGAGTGAGCGAAGGCGCGGCTTTTTCGATTTCGTCGAACAACACCAGAGAAAGGCCGCAGCGGTCGCTGGTCACTGCGTTCAGCTTCTGCTGCGTCAGCATGGGCTGGGTTTCGCGATGACCCAGGTAGCCCGGCGGCGCGCCGATCAGCTTGGCGACCTCGTGCTCCATCTGAAATTCGCCGCAGTCCACCTTCAACAGGTTCTTTTCACTGCCATGCAGAATGTCCGCCAGCGCCTCGACGGTCTTGGTCTTGCCCGTTCCCGTCGGCCCCAGCAGTAGAAAGACTCCCACCGGCCTGCCCTCCGGCGCCAGTCCGGCCTGGAACATCTGAATGTACGGCACGATTACCCGCGTGGCCGCAGGCTGCCCCACCACCTTCTGCGACAAAATCGCGGTCAGGTTCTCTGCCGGCTCTACCGGCTGTTTCTTGGGCCGCGGTGTGGGCTGCGGGTTCTTGGTTCGGTCGACCATAAGACTGCTCTTATTATATCGAGCCGATGGCCTGGAACCTTTATCCAGGTCGTCAAATGAAGGCATTTGCGAAACCCAACTTATCTCTGTCTTGCTTCGAAGAATGAATGGATTGCGTCGCCAATCCGGGCGCTGGCCTGCCCGTCCCCGTAAGGATTGTGAACGCGTGCACGCGTGCCGTACTCTTCCAGATCGTCCAACAGCAGGCTCGCCTCGTTGACGATCTTCGCCGTTTCGGTCCCCACCAGGCGCGCCGTAGCAGCTTCCACGGCCTCCGGACGCTCTGTTTTCTCACGCAATACCAAAATCGGCTTGCCGAGCGAGGGCGCTTCCTCCTGCACCCCGCCGGAGTCCGAAATGAGCATGTAGGCGCGCCGCATCAGATCGATGAAAGGCACGTAATCGAGCGGCGGCACCAGGAAAACATTGTCCAAATTCGCCAGTTTCCGGTTGACCGGATCAAGGACGTTCGGATTCCGGTGCACGGGGTAAACGATCTGCACATCTTGGCGCCGGGCCAATTTCGCCAGCGCGTCGCAGATGTTCTCGAACCCATCACCAAAACTTTCCCGCCGGTGCGCAGTGATAACAATCAGCTTCTTCGAAGGATCCAGCTGCGGCCACCCCGCGCCCCGCAGCGTGCCTTGCTCGAGCCCACGCTTGACATGCAATACGGCATCAATCCCCGAGTTGCCGGTTACGTGAATGTGCTGGCGCTCTACACCCTCGCTCTCCAGGTTGCGCGCGGCCCATGGAGTAGACGCGAAGTGCAGGTCCGTCATCCGCGCCGTAAGCACGCGATTCATTTCCTCCGGGAATGGCTGCCAGGGGTCCCATGTCCGCAGCCCGGCTTCCACATGGCCCACTGGCACTTTGCTGTAGAACGCGGCTAGCGCGCCGCAGAGGGTGGTCGTAGTATCTCCCTGCACCAGCACCATATCGGGAGCCTCAACCTTCATCACCGGCTCGAGCGCCGCCATGATGCGCGAGGTGGATTGCGAAAGCGTCTGCGCCGGCCGCATTAGATTCAAATCGTGATCCGGTTTCACTTCAAAAACCTGCAGCACCTGGTCCAGCATGGCGCGATGCTGCGCAGTGGCGCAGACCTTCACTTCGAATTCCGGCGCCCGGCCGCGCAGATGCAGCAGAATCGGGCACAACTTGATGGCTTCCGGCCTCGTACCAAGGACGAACAAGATCTTGTGCATGGAGCGTCGAAGGTAAGTCGCCCGGCGTCCGAACGCTCTCAGAATTTGTGAGGGTATTGCCTACGAAAATGGGGGATCAACTGGGGATATTATCTGTGGCGGAAGGTGATACGTCCCTTGGTCAGATCGTACGGGGAAAGCTCAAGTGTGACGCGGTCACCCGCCAGCACGCGGATACGGTTACGCCGCAGCCGGCCCGCTAAATGCGCCAAAACCACGCGGTTGTGATCCAGTTGCACGCTGAACAGACCACTCGGGAACTTCTCCAACACAACTCCGGTTACCTCTATGTTGTCTTCCTTGCTCATCCAAGCCTTTCTGCTACCTGGAACCGGCGAGTCGCCAACCCGCCGGTTCCGCACGCATCTGTCGATGTGGCCTTTCAGCTCGACATCGTAACGTTTGCTGCCTGCAACCCCTTGGGCCCCTTGGTCACCTCAAATTCCACCTTCGCGCCCTCTTCGAGGCTACGATAGCCATCCGACTGAATGGCCGAGAAGTGCACGAAGACGTCTTCGCCATTCTCCCTCTGGATGAATCCATAGCCCTTGGCTGCGTTAAACCATTTCACTGTGCCTTTTTCTTTCATGTGCTTCCTTTTCAACTGTATTGCAGTTGGAACTCCTTCCTTGCCCGCCAAAAACGCCAGGGGACGCGGGTTCGACGCACGCACACCCCCGGCTTTGTGACTGGTTGTAAAGCGGTAAGAGTCAAATGCCTAATCATTATACCCAAAACAATCTAGCGTCCAACTCGCAACCGTTATCCGTCCACCGACGTTCACGGTTGTGCCGAGAGACATGAACAAGCAAAACACATGTGCTGGCTGGATGGGAGCGCGATCCGCCGTCATACCGGAGCGCAGCGACGGTTTAGCGACGGCTTACGGCTACCAAGAAACCCGGATTTCTCCCGCATACGGACGGCACGATACTATACCGATGAGGATTCGAGCGTGAACACGCCGCTTCGTTGGGCTGCGCGGACGGTAGCATCGGTAGCGCTGATCGCTGCCATCATCTTTGTTTATTTCCGGCTGCTGCCGGTGAACGCCACCACCGTGGCCCTGACAATGCTGCTGGCCATTTTAGGCATCGCGACGAAGTGGGGGCTGACGGAATCCATCGCGGCCTCGATTGCGGCCATGCTGGGGTTCAACTATTTTTTTCTGCCGCCGGTCGGGACGTTCACTATCGCGGATCCCCAGAACTGGGTGGCACTGCTGGCGTTTCTGGTGACCGCCATCACTGGCAGCCAACTCTCGGTCCGGGCCAGGCGGCGTGCAGCGGAAGCCATTGCGCGGCGGCAGGAAGTCGAGCGCTTGTACGCGCTGGGCCAGGCCATGCTGCTCAGCGGCAGCGTGCGCAGCGCCGCCCGCGATGCGGTCAACAGCATAATCCGGACCTTCGAGATTCCCGCCGCGGTTTTTTACAGCAAGTTGGACGACGAATTCTTCCGCTCCGATAAGCAGACGCTCATTATCTCCGATGAGCAGCTGCGGGGGATCGCGGACTGTGAGGAGCCGCTGATCGATCGCCCGCGCCAAATTGCCATTGTGCCGATTCGCCTGGGCGGGCAGGTGATCGGCAGCCTTGGATTCATTGGCAGCGAACTCTCCCTTGCGGCGTTACACGCGCTGGCGTACCTGGTGGCGATCGGCATCGAGCGGGCGCGGTCGCTCGAGCAGGCCAGCAAGTTAGAAGTAGCGCGCCAAAGCGAAACTCTGAAATCCGCGCTGCTGGACGCGCTGGCGCACGATCTGAAGACGCCGCTGACGTCCATCAAGGGCGCGGTCACGCACTTGCTTGCCAAGCGGCACGATCCCGAGGAACAGGAACTGCTGACGATTGCCAATGAAGAAGCGGATCGCCTGCACCGGCTGGTGGTGGAAGTGCTCGAGATGTCGCGGATCGAGGCCGCGAAACTGCATCCGGAGCGCGCGCCGCACGCTATCGCGGATATCGTCGCCGTTTCTTTGAAAGCGCAGGAAGAAGCGCTGAAGGGACGCGACGTTGAGCTACAGATACCGGAGACGCTGCCTGCCGCGGACGTGGATTTCGAATTCATCCAGCAGGTGCTGAAGCAGCTTGTGGACAATGCCGTGAACTACTCGCCCGCGGGCTCGCCGCTGACGATTTCCGCGGAAGTGGTCAGCGGGAAAATCGTTCTCAGCGTGACGGACCGGGGCAACGGCATCGCGGAAGAAGAGCAGTCGAAAGTTTTCGACAAGTTTTTCCGCGGGCGCAGTTCACGCGACAACATAATGGGCACGGGCCTGGGCCTCTCGATCGCCAAAGGCATAGTGGAGGCGCATGGCGGGAAGATCTGGGTGACCAGCGAACCGGGCAAGGGGTCCGTGTTCAGCGTGGCGCTGCCCATTTTTAGAGGCGAGCTGGTACGATGAGCGGCGCAAAAATTCTGGTGGTGGACGATGAGCCGCAGATTCGCCGGATGATGCGCGCCACGCTCACCGGCACCGGCCACCAGGTGGACGAAGCGCGCACCGGCGAAGAAGCGCTTGAAAAATTTCGCGCCTTCCTTCCCGATCTGGTTCTGCTGGATCTGAATATGCCGGGTATGGGAGGTCTGGAAGCGTGCCGGGAGCTGCGCAACGGGTCCGACGTGCCGATTATCATTCTGACCGTGCGCAATGCGGAGAAAGAAAAAGTGGAAGCGCTGGACGCCGGCGCCGACGATTACGTTTGCAAGCCTTTCGGCATGCAGGAGCTGATGGCGCGCATTCGCGCCGCGTTGCGCCGCGCGCCAGGCTCGGCAGAAAGCGGGCCGCAGAACTTTGCGTCGGGCGATCTGGAAATCGATTTCGACAACCGCCGCGTGCGCGTGAACGAAAAGACCGTCCGGCTGACACCCAAGGAGTTCGACCTGTTGCGGCACCTGGTTTCACGCGGCGGAAAACCGGTGCCGCACCGCGAGCTGCTGCAATCCGTCTGTGTAGGATGCCAGAGTAAGTGAAGATGTCGCTGTTGATTTATAAGAGCAGAGTGCGGGTCGATGCCACGATACGTGACAATTCTCGACGCGATT
>Ga0070730_10005920_pt1 | contig 10484 bp, 8 predicted proteins | sample Coa_R1_3_FD_66447 | JGI IMG/M metagenome (GOLD analysis project Ga0070730, IMG submission 66447) | Surface soil microbial communities from Centralia Pennsylvania, which are recovering from an underground coalmine fire - Coalmine... | ecosystem: Environmental > Terrestrial > Soil > Unclassified ... | reverse complement strand
CCGTTCTGGGCCTGCTCAAACTTTCCGGTGTGGCGCGTGGCGGCTCCCGTGAAGGCGCCCTTTTCATGGCCGAATAGTTCGGATTCAATCAGCTCCGCCGGCACGGCCGCGCAATTGAGTGTCACAAAAGGTCCGTTAACACGCGGGCTGCGCGCGTGTACGGTCCGCGCAATGAGCTCCTTCCCGGTGCCCGTCTCGCCGAAAATGCAGACGCGCGTCTCGCTCGCCGCCACGCGCTCCACCTGCGCCATCACGCGCTGCATGGCCTCGCTTTTCCAGATGATCTCGTGCTTGCCGACGCGCTGGCGCAGATGGCGATTCTCTTCCTCCAGGCGCTTGATTTTCAGGACATTTTCGACAGTTAGCAGCAGCTTGTCGGTGGATAGCGGCTTCTCGAGAAAATCGACCGCGCCCAGACGCGTAGCGCGCACGGCCATGTCGATGCTGGCTTGTCCGGAAATCATGACCACGGGAGTCGTGATGCCGAGTGTGCGGAGGTCTTCGAGCAGAGCCAAGCCATCTTTGCCTGGCATTACAACGTCCGAAAAAATCAGATCGAAGGGCTGGGATTTCACCAGATCGATGGCGCGCGCCGCGTTGTCGCACACGGTCGCTTCATGGCCAGCCAGGCGAAATGCGCGGGCGAGCGAAGCCAGCGTGTTGGCGTCGTCATCGACAATCAACAGGTGTGCCATGTCAGGCGCGGGCGGCGCCGGCCGCGTTTATGATGGGAAGCTCGATGCGGAAACTGGCGCCGTGTCCGGGCTGGCTCTCAACCGAGATGGTGCCGTGATGGTCACTGACGACTGACTGCACAATGGCGAGACCGAGGCCCGTGCCGTGATGTTTCGTTGTGTAGTAGGGCGTGAATAAGCGGCCGCATTCCTCGCGCGTGAGGCCCTGGCCGCTATCGGAAACCTCGAGAATCACCGTGTTATTGTACTGCCGCGTCTGAATGCGCAACGTGCCTCCGTCGGGCATGGCATCCATGGCGTTCAACACCATGTTCTGCAGGGCGCGCTTGATTTGCTCGGGATCGGCCTGGATCGCGGGCAGCCGCGTGTCGAGATCGGTTTCCGGATGGATCGCGCCGGACGACGCAAGCTGAGCTTCAAAAAGTTTCAGTACCGCGCGCACGAGATCGTTCAACTGCACCGGCTCGAACTGCGGCGCGGGCATTTTGGCGAAATCGCTGAAACGGCCGATGATGGTCTTGAGATTGGCCAGCTCGGCGAGCAGGGTCGCGGTGCTCTCGCGAAAAACTTCTTCGAACTGGGTGGGATGCTCGCGTTTGGCGCGCTCCAGATTCTCCACGGTGATCTGCAGTGGGAACAGAGGATTCTTCAGCTCGTGCGCCAGCCTGCGCGCCAGTTCGCGCCAGGCGGCCACGCGCTCGGATTGCACCAGCCGTTCGCGCTGCTCGGCCAGCTGACGGGTCATCTGGTTGAAGGCGCGCGCCAGGTCGCCGATTTCATCGGTGGAGTCGATTTCAACCCGTGCGTCCCAGTTGCCGCGCGCGACTTCGCCCGCGCCCGCAGCAAGTTGTTTCACGGGCCGGGTCACCCGTGCTGTGGCCCAGGCGGCCAGAGCGAGCGCCAGCAGAATTCCAGCAGTACCGACTCCGAGTCCCACATTTCGAATGGAATGCATAAGCGAGGCGACCTGCCGGCGTGAACTGCCGATCAGCAGCACGCCCAGCGGGCGGCGGTCGCGGCCGTCGAGTGGAATTGCATGAAAGGCTTCAGCGCCCGCGTCATCCGAACTCCACTGGATTTCGGCTGTGGCCTCGCGGTTGCCGCGGCGTACCTGGTCGATCAACGAGGCGAGCTTCTGAGCATCTTGCGTGGTAACGCCAGGCAAAGAGGTTGGGGAAAACGCAGGCTCAAGGTTGCGGTAGAGCAGCACGCGCATCCCGGGCGGCAGGACCAGGGAGGTGAGAAACGCCGCATCGAGACGCCTTCCGGCAATCACATAGAGCCGGGCGTCACCTACCGTGCGGACGCGCACGGCTTCGAGAGCCAGCACGGCATCGTCGGGTAGTTCCTCGCGCTTGAGAAATGCGGGCTGCGACTTCCAGTCCACCGGCTCCGTCAGCCATGCCTCTTTGTATGCGAAGCGCGCGGGCCACTGCGCCGAAGAAACGATGGAGCCGTCGGCCGCTACTAACTCCAGAAAATCCAGCCCGTGCGACGATGCCAGCGCCGTCGCGTCGTTCACATGCAGGGAGTAATCAGGCTCCACACGGTTAACATCGATGGCGACGCGCAGCGCCGCGTCGGAGTCGGCGATTCGCTGAGCGGCGCGCGCGATCTCCTCGCCGCGCAGGACAAACTCCTTCTGGAATTGCTGAACCAGCGCCGCCGTGCGCTCCGCATCCAGCTGCTCGAACACGCGCGCGGTCGAAGCGGAGACAATCCAGATGACCATTGCCACCGCGGTGACGATGGTGGCAGCGAATACGACGAGCAAACGCGTACGAAACATCATGTCCGCCCCAAGTCAAGCCAGACGCCATCGAGGCGCCAGTCGCCCCAAGGCTCCGGGTTCCAGTTGCGCACCCGCGAGCCCAGGCCCACAATCTGCGGAATGTGAAACAGCGGGATTATGCGGCCGTCTTCCAGCAGCTTTTGCTCGGCGTTGAGATTCGCTTCCGGGGAAAAGATGGGCGGCGCTTTGAACGGCGGCGACCCGCATGCGGCGGCGTAGGCCGCGAGCGCCTGCTCGGGATCGAGCGAACGGAGCGGCAGGCGCGCCAGACGCACATCGGCTTCGCCGCCGGGCGCGACTTGGACGATTACGCCGGCCTCGCGCGCATTGAGCGCAATGCGCTCGGCAATGGGACGTGCAAGAGGATCGGCGGCGTCATAAGTAAGTGTGACGCGCATACCGGACTTTGGGAGAAAAGCGGCTTTCTGGCGCGCGCGTTCCAGATCGCGCACGGCGGGAAACAGGAATGAATAACCGGTGAGCCACGCGGGCAGCAGGGCGCCCGTCGATTCGCCCTGTTTGAGAAGGAGCACGTTGTAAATGGCGGCGCGGTCGATCGAGAGCCCTACCGCCTGGCGCAACCTGGGGTCATCCACAGCGGCGCGGACGCGATCGAAAACCAGGGCCAGCAGCTCGGCGGGCGACGAGACCCAGGTGCGCGCACCACGCTGGGAGGCGCGGCGGGCGTCGTCGGGCGTCAGTTCGACGAGATCGGCCTTGCCCAGTTCGAGGTCGATGGCCTGATCGCGCGGAGAGCGGCCCATCAGCAGTTGGATGTCGTCGAGGAACGGCCGGCCACCCCAGTAATCGTCGTTCGCCGCTAGAAGCGCACGACGTCCCGGCTGCCATTCGGCGATACGAAATGGGCCGCTGCCGGTGGTCACGCCGTCCGCGCCGCGACGGAGAATCGCATTGGCCGTGCCGCCCAGGCGCGCCGGCAGATCGGGCGTTGGGTTTTCGGTCTGGATTACAACCACGTCATCGCCAGCGGCCGCGACGCTGCTCAAGCCCTTCAGACAGGCCGCGACCGCTGCGGCGTTGAGTGGTGCGCCATCGTGAAATTTCACCCCGGGCCGGAGCCGGAACTCCCATCGCTTGTTTTCCGGGTCGTGCAGCCAGGAAATAGCCAGCGCCGGACGGGGCTCGCCGCGCTCGTCCAGTTTCACCAGCGTGTCATAGACCAGCGCGACCAGTTGCGGCGGCCAGGCCGCGGGATCGGTGAAGGTGATGGCATCGTGAATTTCCACGGTGAGGCGGCCGCCATAGCGCGGGCGAGTTTCTGCGCGCCCGCCGGCGGAGAGCCCGGTGAGGCTCACCAGCAGGCTAATGAGCGCAGGTAATCGCCAGACGAAACGCTGCATAGCGGCCGCTTCTGAGATCGCGCGAGACCGCGAAAGCCACGCCGCGCTCGGCGGCCGGCCAAAGCACAGTGACCGGTCCAAGGAACGCAACGGCGTCGCCAGTGGGGCGGGGCGCGCCGTCGATCACGTCGTACGCGCTTATGGAATCCGTAACCGTGCCGTCACCCGCGGCTGAAGCCAGCACCTGCGAACGCCCGCCGCAATCGCTTTCGAGGCCCGCGATGCCGTTCCCTATGGCGGACCAGGCACCGCTGTTTTTGGCCGTCGTGTTATACAAATGCGTTTGCCCATCCACGCCGGCGAGGGCCCACGCCGGCGCCGTACCGGCTTGAAATTCGGCAGCGGAGAAAAATGGCGGAACGCTGACCGTCGACCCATTGGGAGCGATGACCCGACCGTCGAAATAGTTGCGCGCCGGCGTGAACTGCGCAAAACCCAGCATCCGCGAACCCGCGCCGATGGGCCACAGCAACGCGTCGCGGCACGTGATGCTCATGCCGCCGCCCGCGTTGCCATTGCATGTGAGCCCGGGTAAATACGCCTGATAGGTATCCCCTTGAACAAGCAGACGTCCGCGAAGATCGCGCGGCCACGGGCGGGTCACGGGAATGCGCACGCTCAGCTTGGGCTGCCATTCGCCCGTGGCGCTTTCGTATAAGGTCAACGCTTCGGAATCGAGGACGAGCAATCCGCGCCCGATCGTCGCCAAGTCAAGTATCTGTCGATCCTGCTCGATCATCAGCTTCTTTTCAATCGCCAGGGATGTTGTCCCGCTCGCGGGCGGTGTCTTGGGCGCTTCTTCAATCGCAATGGCCCGCTCATCGCCGGTATCAATCTCGGCGATCCAAACGAAGCCGCGCAGGTTTTCCGAGAGTGTCACCTTTATTTCAGTAGTTCCGCCGGGTCCTGGCTCGCCGGCAGCCACGCCGAGCCCGCGTAACTCACGGTCTATTGCCGCCCGCGCCAGAGCCGCGTCGGCCGCGCTCAGCGAAGAGACATTGCGAAACGAGAGCGTCACCGGCGGGTGCGGCTTCACTGCCGTGGCAATCTTCTGCGCCAGACCGTGAACCAGCCTGTCGAAGCGCTGGCCCGACGCCGCGGCGGCAGTCAAAAGCAGGATTGTGAGGAGCGAAAATCTGCGGTGCGAGCGCACCATCGGGTTCGAGCGCCATCATAGCACAGGCCTCGCAATGCCCTTCACTTGTGCGCCGGCGCTTTGGCCGGGAACATGCGGACCAGCGCGATCAGGCAGAGCCGCGCCGCCAGAAACGCGATAGGAAAAGCGGCTGCGACTACCGCACCAAGAATCAGTGTGTTCATCAGGTCTTCCATAATGCCTCCGTTATTGCCCGCCACCGGCGCTCATGGCGCTCAGGGACCGATCACTATCGCCGAAAATTTGTGCCAGCTCGGCATCGCGCTCGCCATGCAGTTCCACCACATCGCCCACCCAAACGCGCGCGAACAGATCCTCCACGTCGCGGTTGCGCATGCGCACACATCCGTGAGACGCGTTGCGCCCGATGGAGCGCGGGTCGTTGGTTCCATGAATCCCGTAGCTTTTACGGCTCAGCCCGATCCAGCGTGTACCCAGCGGATTGCTCTTACCTGGCGCAATGACTTTGCCCGGTCCGTACCAAGCGGGATTGGAAATGCGCTGGACGATGGTAAAGGTGCCGCTGGGCGTGGGGCTGCTGGCCCGACCGACGGCCGTCGAATAGATTTTCACCACCCGACCGTCCTCGATCAGCGCCAATTTGCGGTCGGGGATGCTCACAACGATGCGCCGCTGCGGTCGGGCGTCTTCAGCCTCGGCAGGGGCCGTCTGCCTCTCCTGGCAGAGTGCCTCGGCAGTAGCGACCAGCGCCATAGCGACTAACGAGCGGAAATGCCGGATGGTCTCTCGATCGGGCCTCATTCTCTCTGTTCCTCCGTGTCTCACACCAGCACAGAATGCAGGCGGCTAACCAGACGTAAGCTATTGATTGCATTAGCTGATACGAAAGCCAGGCACGTGTTCAGCGAGACACATTTGTGGACAGTGGCACGCACGGCCTAATCTTTCCAGCCCGCCGGCCGATCCATAGAATGCACATGCCGATCTACGCTGCGGCCTTGGCCGCAACCGAAACACAGGGGGCCGAAGCTGCGTCTGGCGGCTCCACGCGATGCGATTCCATCTCGTTTGCTCTTCACCCCGACGGCCGGATTGCAACATGGAATGAATCCGCGGAACGGATGTTGGGATATTCACGGGAACAGGCTTTAGGACGTCACTTCGCCTGGTTTTTTCCAGTGGACGACGTCCAGCGGGGTGAATCGGAGCGCGTGTTGCGCATGGCCGGGCAGAACGGCTTTCATCAGTGGAAAGGGGCCTGGCTGCGGAAAGACCATTCCAGCTTCCGAACGAGGGTGGGGATACTGACGGTGCGCCGTCCCTCAGGAAGCTTGAAGCGCTACACGGTGATCACCCGACATCTGGGGAGCGAAGCCGCGTAGTACCGCGTGGCGTCGACTAAGCTCTTCGCCCAATTGTTGTGCGATCCTCAACCTTTTAGTCTGGTAGAGGAATATCAATCACCATGCTACGCGGAGTCATCATCTGTCCCGATAAAGACCTGGGCGTGGAGCTGCAGGATGCGCTGGCCGAGACACATCGCGTGGGGATCATGCGCGTGCTCGACCATTACCCTACTGAGTTGGAGCTGACCCGATTTCTTCGAGCCACCGGCCCGAACGTAGTGTTTTTGAGTGTGGAAATCGTGAAAAGCGCCGTGGAACTCGCGGCTCGGATTGAGGCACAGGCGTCTGGGACACAGGTTGTCGTGTTCAACCGGGCAATCCACCCGGACGCGCTGCTCGAGACCATGCGCGCAGGGATCCGCGAATTTCTCTCTCCGCCTTTCGAGTTGCAGGACCTGCGTCAGGCGCTGGAAAGGCTGGAGCAGACGATCGAGCGTAAACCGCCATCGATAGAGTCGAGCGATGCGGTGATGGCATTTCTGCCTTCGAAAGCGGGCGTGGGCTGCTCCACCGTAGCGTTGAATACCAGCATGATGCTGGCGCAACTTCCAGACACTAGGACGCTGCTGGCGGACTTCGACCTGAACTGCGGCATGATCGCCTTCATGTTGCAGATCGACTCGCAGTATTCCATCACGTCAGCCGTTGAAAATGCGCATCAGATGGATGAAAACCTTTGGGAGAAGCTGGTGAAGAGTTTTGGCCAGCTGGATGTGCTCCCCGCCGGGAAACTGGTGCCGGGCTTTCGCATCGAGGCGATCCAGATCCGCTATTTGCTGGAGTTCGTGCGGCGCAACTACAAGGCGGTTTGCCTCGATTTATCCGGCATTCTGGAAAAGTTTTCGATCGAGATCCTGCACGAAGCCAATAAGATTTTTCTGGTTTGCACGCCTGAAGTGCCGAGCCTGCACCTGGCGCGCGAGAAATTACGCTTCCTGCGCAGCCTGGATTTGGGAGGGCGCGTGAACATCCTGCTCAACCGGGCGCAGCGCCATACCCTGATCCCCCTTGCAGAAGTGGAAAAACTTTTGGAGCTTCCCGTCTATATGACGTTTCCCAACGATTACGTAGGCGTGCACAAGGCCCTCACGGCGGGAAAGAATGTGAATCCAGCTTCTGAACTGGGTATTGGCTTTCGCGCGCTCGCGGAATCCATCCGCTCCGGGAGCCGGTCGCCTCAACCCGTCAAGCCGGGATTTATGGAACTGCTGCGTTCGCACAAGAAACCCGCAGCCGAACCTGGTGGACGCGGCGTACTGGCATCGTAACCGCCTTCAGGAAATCGTGCCTCAAACTCGCGAGTGAGCCTGGACCAGCTCGCCCGTGCCCCACTTGAGCAGGCTCGTGCACGGCCGCGTGAGCGGATCATCGTAATGATTCGGGCTGATGCGCAGAGCGTACCCCAGGCGTCCGGTCTGCTGCGGTGTGATCTCTTTCGCGAAAATGGCGACTGAGCCGTTTTTCTCCACTGGCGGCAAAACCATCACCTCGGTGTCCTCAAGACCGCCGCTGGCTCCCACGCGTCCCATCACCAGCTCGACGCGCACATCTTCCGGATCAAGACCGGCCAGCTCCACCGCCGTACGAACCGGCACGGTAACGCCACTGGTCACTGGCCCCCCGGGTGCCGGACCGGTTTCCACAAAGCGCACCCGATCCCAGGCCTCCCGGACCTTCAGGTTCCAGCGCACGCGCCGGCGGGCGTTCTCGAATTGACTGCGTACCTGCGCGGAATGCGCCAGATGAGCAGGATCGTAAAGCTCGCGGTCATACTCACGCACCATTCTGCGGCAATCGAATCGCGGGCTGAGGTACTTGATGGACTGCTTCACGCGCTGCATCCATTCGCGCGCCCCATGATCGCGGCGTTCATAGAACATGGGCACGATCTCGTTTTCCAGCAGATAGTAGATGGCGCTGGCGTGCATGTTGTCCTGGTCTTCGGAGTACGGCTCGCGGTCGCCGATGGCCCAGCCGCCCGATTCCTCGTACACCTCGTCGAACCATCCGTCCAGAATGCTGAGATTCAGTACGCCGTTCATGGCCGCTTTCATGCCGCTTGTCCCGCACGCCTCTTCCCCGCGCCGGGGGTTGTTGAGCCAGAGATCCACGCCCTGCACCAGCTCGCGCGCCACCTTCATATCGTAGTCTTCAATGAATACGATGTGCTTCCAAAGGTCGGGATCGCGCGAGTACTGCACCACATCGCGGATCTGGGACTTGCCGGGATGATCCTTGGGATGGGCTTTTCCGGCGATCACGATCTGCACCGGCCGGTCTTTGTCGGTGAGGATGCGCTTCAGCCGCTCGGGATCGCGGAAGATCAGGTTGGCGCGCTTATACGTTGCGAAGCGGCGGGCGAATCCGATCGTGAACACGCTCGGATCGAGCACTTCAGAAGCATGGCGCAACTCGGAAGATGCCGCTTTGCGGCGGAAGGCAGAAGCCATCTGGCGGTCGCGAATGAAAGCGATCAGGCGGCGCTTCCGGCGGCGATGCACTTCCACCAGCTCTTCATCGGGAATTTCGCTCACCGTTTCCCAGATCTTCGGCTCGGCGGAGTGCTCACGCCAGTCGGGCTCGAGGTATTGATCGTAAAGATCGGCCAGATCACCGTTAAGCCAGCTCGGCAGATGAACGCCGTTCGTGATGGATGTGAGCGGCACTTCCCAGACCGGGAGATCGGGCCAGAGCTCGTGCCACATTTCCTGGGCCACGCGGCGATGCAGGCGGCTGACGGTATTCCGGTAACAGGAGGTCTTAATGGCCAGCACGGCCATGGAGAAGCGTTCTCCGGCGTCGGAGGGATTGCGGCGGCCGAGCGACATGAGCTGATGAAAATCAATTCCGGCGTCGCTGCAGTACTGTCCGAAGTAATAATGCATCATGCCGGCATCGAAGAGATCGATACCCGCGGGAACGGGCGTGTGCGTGGTGAAAATGTTGTTGGCGCGGGAGGCTTCGAGCGCTTCATCGAAATTGAGATTTTGTTCCCGCATGAGCAGGCGGACCCGCTCCACCGCGAGGAACGCCGAATGGCCCTCGTTCATGTGATAGACGGTGGGCTCGAGGTTCATGGCGCCGAGGGCGCGCAACCCCCCGATACCCAGCACGATCTCCTGCCGGATGCGCGTGTCCATGTCGCCGCCGTACAACTGGTCGGTGATGTCGCGATCCTGCGGTAAAGCGTTATCCGGGATATTGGTGTCCAGCAGAAAGAGACGCGTCCGGCCCACATCCATGCGCCAGACCTGCACGGCTACGGGCCCCGTCGGCAGGGTGACGGTGACCTTCAAATCATGGCCCAGCGGGTCGCGCACCGGCTGAATGGGCAGCGTGTAAAAGTCGTTGTCGCTGTAGCGTTCCTGCTGCCATCCGTCGGCGTTGAGAAACTGCCGGAAATAACCTTGCTGGTAGAGCAGACCGACACCGATCAGTGGCAGGTCGAAGTCGCTGGCAGATTTCAGATGATCACCGGAAAGAATGCCGAGGCCGCCCGAGTAAATCGGAAGGCACTCAGTGAGTCCGTATTCCGCCGAAAAATAGGCGATGAGCTTACCATCGGACTGGCCGCGGCGGTCCTGCATGTGAGCGTCGTACCGCTGGCAGGCTTGCGCGTAGTGCCCGAGGTAGCGGGGATCGGCGGCGGCGCGCTCCAAAGTTTCCTGCGAGACGCGGCCGAGTATCGCCACGGGGTTGTACCCGGATTCTTTCCAGAGCGCTGGATCCAGGCGCCGGAAAAGGGCGCGAATCGAGGGCTCCCAGCTCCACAGGATGTTGTACGCCAGCTCCGTCATGCGCGAGAGCGGCGGCGGAATGGCGGGCCGCACCAGAAATTCACGAACCGGCTGGATCTGAAAGGGCATCGTCAGGTACGTTCTTTATGATAAACGCCAAAAGGAAAAGAGGAAGGTAGCGGCGTCCTAGTACTTAGTATATGTGCAGACATTGCTTGCGGTTGGGCTCGAAAGATGAAGGTTTTTTAGTGTTCCGGAGCGAACGCCAGCAGCACGTTTCCTGGCATTCCGCCTAACTGGCCATAGCCGGAATTGACATAAATCATGCCGCCGGCGACCGTGGGACCAGTGGCATTGAGCGAGCCTCCGCCGGCCT
>Ga0070730_10005919_pt1 | contig 10484 bp, 10 predicted proteins | sample Coa_R1_3_FD_66447 | JGI IMG/M metagenome (GOLD analysis project Ga0070730, IMG submission 66447) | Surface soil microbial communities from Centralia Pennsylvania, which are recovering from an underground coalmine fire - Coalmine... | ecosystem: Environmental > Terrestrial > Soil > Unclassified ... | reverse complement strand
GGCACGTAGACAAACCACAGCGGCCGGGCGTAGGCACCACCCAGCAGCTCCGAGGCGCGCTGGTCGGCCCAGGCCAGCAGTTGCGGATATTCGGCTTCGTCGGCGGGGTGCAGCACCAGGTCGACGCACCAGAAGGGCGTCTGCATCACTGCCCAGGCGCGCAGCCGGCCGTGCTCGTTGAACCACAAGCCCACGTTGTCCGGCTCATCAAGCGCCCATGAGCACAGCCGGTAGGGTAGGTCAACGACGTGCAAGTTGTGCGCGGGATGGTCGGCCACCAGCGCCGCCATGGCGGGCAGGTCAGCCGGGCCCGTGAATGGGTGTTGATTGAGAGTCATCCGCGCTTCGCACGATCGTCATGGGCTGCATTTTTGGAATAAATCGAAGCGTTACGCCGCCTGGAGCTGATCAGCGCGCTCGACGGCTACCGGCGCCAGGGCGGGCCGCTCGGCCAGTGTCATTTGCAAGTTGGGCTGCGGGCGCAGGGTGAGCGCGGCGTGGGGCGTGATGGTCTGCCCCGGCACCATGGCCAGCTGGTAGCGCTGAGCAATAGTGGCCAGGATGAGCACGGCTTCCATACTGGCGAAGCTGTTGCCGATGCAGATGCGCGGGCCGGTGCTGAAGGGCAGGTAGGCGCACTTGGGCAATGACTTCTCGAACTCGCGCGTCCAGCGCTCGGGCCGGAATTCGTCCGGCTCGGGATACCAGCGCGGATCGCGATGGATGACGTGTGGCGCCATGCTGACGATCATCCCCTTGGGCACCGGGTAGCCGCCGATGACCGTGTCTTCCATGGCCACACGCGCGATGGACGGGATGGGCGGATAGAGCCGCATGGATTCTTTGATGACCATGTCGGCATACGGCAGTTGGCGCAAGTCATCGGGGCTGGGCCGCCGGCCGCCGAGCACCCGGTCGAGCTCGGCGTGCAACCTGGCCTCCACCTCGGGATGCTGGGCCAGCAAATACCAGGTCCACGACAGCGCGTTGGCGGTGGTCTCGTGGCCGGCCAGCACGATGGTGACGGCCTCGTCGCGCAACTGCTGGTCGGTCATGCCCTGGTCGGTGTCGTCGCGGGCCAGCATCAGCATCGAGAGCAGGTCGCCCTGGTCCTCGCTGCTGGCGCGGCGCTGGCCGATGATGCCCAGGACGATGGCGTCCAGATCGCGCACCGCGGCTTTGCGGCGCTTGTTGCTGGCAGTCGGGATCCAGTCGGGGATCACCTGGATGGGCGACTGCACGCGCTCGGTGGTCACTTCCAGGATGTCGGTGAGCGCGTCGCCAATGCGGTTGGCGTCCTGGTCGATATCGGCGTTGAACAGGGTCTTGGCCACAATGCCCAGCGTCAGCCGCATCATGTCGCGGTTGATATCGCGGGTCTGGTTCGGCTGCCAGCCGGCCAGCAGCCGCTCGGTGTAGTCCACCATCGTCTCGGCATAGCTGCCGATGCGGCGGCTGTGAAAGGCCGGCTGGGCCAGCTTGCGCTGGCGGCGCCAAAAGTCGCCATCGCTGGTGAGCAGGCCATTGCCCAGGAAGTACGACAGCAGCGTGCGGTAAATAGGGGCCTTGTAAAATTTCTCGGGCTCGTCGACCAGCACCTGCCGCACGTAGTCGGGATGGCTGATAAAGAAGGCGTGCCGGTTGACCCAGCGCATGTGGACGATATCGCCGTAGGTGCGGGCCACATAGATTTCGTAGCCCATCGCGTCGCGGCGGTAATTGCCCAGGTGTCCCAGGATCAGGCTTCCGGGCGGGGTGGGGGGCAACAAGTTTGTGGCCATTCAAAATCACCTTTCTGGACAGCAAGTACCATTCTTTACACCAAGTACGTTATCTAATATAATCAGATTATTGGGGCCGTCAATAGCCAATCTAATCATCCTGTACCATACTTGACACATGTCTATAAAACGAGAAACCGAAGGCAAAAAGCCCGATCCGCGCGTGGTGCGCACGCGGCAACTGCTGCGCGACGCGCTGGTGGCCTGCATCCTGGAAAAGGGCTATGACGCGACCAACATTCAAAACATCACCGACCGGGCCGGATTGCGCCGAGCCACGTTTTACCTGCACTATGACGACAAGGACGATCTGCTGTTGGCCATGATGCGGGAGACGCTCGACGCGCTGATGCAAGACATGGAGGCGCGTTCGGCCAAGAGCTTCTCGGCCGAGACCCAGCCCTCGGAAGATCTGCTCACCTTCCAGCACGTACAGGAGCGCGCCGACCTGTACCGCGCCGTGCTCAGCGGGCAGGGGGCAGCCGGCATCACCCGCGGCGTGCGGGATTTCCTGGCCGAGCGCATCCGCGTCACCTGCCAGCGCAAACATCCGGACCTGGACATGTCTATGCCCATCGAGGTGCTGGCCAATTACCTGGCGGCGGTGAAGCTGAACATGGTCATCTGGTGGCTCGACAGCGGAATGCCGTATACTCCGGAGCAAATGGCCGAGATGTGCTCGCGTCTGACGATGTATGGCGCCGCGCCCATCCTCGAGCCATTTGCAACCCGCTAACCATCCATAGGAGGCCTGCATGTCGGATCAACAATTGCACATCAACGTGGCCGAGCTCACGCGCCGCATGAGGCTGCTGGAAGCGAAGGTGGACTTCATGCTGAAAGAACTCAAAATCGAGTTCGTGGAAGAGACCGAGCCCTACATCGCCCAGGTGAACGCGCTGGTGGCACAAGGCAAAGTGCTGGACGCCATTCGCGTCTATCGCGAACAAACCGGCGCTGACCTGGCCTCGGCCAAGGCCTTTGTGGAAGGGCTGCCCAAGCCGCAGAAATGAGAACCGGAGGGTCAGCCATGAGCGTGCAAGCCATCGCGGCCGACGAGAACAGCCCGGCTGCCGACAACGGCGGGCAGATAACGCCCGAGCAGCAGCGGCGCGCCATCGCCGAAATTAATGCCGCGGCCATGCCCGGCACACTGGCAGGGGCCTGTTTCGCGTTTTTGTTCGGCGTGATCCTGTGGGCGGGTTCGCAGTCCTACTCATCGCATATGAGCCCGCGCGACGATCTGCTGTTTGCCGGCCTAATCCTGGCCTCCGTGTTGCTCATGGCCGCCTTCTTGTGGCGGCGCGCCCGAGACGCGCGCGAAGTGCGCGCAGGCCATTTGCAGCGCGCCGACGGCCACATCATCTGGCAGAACGGCGCTTATCGCGCGGAGGTGCCCGGCCACACCCTGAACCTGTCGGCCTTCAACCTGGCCGCCGGCACCTATGCCTTTAGCTTCCTGCCGCGCTCGGGACGGGTGGTCGCCGCTGAGCTGGTGGCCCTCGATTCGCCCGCCCAGGCGCAGGACGAGCTGCGGCATGCGCTGGCCGTGACCAATCACTTCAATGTTGACGATTTGCCCGCCTTCCGCGAGGGCCGCTTAGGCCGGGCTGGCCCGCGCCGCCTGCGGCAGGTGTGGACGCCCACCGCCTGGATGCTGCTCGTCGCAGTGGTCTTATTCGTGGTGTTTGTCGTGCTGGTCAGCGCTGAGGCCAGCAAGGACCTGGCCTCGCTGGCATTTGTGTTTTCGGTCCTGGCGGGCATCTTCGGCCTGTTCACCGGCTTGTTCGCGCTCAACCCCACGTTCGATCTGCTGGGCGGCAAAGTAAGCTCGGCCGCGGGCGTGATCGAGAAAGTGACGCGCCACACCTACGGCCGGAACGCCAACACCTTTTACTATTACCGGCTCGATAACTTCCTCTGGACGGTCAGCCCCGAGGCTCAGCGGACGCTCATCGACGGGCCAGCCTATCGGGTTTATTTCCTGCCGCGCAGCAAACGGCTGATGGGCATCGAGCCCATGTGACGAAAGACGAAAATCGCTCAATCAAACAGGCCGTGTGGCGCGCGAAGGGCATCGAGTTTGGCAACAGGACGAACCGACTCTAAACGCAAATTCCCATGACAACACAGACGACTTTGCAAGATGACCAGAGCCTGGCCGCCAACCGCAGCGGGCGGATGACCGACGAGCAGCAGAAGCGTGTCATCGCTGCCGTGCGGGCCGAAACCTCGCCAGGGCTGATCGGCGCGGGCACCGCCGCCGCCCTGTTTCTGATCTTCTTGTTGGTATTATTTGGCAATAACGAGCCTGACCCGGCCGGCTACTTGTTCTTCGGCGGCCTGCTGCTGCTGTCACTGCTGCTCATGGCCGTGGTGTTTTGGTGGCGCGCGCGGCGGCTGGCGGAAGTGCACTCCGGCCAGGTGGAGCGCGCCACCGGCCATGTGGAGTGGAAGGGCGGGCGCTACCGGGCTCAGGTGCCCGACCGCGTGCTGGACCTGACAGCCTTCAACCTGGCCGCCGGCAGCTACGACTTCAGCTACTTGCCCGTGTCGGGGCGGGTGGTGGCGGCCGAGCTGGCCGCCGCCGACACGCCCACCCAGGCCGAGGACGAGCTGCGCCACGCCCTGGCGGTGGCCAACCACTTCAACCTGGACGACTTGCCGGCCTATCGCGATGGGCGGCAGGGGCCAGGCACCTTCCGCCGGCTGCGCGCCATGTGGTCCACCGCCGGTTGGCTGTTGCCGGCCGGGTTTGTTCTGATCATGATCTTTGTTTACGCGGTGGCCGCCGACCCGAATTCGGGCCTGGCACCGCTGACGTTTTTGGCGGGCATGTTCCTGTTCCTGTGGGGGCTAGGCAGCGCCATTGGCGACATCGGCCGCACCCGGGACGTGCTGGGCGGAAAGGTGCGCTCGGCTCGCGGCGAGGTGGGCAAGTTCACGCGCGTGACGCACGGGCGTTACGCCACCACGCTTTATTACTACACCCTCAACGGCCAGAACTGGCGGGTTTCGCCCGAGGCCTATCGCGCCCTGATCGAGGGTCAGCGCTACCAAATCTACTACCTGCCGCGCACCAAGGCGCTGGTGGGGATTGAGCCGATCTAGAGCGGCTGTCTGACGCGCTCCGCGTATGGCAAGTACGCAGCCGGGAAACCCTTCGCGCACCTGCCGGCTCTTGCAATCAAGCGACTGCGGCCGCGCTCAGGGTGACAGGTACCCCGGGGCGCCTTACAGTCGATAGGATGCAGCTCTAGTACTCCGCTACCACGCGTGACTTGAAGCGCGCCTCGTCCCACACGGCGCCCCAGCCGGGCCCGTCGGGCGGCGCGATGTGGCCGTCCACGATCAGCGGCCCGTTGAGCAGGCCCCACAACTCGCCCTCAATGCGGTTCGAGTCACCGCGCACCGAAAAGTGCTCGTAGTAGTCGGTGTTGTCGATGCAGCAGCCCAGGTGGGCGTGCACCAGCCCAGCCAGGCCGCCCTGGGCGTTCATCTCGATATTGGCCCCGTACATCTCGGCAAAGTGGGCCATCTTGAGCACCTGGGTAGCGCCGTGGCGGGCATTGGCGCGCACGCGGTCGGTGCCGCCCTGGATGAGCCATTGGGTGGAGAGCCCGATGTCGTGCATGATCATCTCGGTGGCCAGCACCGGCATGTCCAGCTCGCGGCACAGGATCTGATATTCGTTTAGCTTTTGCTCATGGAAGGGCTCTTCCAGCCAGATGAAGCCCAGCTCTTCCATCACGTGCCCCACCTCGATGGCCTCGCGCAGGTTATAGGAGCACACCGGGTCGTTGATCAAGGCATAGTCCGGCCCCACCTCGCGGCGCACAGTCTGGAAAATAGGAATGTCGGCTTGACCGCCCTTGAAAGTGTGAAATTTGTAGGCGTTGATGCCGATAGCGCGGCCCTGCTCGATCTGGTCCAGGTATTGCGCCAGGGTGCCGTCGTGGTGGGTCAGATACACCGGGAAGCGGTCGCGCACCCGGCCCACCAGCGCATACACCGGCAGCCCGGCCGCCTGACCCAGCAAGTCCCACAGGCAGTTGTCAAAATCGCCCGCCCAGCCCGGGGGCTGGTACAGCCAGCGCGTGCCTTTATGCAGCTTTTGATACAGGCGCTCGCGGCCGCTCACCTCTTCGCCCAGCACCTGGGCGCGCAGGATCTCGGCCTGGTGCGGCAGCATAAAGGTCGTGCAGCGCCCGATCAGGCCGTCGTCAGTTTCCACTTCGATAAAATTCTGTCGCAGCGGCTGGCCATTCGGCACGCGGGTTTGGCGATACTGGATGCGGCGCAGGTTTGGCACCTGCTGAAGGATCAGGCTGACGCCCGTTGTCTCCTCGGGCGCTTCGAGAACAAAGAGACGGACGGCGGCGATTTTCATGGTTGGCTCCGGTCACGCGGGAAGGCGTTGGTTGGCGTGCTCGGGAGCTGATTGTAACCGCATTGAGGGCGCGGGTCTTCAGCGCGGTTGGACGCAAACCCTGGCCACGAATAACACGAAGGCAACCGAGCCTACGGACCTGGCGGCTGAAATCTGCGGTGCGCTGTTGGGGCCGCCCGCGCGCTGGGCCGGCCGGCGGCGGTTGAACGATGCGCACGATCAGCGCGGCACGAGTTTAAGGGTCGCGCCGCGTGCCTCTGGGCTCAGGATGCTGCCGATGATGCGCGCGGAGTAGCGGCGGTATTTGCTGCGGTAGGCCGCGTCAATCTCGTCGTTGAGGGCCGGGTCAGCCTCCACAAAGGTGACGTCTTTCTCGACGCCGCCAGCCCGGACGTGGCCCGCGTGGCGCGCCTGAGTGCCGCGAAACCAGGCGCCGCCGCGCCCGTTGACGGCGCGGATGTAGAGCTCGTCGTTGTGGCGGACGACCCAAATCGTCACCGGGTCGCGCAGCGTGCCGTCGCGCCGCAGGGACGCGATCTGCAGCTCTTCGGCTGACCCGATCTGGCCGAGGTCGTCGCTCGTCCAGGCCGTCATCGGCGCGTCTCCGTTTATTTGGCTTCCAATCCGGCCTGGTATTGGTCGTCGCTGACCTTTTCCATCCAATCAACGGTCTTGCCGTTGAGCTGTTCCTGAATAGCGATATGGGTCATGGCCGTGGTCGCCGCCGCGCCGTGCCAGTGTTTCTCGCCCGGCGGGAACCAGATCACGTCGCCTGGCCGAATGTCTTCGATCGGGCCACCCCAACGCTGTGCCCGGCCGCAGCCCGCTGTCACAATCAGGCTCTGGCCTAGCGGATGGGTGTGCCAGGCGGTGCGCGCGCCTGGCTCGAAGGTCACGCTGGCGCCGACCGCGCGGGCCGGGTCGGGGGCCTGGAACAGCGGGTCTAGGCGGACGGCGCCGGTGAAATACTCAGCCGGTCCTTTGCCGGACGGTTTTGAGCCACTTCTTTGGATATCCATGTTCTGAATTCCTCCGCTTGATCGGCTTCTCATCGAGTCATCTCATTCTACCAACGACTCGAACCGAGCAGGCCAGTGGGAGCAAATTCTCCTGGCGCGCTGGCCGGACCAGGATTTCATTCATGTCACCACGCCCGCCGCTCAGCGACCGGTCAAGCGCTCCATGTCTTCTGGGTACCGGGCCCCCTGCACCGTGATGTCGGAGGCCGAGCGCTCGATGTCGAAGAGATCGTCGGCCGTTAGTTCGACCGCAACCGCCCCGATGTTCTCATCCAGGCGCTCCAGCCTTCGGGTGCCTGGGATCGGAACGATCCACGGCCGCTGGGCCAGCAGCCACGCGAGCGCGATCTGGGCCGGTGTTGCGTTCTTGCGCTGAGCGATGCGGCCGAGCAGATCGATCAGGGCCTTGTTCGCCTTCCGAGCTTCCGGCGTGAAACGGGGCATGGTGTTCCGGACGTCAGTGCTGGCAAACACGGCGTTCTCGTCAATCTTTCCGGTCAGAAATCCCCTGCCCAGTGGTCCCCACGGAACGAAACCGATCTCGAGCTCCCCGCAAGCCGGCAGCACGTCCGCTTGCGGATCTCTCGTCCATAAAGAATATTCGCTTTGCACAGCGCTGACTGGCTGGACCACATGTGCCCGACGAATGGTTTGTGCGCTGGCCTCAGATAGACCGAAGTGCTTCACCTTGCCGGCCTGTATCAAATCCTTCACCGCGCCCGCCACATCTTCGATGGGCACGTTTGGATCCACCCGATGTTGATAAAACAAATCGATCACCTCCGTCCTGAGGCGCTTGAGCGAGGCCTCCGCCACCTGCTGGATGTGCTCGGGACGGCTGTTCAGCCCACCCAAAAGCGACCCGGTATTGGGATCAATCTCCCACCCGAATTTGGTGGCGATCACCACCTGGTCGCGGACAGGCGCGAGTGCTTCGCCCACCAACTCTTCGTTGACGAACGCGCCATAGGCCTCGGCCGTGTCGAAAAAGGTGATACCGCGCTCCACGGCCGCCCGGATCAGAGCGATCATCTCCTGCTGGTCTGCGGCCGGGCCGTACGTCGCGCTCATTCCCATGCAGCCGAGCCCGAGAGCCGAAACTTCCAATCCGCTTTTTCCAAGTTTTCGCTTTTGCATGTTCTGAACGCCTTCCTTTAGGTTATTGGCCATCCGGAGGCACGCCTGACTCAGCGACCGGTCATCCTCAACACTGCTTCTGGGAGCCGCGCCCCCTGCACCTTGATCTTGGAGGCCGCGCTCTCGATTATATGCAAATCGTCGGCGGTGAGCTGGACGGCAGCGGATGCGATGTTCTCCTCCAGGCGCTCCAGCCGCCGGGTGCCCGGGATCGGGACGATCCACGGCTTTTGGGCCAGCAGCCAGGCCAGCGCGATCTGAGCCGGCGTCGCTCCCATCTGCACGGCGATCTGGCCGAGCAGATCCACCAGAGCCTGGTTCGCCTGCCGTGCCTCCGGCGTAAAGCGCGGCGATATGTTACGAAAGTCAGTGCTGCTAAAAGTCGTGTTTGAGTCGATCTTTCCGGTGAGGAATCCCACACCCAGCGGACTGAACGGAACGAAACCAATCCCGAGCTCCTGGCACGTCGGCAACACCTCGGCTTCCGGGTCTCGGGTCCACAACGAGTATTCGCTCTGGACGGCCGTGACCGGCTGCACGGCATGGGCGCGGCGGATGGTCTGCGCGGCGGCTTCCGAAAGGCCGAAGTGCTTGACTTTGCCGGCCTGAATCAGGCCACTGACGGCCCCGGCCACGTCTTCGATGGGCACGTCCGGGTCAACCCGGTGTTGATAGAACAAATCAATAACATCCGTCCCGAGTCGCTTCAACGCTGCCTCAGCCACCTGCTTAATGTGCTCTGGACGGCTGTTCAGCCCACTCGAACGCGCACCCGTGTTGGGATTGATATCAAATCCAAACTTGGTAGCGATGACGACCGCGCTGCGGACGGGCGCGAGCGCTTCGCCCACCAACTCTTCGTTGACAAATGGGCCATAAGCTTCGGCCGTATCAAAAAGCGTGACACCGCGCTCGACCGCCGCGCGGATCAGGGCGATCATCTCTTGCTTGTCCGCCGCCGGGCCGTAGGCCGAGCTCATGCCCATGCAGCCCAGCCCGAGAGCTGAAACTTCCGGGCCGCTATTGCCAAGTTTACGCTTTTGCATTTTCCGAACTCCTGTCCGAGCTGCGCCCATAATCGCCCCTGAGATTGGCCCCCGGGCCTGAACGGTATTTTCGCAGCCCGGAACGCGGATTGGTATAATGATTCTCGAAGATCGTTGTCGGATTCTGCAAACCTCAAGCCGGGACCGGTGGAAATGAGAGCAGAAGTCACATTGGATCCGCTGAACCCTCTGCCCGCAGCGCGTGAAGCCCACCGGGCGCAGGCGGACCGAGACGAGCTGGTCGAGCGGATCGCCCGAGCCATCCGCGAAGATGGGGCGGTTGAGCCCCTGAAAGGCTTGTTCCTGCGCCGCTCCTCCTCGTCCAAGGAGTCACTCCATTCCGTGGTTGACCCTTCTTTCTGCGTGATCGCCCAGGGCAGTAAGGAGATCTTTCTCGGTCACGAGCGCTACCCATACGACCCCGCGCATTACCTGCTCATCGCCGCCGAGCTGCCCCTGGTGGGTCACGTCTTGGAGGCGTCACGGCAGCGGCCGTACCTCAGCCTGCGCCTCAAACTAGACGCCACCCTCGTTGGCTCGGTCCTGCTCGAGGCCGGTCAGCCCTCCCCACAAAACCAGGCCGATGCGCGGGCCATTAACGTCAGCACGTTGGACGCCGGCCTGCTGGATGCGGCGGTAAGGCTCGTCAGGCTGCTGGACAGGCCGGCCGAAGCTGTGTACCTTGCGCCGCTGATCACGCGCGAAATCGTCTACCGGCTCCTGATGGGCGAGCAGGGCGACCGGCTCCATCACATTGCGGCGCTAAGCGGCTACACCGCCCCCATCGTTAAGGCCATTGAGCTGCTCCATACAGACTTTGACCAACCGCTGCGCATCGACCGCATCGCGCGCGAGTTGGGCATGAGCGTCTCGGGCTTCCACCACCACTTCAAAGCCGTCACCGCGCTGAGCCCCTTGCAGTTCCAGAAGCGGCTGCGCCTCCAGGAGGCCCGCCGCCTGATGCTTGGTGAGGGTCTCGACGCGGCCGGCGCCGCCTACCGCGTGGGCTACCACGACGCCTCACACTTCAACCGGGAATACAAAAGTCTCTTCGGCCTGCCCCCCATGCGGGACATGGAACAGTTGCGGCAAGCCGCCACTCATAACGGCG
>Ga0070730_10005917_pt1 | contig 10485 bp, 10 predicted proteins | sample Coa_R1_3_FD_66447 | JGI IMG/M metagenome (GOLD analysis project Ga0070730, IMG submission 66447) | Surface soil microbial communities from Centralia Pennsylvania, which are recovering from an underground coalmine fire - Coalmine... | ecosystem: Environmental > Terrestrial > Soil > Unclassified ... | reverse complement strand
CGGAACCACATGTCCTGCTGCGAAACCGAATTGCGGCCCAGCAGCACGCTCGCATACACCGAGGTGTCGGTGACCGTGGCATCCGGCGTGGGCCAATTCACCTGGTCGTCGAGATCCAGCGAGTTGAAGACGTTCGTCACCGGGGCGCCGTCGGCCTGGTCGCCACGCGGATCCATGAAGAACGCGCCGACGGTGTCCCCGGCCCAGGCGAAGCCCGCCGTGGTGGGAATGCTGCCGGCGATCTGGAGACCCGAATTGAAGATGTAGGAGTCCGGAGTGCCACGAGGCCAGAAGCCGCCCTCGATCACGCCGTTCCCCGACGGGTCCGTGCAGACCTCTCCGGTGTTGATGATCGGACAGTACTGGCGGTTGACCACCATCAGGCCGAAGGTGGCGGAGAAGAGATTGAGGCCGGAGCGCTTGATGCCCGGCTTCGGCTTCGCCGCCGCCGGCGCAACGCTGACCGTGGTCGCGACCACCGCCAGGGCGAGCGCGACGCGGGCTGCGCGAGTAAACCACGTTGAACGCATGATCATTCCTCGGATGAAGAGATCCTGGGGCGGCGGCACCGGCAGGCGCCGCCGCCCACGGCGATCTGCTTAGAAACTCAACTCGACGCCAAGCCGCACGCTACGCGGCGCATCATTGAACCGGTACGCACCACCCTGGAAGCGATCGTAGTAAGCATTCAGCGCGGCCGTCTGCTCGGCCAGCGTGAACACGCCGTCCCCGTTCCCGAACCGGGCCTCGGCCCGCTGCAACATCACGCAGTTGACCGGACCGGCGTCACCGCTCCAGCTGGCGCAGTTGTTCAGCACCAGCGCGCCGTCGCTCCGCAACGAGCCATTCGTCGCCGCGTCGTTGTGGTTGTTCGACAGCTCGGGCGACAGCACCGCCGCTTGGAACACCGAGTTGGTCACGTCGTTCGTCTCGGCGAACAGGCTGGTGATGTTCTTCCAGTTCATCAGATTGCGGATGTCGGCGAAGGCGGTGACATCCATCTTGCCCAGGCGCAGCCCCTTGTTCACCCGCAAATCGAGGTACTTGGTCCACGGCAGGGTCTGCGAGTTGATGTCCCCCGACTGCGTCGCCGAGAGGCCGAAGTTCGTTCCCCCCGAGGTCTGCTGCCCGGCGCCAAGGTTCGCCACGGCGGTGTACGGCAGCCCGCTCAGCGCGCGGAACGTCACGAACGCGCTTACGCTCTGGAAGATCGAGCCGACCGTGGTGCCTTTTTGCCAGTCGTTCGGGACGGTGAGCTGCACCGATCCGACGATGTTGTGCTCACGCTGGTGATTCACCGCCCGCGGCTGTTCCGCGGGGGGAATCACGCTGCCGGTCACGCCCGAAATTGACCGGGCGTTGGTGTTCAAGTAGGTGAACGGATCAGACCCCGTACTCCGCGCCACCTCGAAGGTGTACGCCACCGACGCGGCGAACCAGCTGCCCACGCGGCGGTCCACCTTGAGGTCGATGCCGCGCGCGTATCCGAAGTCGCCGTTGGTCAGCACGTTGATGGTGAGCGACCGGCCCGGGTTCGACGCATCGTCGAAGTTGAAAATGCGGAAGGTGAGGTCCGACTCCTTGGCCTTGTTGTAGGCCGAAAGGTCGAACACGAAATCCGGGTTGAACGAGTGCCGCACGCCGAACTCGAACAGAATGGTCTTGCCGAACCCGACGTCGCGGCCGAAGCGATCGTTCGCGTTGGTGAACGACAGGTCGTTGTTGGTCCCCGCGAGCACCGTGGACATGTCCGGCGACTGCACCTGGTGCGCGTAGGACAAGTGGAAATCCGTCTGCTCGGTGATCGGGAACGAGACCCCGATGCGCGGGCTGATGGCGTTGTGCCCCACCGACGGCGTAAAGGTCCGCTTGAGCCAGGCCTGATAGGCCGCGTCGCTGGTCTGCGCGGCCGGATCCCAGTCGGCGACGTTGCCGAAGGTGAAGGCCGGGGTGTTCGAGAAGAGCGTGTGACTGTTGTAATAATCGTAGCGAATGCCGACGTCGAGCACCACGTCGCCCAGGTCGAGCCGGTCACCCGCCCACGCCGCACCGATCACGGGCTTGGTGTGGTAGGCGTTCATGAAGATCTGGCTGACGAAATTGCTCGACCACAGGGCCAAGTCGCCCCTCTCGCCCTGCACGCCGAAGTTGAACCGGTGGAAGCGATTCGCCTGCCAGTCCACCTGCGCGAGACCGATGTAACGGCTTTCGCGGTAGAGCGTGCCGCCGGTGCGGCTTCCGGTGGTGACGAACCCGCCCGATTTCATGCCGTAGGGGTTCATCCGGTAGGGCTGGGCGTTGTTCAAATCCGTGCGGTTGAGCTCGGGAATCCGCTCGCCCGTGTTGGTCCGAATGTTGTGAATGATCGCGTCGGGATTGTTGAAGAAATCGTTGAGGAACGACCCGTATCCGCTGAACTGGAGCGGCGTGAAATCATAGCCCCCGGTGGGGTTCCGCGACGCCAGATCGCTGGCGGGCGTCAGCGGCCCGCTGATCGAATTGTCCGTCTGGTACGACAGCTTGAGGTTCACGGACAGCTCTCGATCCGACGTCTTGAACAGCTGGTGGGTCCAGTTGGCGATCGCGGTGCGGGACCAGTCGTGCTGGCCCGAGTAGAGCGCCGGGTCGCCGATGGCCGTGCCGGGCCAGTTGCGGAACTGGTCGCCGGCGGCCAGCCCGGTGAGCGAAATGCTCGAGCCGGTGCCGTAGGTATAGCTCAGCTTGCCGTCCAGGTTGATGTTGTTCGCCCAGTTCATCGGCTGGCGCGCGCCCTGGCACGCGAAGCCGAAGTTCTTTGCGGCGTCGCAGCTGCCGCTGTACTGTACGAACCGCGGAATGGCGACCGACTGCACGCCGGCGGAGGTGTTGACGTTCACCGTCGTGTCGATGCCGTCGATGGTGTAGGTCGGCACCTTGTCCGCGCCGAGCGGCCGGAATGGCGTCTGCACGCCGTCCATTTCGCCCGAGAGGAAGAACTTGAGGTTCTGCACCATCGGCACCGGGCCGTTGATCGTGCCTTCGAACCGGCTGAAGCCCATGCTGTTCGCGCCGTTGATGCCGTCGGACTGCGCCGAGAGGCTGCCGCCGAGCTTGTCACCGCCGGACTTGGTGGTGAACTGGATCACGCCCGACTGCGCGTCACCGAACTCGATGCCGAGACCGCCCGTGGTCACGGACGCTTCTTCGACCGCGTTGGTCTGGAGGCTCGCGCCCTGCGCGCCGCTGTTCAGCGCCCGCACCGGCACGCCGTCGATGTAGACGTTCGCCTCACCGGGACGGCCGCCGCGGAGCGACACGCCGAGGCCATTGTTCGATTCGACCACGCCGGGCTGCAGTGTGATCACGTTGCGGACGTTCGAGACGGGCAGGTTCTGGAACGACGAACCCGACACGATGGACTTCGAGGTCACCTGGTCGCGCGGCACCAGCGCGTTCACCGCCTGCGTGGTGACCGTGAGGCCCGCGATCGCCACCGTCGACTGGGTCATCTTGAAGTCGAAGGTCACGGTCTGGCCGCCGAGCACCCGCGCGCCGTCCTGCTGCATCGGCGCGTAGCCGATGAACTGCGCTTTGAGCGAGTACGTGCCGACCGGAACGTTGTTGATGAAGTAGTAACCCTTGTCGTCGGTCACGGCGCCGAACGCGGTGCCGACCACGACGACTTGGGCGCGGGCGATGGCTGTGCCCGCCGGATCCGTCACCGTGCCCTGGATTTTCCCCGTCGTACCCTGCGCCGCCGCCGATGCCACCGCGAACACCGACACGGTGACCAGCGCGACACTGAACGCGACGAAGCGGCCCAAGGCGCTCCGCACACGATTAGTCATGGATGCGTCCTCCCAGTACGTGAATGCGAGTGGACTACCGGACGGAAAACGAGATGACGACACGCCACCCCCTTCGAGAGAAGGTCGAAATGACGACTGCGTGCGTGCAACGCCTTTAAGGTGCGCCCCGTCACGGAACCCGTCAAGGCAACGTCACGGTCCCGTCAAGCTGCTCGTGTCCCCTCTCGGGGACACGGAGATCTCTTCGGCGGCGGCGATAATGCAGGCCCCGGAGGAACCCCGCAAGCCCCTCGTTTCGCCCCGAATTTCAGACCAGCAGCAGGTCGACCTGCGGCCGGCGCGGCGTGACCTCCGGTCCGCTCTCCGCCAGGTACACGTTGATCTCGCTGCGCACGCCGAAGCGACCCTCGAGATAGACGCCTGGCTCCACGGAAAACCCGACCCCCGCGATGAGCACGCGAGTATCCGCCGTCTCGAAATTGTCGAGGTGCGGGCCGGAGCCATGGAGCTCGCGGTCGATCGAGTGGCCCGTGCGGTGCACAAACTGCTCCGCATATCCGGCGGAGCGAATCACGTCGCGCGCCGCGTCGTCGAGCTCCGCGCCCGTCACCGGCGCGCCCGCCGTCCATCGCTCCCGCACCCGCGCCACCGCCGCGTCGCGCGCGCCCCGCACCGTCTCCCACACCCGCTGTACCTCGGCGCCGGGGGCGCGTCCCGCGAACCCCATCCACGTCTGATCGGCGAAGACGGTGCCGAGCGCCGGTCCCGCCCACAGATCGAGCAGCAGCACCTGGTCGCGCTCCAGCCGCCGGTCGGCGCCGGCGCGGGGCTCGTAGTGCGGATTCGCGGCGTTGCGCTCGAAGCCGACGATGGGCGGATGATCGGTGACGAGCCCGGCGCGCGCGAATGCGTCCAACACCCGCTGCTGCACCGTGGTCTCGCGCACCTCCGCGCCGCGCGCCAGCTCGGCGCCGGCCCAGCGCAGCGCCTCGTGCGCGATTTCCGACAGCGCCTCGGCCGCGCGGCGGTGCCCGGCGAGCTCGCCCGCGCTCCAGCGCGAGGCGAACCCCGACACCAGCGGCGCCGACGACACGATGCGCGCCCCGAGCGACTCGAGCAGCTGCACCACGCCGTGCGGCACGCGGTCCAGGTACGGCACGGCGTCCTGCGGCGACGTCTCGATGGCCACCGTGCGCCCGCGCACCACCGCGCCGAGCGTCGCGTGCAGCTCGCGCCACGCCGCGTAGGGACGGACCTCGCCGGGAAACCCGGCGAACTCGCCCAGCTCGATCTTGTGCGCCACCGCCACCGCCCCGCCCTCCCGCGGCAGCCAGACGAAGGAGCGCCGGGTGCCCAGCCCGTGCACCCCGGTGACGCGCGCGGCGATCGGATTCATTCCGTGAAAATTGAAGAGCAGCCAGCCGTCGGCGCCCATCGCGCCGAGCGCGGCGCGCAGCGTGGGAAGGTCGAGTCCGTCGAGCGGGGGCATCAGTGATACCGCGGATCGGGAGCGGCGGCCCGCCACTCGCAGGCGGGTCCGCCGGTCCCGCGGCAGGCGACGTGCTGCATCGCCCCCTCGAATCCGGCGAGGAGCCGGAGCAGCTCGGTGAACGCGGCGCCGTAGAGCGCGCAGGCCGCGCCGTCCGGGGTCGCGCGCACGGCGAGGGCGTCGGGGACGCGCGCGACCGGGACCTGCTGCTCCCGCCGCAGCTCGGCGCCCAGGACCGCGCGGGCGGCGCGGCGCGCCACGCCGAAGCCGAGGACCCGCGGCGCCGCGCGCGCGAAAAAGCGGATGGGAGAGATGCCGCGGCGCGCGGCGCGGCGGGCCGCGCGGCGGCCGGCATCGGCGAAGACCAGGTCGGCGTCGGGGCGCCGGCCCACCAGGCGCAGGAGCGCTTCGACGTTCCCGGGCTCCACCCGGGCGTCCCGGCGCACCAGCGACTCGTACTCGGTGACCTGCATGGCGACGGTGCGGGACAACCCGAGGCGTTTGACGAGCAGCTCGTCGGCGAATTCGGCGAGCCCGTCTTCCACGGGGGTGTCCAGGTTGCGCACGGCCTCGAGGACCGACAATGGCAGAATGCTGTGAACCACGGCGACCGGAACCTAGCACCCCATTGCAAAAGCCGGGAGGCCGGGTGAGGCTTCAAGCCTCATGGCGACGGCCACTCCCACCCCACCTCCCGCTCCGGTCGACGACAAGCGGGCCAGCTTCGAGCGCGAGGCGCTCGTGCATCTCGACGCGCTCTACCGGGTGGCCCTCCGCCTCACGGGGAACGCGGCCGATGCCGACGACCTGGTGCAGGAGACCGTGCTCAAGGCGTTCCGGGCCTGGGATCAGTACGAACGGGGCACCAACGCCAAGGGATGGCTGCTCACCATCCTGCGCAACTCCTTCATTAATGAGTACCGGCGCCGCGCCCGGCACCCCGAAAACGTGGATCTGGACACAATCGAGCCCTTCGCGGTGTTTGGGGGCATACAGGAGGAGGACCCGCAGGGGGCCTTCTTCGACAAGATCGTGGATGACGAGGTGCTGCGGGCGATCGACGCGCTCCCCGAGGTGTTCCGGGAGACGGTGGTGCTGAGCGACGTGGAAGGGATGAGCTACCAGGAGATCGCGCGCATTCTCGACGTTCCGGTGGGCACCGTGAAGTCGCGGCTGTTCCGGGCGCGCCAGATGCTGCAGGGCAAGCTGTACGACTACGCCGTGAACATGGGCTACATCAAAGGGTCGCGCGAATGAAGTGTCGGGAATGTCTCGAGCACCTCTACGATTATCTCGACAAGGAGCTCACGCCGGACACCGAGCGCGAGATCCGGGCGCACCTCGCCGGCTGCCAGCCCTGCGGGGAGCAGTTCGATTTCGAAGCGCTCTTCCTCAAGTTCGTGCGCGCCCGCACCCGGGCGCAGGGCGCGCCCCCTGAATTGAAGCAGCGGATTCTGCGGGAGCTGTTCAACGAGTGAAGTGGCTCACGCGCAACGGACTGATCGCCGCCCTCGTGGTCGGCGGCGCGGTGGTCGCGGGAACGGGATGGCGAGGAGTGGTGGTGCTCTTCGCCTTCTTCATTTCCGGCAGCGCGCTCACCCAGTTCTCGGGCGGGGCCGAGGGCGCCCGCACCGCGCGCCAGGTGCTGGCCAACGGCGGCGTGGCCGCGGCGGCCGCCGCCCTGGGCTGGTGGCCCGTGATGGCCGGCGCGCTCGCCGCCGCGGCCGCCGACACCTGGGCGACGGAAATCGGATCGTTCTCCCCCTCGCTGCCCCGCCTCATCATGACCTTCGCCCCCGTCCCACCGGGGACGTCGGGCGGCATCACGCCGCTCGGCACCGCAGGAGGCGTAGCCGGCGCGGCAGCCCTCGCGGGCGTTGCGCTCCTGGTCCGGCCGCCCGGCACCCCGGCCGCCTTCACGGGACTCGCGCTCGCGGGCGTGGCCGGGATGGCCGTCGACTCGGCTCTCGGCTCGACCGTGCAGGCGAAGTACGGATGCATGACCTGCGGCGCGCGGAGCGAACGGGCCGGCGCGCAATGCCACGGCCCCATGCGCCTGCTGGGCGGCCGCGCCTGGATCGACAACGACGTGGTGAACGCCGCCGCCACGCTGGTCGGCGCCGGCATCGGCGCGGCGGTCGCGTGACCCGCTGGGACGCATGTGTCGTCGGGGCGGGACCGGCCGGCGCCGTGACCGCGACCCTCCTGGCCCGCGCCGGCCGGTCGGTGCTGCTGCTCGACCGCGAGCGCTTCCCCCGCGACAAGCCCTGCTCCGAATACTTGAGCCCCGAGTCCACGCGCGTGCTCGAACGCCTCGGCGACGGGGTGCTCGCCGACGTCGAAGCGTCAGTCCACGCCAGGCTCACCGGGATGAAGATCGTGGCGCCTGACGGCACCGCGGCGCTGGGCCGGTTCGCCGCCGCGCACGCCTACGCGCCGCCGCGTCCCTACGGCTTCGCCCTCCCCCGCACCACCTTCGACACCATTCTGGTGCGGGCCGCGGCCCGCGCGGGCGCTGTGGTCCGGGAGGGAACGACGGTGGACGCGCTGCTCTACGAGGGCGGCGCGGTCGGCGGGGTGGTCACGCGGGACCGCGAGAGCGGCGCCGACCGGACGCATCGCGCGCGCGTGGTGGTCGGCGCGGACGGGCTGCGCTCGCTCGTGGCGCGCCGCCTCGGCGTGCGGCGCAGCGGCCGGCCGCGCCGGATCGCGCTCAGCGCCCACGTTTCCGGCGGGCGCGACGTGGGCGACGTGGGGGAGATGCACGTCGGCCGCGATGGCTACGTCGGCCTCGGGCCGATCGGCGGCGGGGTGACGACCGTGGCCCTGGTGGTGCCCGCGGCGCGGGCGGAAGCGGACGCGCGCGGGTTGCGCGATTCCTTTTTCGAGGCGCTGGAGCGGTTTCCCGGCGTGGCCGGGCGCTTCGCGCCCGCGGGGCTGGTGCGTCCGGTGCTGGTGACGGGGCCCTTTGCCCAATGGTCGCGCCGGAGCATCGCGCCCGGGGCGCTGCTGGTGGGGGACGCGGCCGACTTCTTCGACCCCTTCACCGGACAGGGCATCTTCGCCGCGCTCCGCGGCGCCGAGCTCGCCGCCGATACGCTCATCCGGGCGCTCGACGGCGGCGCCGGTCCCCTGCCGGTTGCGGCGCTCGCCTCCTACCCCAGGGCGCGGCGCAGGACCTTCGCCGGCAAGTGGGTGCTCGAACGCCTGATCGGGTTCGGCGTGGGATGGCCGGCGCTCGCGACGCGCGTCATTCACCGGCTGGCCCGCCGGGGCGACCTCGCCGATCTGCTCGTGGGCGCGACCGGCAACTTCGTGCCGGTGCGCGCGGCCATCTCCTTCTCCACCCTCACCGCGATGCTCGCGTGACTCCATCCCCCGGCCCGGCCGGCGTGGACTCCGCGCTCTTCCGCCAGCTCCTCGGCCGGTTCGCCACGGGCGTGACGATCCTCACCACCACCGCCGCCGACGGCGCCCCGATCGGCATGACCGCGAGCTCCGTCGCGTCGGTCTCGCTCGAGCCGCCGCTCGTGCTGGTGTCGGTCGACCGCCAGAACGAGATGCACGGCGCGCTGGGCGCGGCCCCGCACTTCGCCCTCAACATCCTGGCGGCGGATCAGGAGGCGCTGTCGCGCCGATTCGCCGAAGAAGAGGAGCGCCGGTTCGAGGGCGTAGCCTATCACCCGAGCCGCCTGGGGCTGCCGCTGATCGACGGCGCGCTCGCCTACGTCGAATGCGCCCGGCGGCAGGTGGTCCCGGCCGGCGACCATACCGTGTTCTTCGGCCTGGTGGTCCACGGCAGCGTGACCGACCGGCGCCCTCTCCTTTATTACCGGGGCGGCTACGCCGGCCTGGACGGCCGATGATCGGCGCCGAGGTCCTGGACGACCCGGGGGCCGACCCGGCGCTGGTTCAGGCCGAGCTGCGCGATCTTCGCCGCATCAACACGCTGTTCGGCGGCACCCGCGCGGTGGTGCAGGCGCTGGTCCCGCTCTTCCGTACCTCCCGCGGCGCGCGCTGGACGCTGCTGGATGTGGGCACCGGCTCGGGGGACATCCCCCTCGCGCTGCACCGCGCCGCGGCGGCGTACGGCGTGACGCTGACGCTGCTGGGTCTCGAGCGGATTCCCGTCGCGGCCGGGGCGGCGCGGGCGGCCGGACTCGCGGCGGTGCTCGCCGACGGCGGCGCCCTGCCCTTTGCCGACCGCTCGGTGGACATCGTGATCGCGAGCCAGGTCCTCCACCATTTTCCCGCGGAGGTCGCCGCGCGGTGGATCGCCGGCTTCGATCGCGTCGCGCGGCGAGCCGTCGTGCTGGCCGACCTGCGGCGCTCGCTCGCGGCGATGGCGGGACTGTGGCTCGCGTCGCTCGCGCTGGGGCTGCATCCCGCCACGCGGCACGACGGCGTGCTGTCGCTCCGCCGCGGCTATAGCGTGGCGGAGTTCGCCTCGCTGATCGGGCGTGCGGGCGTGCACGCTGCGGTACGGCGCCGCCCCATCGCCCGGCTCGTGGCCACCTGGACGCCGGTCCCCTGACCAGATGCTGACCCTCGACCGCATTGAGATTCGCGCCCCGTTCGCCCGAGTGTTCGACTGTGCGCGGGACGTGGAGCGGTGGCCCGAGATCCTGCCCCATTACCGGTGGGTGCGGGTGCTGGAGCGCCGGGACGACGGCGGCCGGGTAGAGATGGCGGCGTGGCGGCCCTTCGGCCCCGCGCGCTGGCCCACCTGGTGGGTATCCGAGATGCGGGTGGATCGGGGGGCCGGCGAGATTCGCTACCGGCACGTCCGCGGCGTCACGTCGGGAATGGACGTGGTGTGGCGGCTGTCGGCGGCCCCATCCGGCGTCGCGATCGAGCTCGCACACCGATGGACGGGACCGCGCTGGCCGGGCATCGGCGCACTCGCGGCGAACGTGGTGATCGGTCCGGTATTCGTGCACGGCATCGCGTCGCGGACGCTGGCCGGCATCAAGCGGCACCTGGAGGGAGCGGCGGTATGATGGCTCAGCGGCGCGTGGTGATTACCGGAGTGGGCGCCGTCACGCCCATCGGCACCGGGGCGGACGACCTCTGGGCCGGGTTGGGCCGGCGCTCGTCCGCGGTGCGGACCATCACCCGCTTCGATCCCGCGCCGTTTCGCAGCCACATCGCGGCCGAAATTCCCGACTTCCGGCCCCAGGATCATCTCGATGCCAAGCGGGCCAAGCG
>Ga0070730_10005916_pt1 | contig 10486 bp, 9 predicted proteins | sample Coa_R1_3_FD_66447 | JGI IMG/M metagenome (GOLD analysis project Ga0070730, IMG submission 66447) | Surface soil microbial communities from Centralia Pennsylvania, which are recovering from an underground coalmine fire - Coalmine... | ecosystem: Environmental > Terrestrial > Soil > Unclassified ... | reverse complement strand
GTCAGTCTGTCGGCGTACTACCTTCTGCCTGAGGAGTTGCTGGATGAGCCTGACGAACTGCTGACATGGGCTCGCGAAGCGATTGGAGCTGCGCGGCGAGCAACCGCGAATGCCGGACCTGCCAAGTCTCGTTCAGGTGGTCGGGGGAGTCGAAGAAAGCGGTGCGCGGGTAGCGGCTGAGATTGGGCAACGCAAGGAACATCCCACCGTTCGCCACATAGAGCGCGCGGATCGCCTCGATCGTAGTATCGGACATTGGCGCGTCGGCAAACTGTGTCGGCAGCCCCCCTATGACATGGACGCCGTGCGCCGTGGCCCAACGGGTAAAATCCGCGATCAGGGCACTCCCATACCCCGTACTGACCTGTTCGGCCGACACGTGTTGTGGTGTTGCGGTCGCAAGGATGGTCTGGCTGGACGCAGCCAATTGCGCTGTATGACCGACGTGATCACCCCAGGCATTCGTCGCGCCGGTCGCTTCCGGTCGCGGATCGTGGAAATGGGCCGCAACGAGTACCACCTCGATAGGGCCCATCAGGGCGGCGCGCAGGTCGAATGAGAACAGCGCCGCGAGCCAGCGTTCAGGTTGTCGTCCAGCTAGCGTCCGCCAGTCGTGGCGGTACATGATGGCGGCATCGGGGCCCATATCGATGGCAGCACGCGTTCGGATGTACTGTGCCTCCTCCATCGGTAGGTACACGAGATCGTCCGCGCGCAATTCGGGCTGCCACCGTGCGAACAGGTAATCGAGGCCGATACCGACGGCAACGCCGCCATTGATGCAGGGCATTGTCAGTATTGGCTCGATTACCTCGCAGCGGTGCGAATATGGGCCATTGGATCCGGCAAGGATCACCAATTTCGGAGTGTGGATTGTCCTGGCTCGGGCCAGCTTCATATCGATCTGCTGTTGCAGGAAGCCGAGCGACAACGGTCGGTCTATGATGAAGCCGAATGCCAGGGCGTAGATCAGCAATGAAGCAACGCAGGCAGTTATAAGACGGAGCAGCGCTCTTCTTTTGGGGGTGGGTTGCGGGGAGGGCGCTTGCGTCACGATCTGCTCAGAACTGGAAGTACAGGAACGGAGTCACGTGCGGGGCGAAAAATAGCGCCTGCACCGTGAATGCGAACCCGGATGTCAGCGCCCAGCCACGTGCCCGTTCGGATAGTTCATGTACGCTCGGCATCGCCAGGACGATCAGCCATCCAAGCAACAGGCAGGCCGAGATTTCGGGAAAACTCAGCGTGCGCGCGTCAGCCAGGTAAGGCAACAGCGGAACCGGCGAGGCAACGGCGGAAAGCGGAGGGAACGCATGCACGATCAACTGAGGGAGTGCGACGCCGTTCAGCCCAACCATGCCGCGCAGCATCGCGACGGTTGCCGGAAAGCCTGTGGCTCGAAACGGCACCCATGCGACTACCACTGCCAGCAGTGTCAGGGCGTGGGCAACCGGACGTGGCAACTGCCAAGGGAACCATCGGTGCACGAGCAGATACAGCCCGTGCAGGCCACCCCACAGGACGAAGTTCCAGGCCGGGCCGTGCCAGAGCCCACCGAGGAGCATTGTTGACAGCAGATTGACATCGCGCCGGACCGCCCCGCGTCGGTTACCGCCAAGCGGGATGTAGACATGGTCACGGAGGAAGCGACTCAGCGTGATGTGCCAGCAGCGCCAGAATTCGCTGATGTTCGTCGCCTTGTAGGGCGATGCGAAATTGAGCGGGAACTGCACGTTCAGCATCCGTGCAAGCCCGATTGCCATGTCGGAGTAACCGGAAAAGTCGAAGTAGATTTGCAGGGCATAAGCCGCCGCGGCGTACCATGCCTCGAAGAACGTCAACGATGCGCCCTGCGCCGCGGCTCCAAATCCGACATCTGCGTAGCGCGCGAATAAGTCTGCGAGGACGACCTTCTTCGCGAGGCCCAAGAGAAAGATAGGCATTCCGTTTTCAATACGATCTGCGCGCGGCATCACGATGTCACAGGATGTAAGCTGCGGCATGATCTCACGGGGTCGCACGATTGGCCCCGCAATCAGATGCGGAAAGAAGGCAACGAAGGCTGCGTAGGGCAGCAGAGAGGTCTCGGTGCGATCGCCGCGAAAACTCTCCACCAGGAACATGATCTGCTGGAAGGTGAAGAAGCTGATGGCTAGCGGCAGAAAGATCTGCAGTTCTGGCGTGTTGAGCCGCAGAACGTCATGGATCAGGAAGTTGGCGTATTTGAACCAACCCAAGAGCGCGAGATTCGCCGCGATACCGATGACCAGCCACTGGTGCGCGGCGCCAGTGCGTCCGTCGCATGTCAGGCGCAGGATGCGTTGGGCAATTGCGTAGTTGCCGAGGATGGAACCGGCGAGCAGCAGAACGAATCGCGGATTCCACCAGCCGTAGAAGAAAAAGCTGGCGGCCACCAGCCAGCGCAATGCCCAGCGTGTGCCACCGATACGTCCAACGAGAAAGAAGCCGGTCAGGACAGCCGGCAGGAAGCCGAGGACGAATTCGGGTGAGTTGAACAGCATGATGTGACGCACACGAGTCTCGCGCATGCGGCATAACCAAGGGTAAACGGGGGGCTGGTGCGGCCAGAGGGTGTCGCCGCGTGAGTGAGACAAGTGGACCCGGACGCAACTTGGCGGTTGCCCAGTTTCACCGCCGGCTGATCCCTGATACCTGACAATCCGATATGAGCGACGACACGCCCAACAACCCGGCGCTGCTGCCGGCCGGTCTGCGGGATTTGCTGCCGGGTGAGGCTGAGACCGAAGCCGCCTCGGTCGAGGCGCTCATGGAGATATTTGCCTCATATGGTTATCAGCGCGTCAAGCCGCCGCTGCTGGAGTTTGAGGACAGTCTGCTGGCTGGCTCGGGCGCTGCGGTGGCCGAGCAGACCTTCCGATTGATGGATCCTGTGAGCCAGCGGATGATGGGGCTGCGTGCCGACACCACGCCGCAGGTTGCGCGGATCGCGATGACCCGATTGGCCCACGCGCCGCGCCCGCTGCGCCTATCTTACGCCGGGCAATGCCTTCGCGTGCGCGGTTCGCAACTCGCGCCGGACCGGCAGATCACCCAGGCCGGTCTCGAACTGATCGGTTGCGACAATCCGGCGGCCGATGCCGAAATCGTGCTGGTCGGTGCGGAGGCCTTGGCGTCCGTGGGTCTGACGCGCACCAGCTTCGATCTGACCCTGCCCACACTGGTGCCGATACTGCTGGATGATGCGTCGATCACAGGCAGCACACGCGCCGTGCTATCGCGTGCACTGGACCGCAAGGATGCCGTTTCCGTTTCTCAGCATGGCGGTACGCTGGCGGCGACGCTGACTGATCTGCTGGAGGCCGCTGGCCCGGCTGACCGTGCGCTGAAGGCGCTGCGATCAGCCGCATTGCCGACCGCAGGACGTGATCTCGCGAATCGCCTGGCAGAGGCGGTTGATGCCATCCGTGCGCGCGCTCCGACGCTTCGGCTGACCATAGATCCGGTGGAGTTCCGTGGCTTCCGATACGAGACCGGTGTGTCCGTCACGATCTATGCACCTGGCCGGCATGAGGAACTCGGCCGTGGCGGCCGTTATATCTGCGGTGATGCCGAGCCGGCTACCGGACTGACCTTGTTCCCTGATGCAGTGCTGCGCGCGGCGCCACCACGGGATTCGCGCCAGCGGCTGTTCGTGCCGGCCGGTGCCGACTTCGACGAAGCGGCGCGCATGCGCCTGCTGGGCTATGCCACGATCGCGGCGCTCGATCCTGTGGTTGACGCAATGGCGGAAGCACGCCGGCTGTTATGTTCGCACATTCTGCGCAACGGCGAGGCCGTTCCGCTGACTTCTGGAGCCTGATGCATGGCCAATGTCGCGGTGATTGGCGCCCAATGGGGCGACGAGGGGAAAGGCAAGGTGGTGGACTGGCTTGCCAGCCGCGCCGACATCGTTGTGCGCTTCCAGGGAGGCCATAATGCCGGCCATACCCTGGTCGTTGGGAACGAGACCTACCGACTGGCTCTGCTTCCTTCGGGGATAGTGCGTGGCAAACTCGGGGTGATCGGCAACGGCGTCGTGGTAGACCCGGAAGCGTTGCTCGCGGAGATCGAGAAGGTGAGGGCGCAGGGGCTTGAAGTTACGCCTTCTTCATTGCGCATTGCCGAGAATGCGACGCTGATACTGCCGATGCATTCGGCACTCGACCGGGCGCGCGAGGCAGCGCGTGGTGATCGCAAGATTGGCACGACGGGGCGCGGTATCGGACCGGCCTACGAGGACAAGGCTGCCCGGCGCGCGATCCGTGTGGCCGACCTGGCCGAACCTCAAACGCTCGCCGATAAGCTAGATGAATTGCTGTTGCACCATAACACTCTTCTGCAAGGCCTTGGTGCTGAAATTTTTTCCAAGCAGGCTGTGTTACAGCGCCTGCTGGAGCTTGCACCGAAGATCCTGCCCTTTGCCGAAGCGGTGTGGGAGCGCCTCGACGAGGCTCGCCGGGCCGGCCGCCGCATCCTGTTCGAAGGAGCTCAGGCGGTGATGCTGGACGTTGACCACGGTACCTATCCCTTTGTTACTTCAAGTAATACCGTGGCCGCCACGGCGGCTTCCGGCGCCGGGATCGGACCGGCGGCTGTGGGGTTCGTGCTGGGGATCGCGAAAGCCTACAGCACTCGTGTGGGTTCAGGCCCATTCCCCACTGAACTGTTCGACGCGACGGGCCAATTGCTCGGTGATCGCGGTCATGAGTACGGCACCAACACGGGCCGACGCCGCCGCTGCGGCTGGTTCGATGCCGTGCTGGTGCGCCAGGCGGTGAAGGTTGCCGGCATTCATGGTCTCGCGTTGACCAAGCTGGACGTGCTGGACGGGCTGCCCGAGCTTCGAGTTTGCACCGGCTACCGCATCCGCGGCGAGCGCTTCCGGCACTTGCCCGCGGCACCCGGCGCTCAGGCGGCGGCAGAGCCGGAGTACGAGACGTTGGAAGGCTGGGCCGAGTCCACCCGCGGCGCCCGATCCTGGGCCGATCTGCCGGCGCAGGCGGTCAAGTATGTGCGGCGGATTGAGGAACTGGTGGAGGCGCCGGTGACGTTGCTCTCGACCAGCCCGGAGCGGGACGACACGATCCTGATGCGGGATCCATTCGAGGGGTAGGGGAGACCTGCTCGAACACTGATCCTCAATCTTTCGCGCGCAGGATCGGTGGTGACATGGCGAATATGCCTCCGACGCCCTCGCGACCCGGCGAGCTCCTGGTCGCGGGTCAGTATGCTGTAGATCGCGCACGCCCACTGGCGCCGGTTGGCGGTCTGCCCAGCTTTGCGGTCACCGACCGCTCCATGGGCCGAACCGACCTGATCGCGGTACAGATACAGCGGCAATTCGCGCCACGTCCGCGCCTTATGCAGGTGCTGGCTACACCGATTGACGGATTGATTGTGCCGGTCGCGTACGGCAGCGCAGCCGACGCATGTTATGCGATCGCCACGGCGCCACCTGGACCCAATCTGCTGACACGGCCCGAGGCCTGGGCGGAGGCAGAACTGCTCGACTGTGTGCTTCGGCCAGTTGCCCACGTGCTTGAGCGCCTCCGGCAGCTCGGTGTCACTCATCGCAACATCCGCCTGGACAACGTGTTCCAAGCAGCATCTGGCCGGCCTGTGGTGCTAGGGGTTTGCTGGGTGGCGCCGGCGGCTATGGCGCAGCCTGCTCTGTTCGAGCCGCCGTATTCCGCGATGTGCCTGGGAGCTGGCCGCGGCGACGGAAGCATCGCAGATGACGTGTATGCTCTGGGCGTGTTGCTGCTTTGCCTGGCGCAGGGGCGCGTGCCGCTTAAGCACCTCGTCGACGCAGCGATTATCCGCCGGAAGCTGGAACTCGGCACGTATTCCGCGCTCGCCAGTGATGAAAGGCTGCCGCCAATCGTTGGCGATCTGGTGCGGGGGATGCTGGCTGAGGACCCTGAGCATCGGCCAACACCGGCAATGCTACTCGATCCCGCCAATGCACGCGGACGGCGCGTTGCGGCGCGTCCGCCGCGCCGCGCCCAGCGTGTCATTGCGATAAGCAACATCGAAGTGTGGAATGCCCGGTCACTGGCTAATGCCATGGCGGACGAGCCGGAGGCCGGCATCAATGCGCTGCGCTCCGGTGATGTGGAGGCGTGGCTTCGGCGGGGATTGGGCGACGCTCAGCTGGCAGCGCATCTGGAAGAACTTTTGCGGCATCGAACTCTCGATGCATCGGTGCCTGATCACAACACCGAGTCATCGCTGCTGATGCGCGCGATATGCGCGCTCGATCCGCTGGCGCCGCTCTGCTGGCGGGGGATCGCCCTCTGGCCAGATGGGATCGGTCCGGCGCTTGCGGCAGCGATGGTTACGGATCCGGACACGACGAACCGGCTGCAGGATGTTATCTTTCGTGAGGAGGTCGGAAATTGGGGCGCCCTGCGGCCAGACCGCTGCGACTGCGCCGTGCTGCGGATGGACGCCCGGCAACAGCGAAGCTGGGCCCAACAGCGCGGCAGGGATGCTGGCGTGTTGCGTCTGACCTACCTGTTGAACCCTTTATTGCCCTGCGCCAGTCCGATTCTCGCCACTCGGTGGGTAGCGAATCTCACCGACCTGATGGCCTCGTTGGAGGATTTGGCTGGCCGCATCGATCACAGCCAGACAGACCCAATGGATACCCATATCGCGGCCTTTATCGCGGCGCGGTTGGAACGCCGGCTCGATGGCGACATTACCAATGCCGAGGGCAAGTCTGACGAGGTACAGTGCCTCGCACCGCTCCGGATGCTAGCCCAACTTCAGGTGCGGTTGAGGAGCGGTGCGGCGCCTGGTTTGGCTGGATGGCTGGCGGATCGGGTCGGACCAGCGCTTGCCAGCTGGCGCAATCGGCAGCGCAGGAGAGAAGTGCGCGAGCGCCTGACGGGTTTGGTGTCGCAAGGCTATCTAGCACCAATGCTTGTAGTGCTGGAGGATCCTGTCGGCCGAAGTGCTGACGCACACGGCGCGCAGGCGGCGGAGGTGGAGCTGGCGCGCATCGACAGCGAACTCATCGATATTGCTCATGGCGCCGTGGCGCGTTCGGCGGCTGCGTTCAGAGTAGGCCAGGAGATTGCCGCGGGGCTCGGTCTGGCGGCGCTTGCCACGGTACTGATCGCGGCTGCGCTGGGGTAGGATACGATGGCAAGGCGAACCGAAGCGGCAACCAAGGGCGACAGATCCCCGACCCGGCCCCGTCAGCACTCACTCGTATGGCTGCAGGGCCTGTTATGTGGCGCGCTCGCGACGCTCGCCACTCCGACCGCACTCTTGCTCAGTGTGTTGCTCGGTCCAGCGTTGCTGGCGGCATTCCTCGACGCAGAGCAGGGCAAACCCGTCGGCCGCAGCGTTGTGTTGTTCAGCATGGCAGCTTCGGTCGAACCGCTGAAGACTCTCTGGATGTCGGGCCATACTATGCAGGTCGCGGCCAGCCTGGTCGGTGATTTGCAGGTGGTCGGCTACGCCTGGATTGCCGCGGCGGCAGGTTGGCTACTGGCGCAGGTTCTGCCGATAGCAGTGCGAACGGTGCTGGACGCCCTTGGACTCGCACGCTCGGCCCAATTGAGGGCCGAGCGTGCCAAGCTCGTTTCGGAATGGGGACTGGAAGCGGATCAGGCCGAGGCTGAACCTTGAGTTGAAGCCTGCCGCGCGGCGACCGTTGCCTGCGACTGCATCCGGCGTTCGGCGATCTGTGCCTTCATCGCCTTCTGCAGTTTCTCGAACGCACGCACCTCGATCTGCCGCACTCGCTCGCGCGAGATGCCGTATTGCTGCGACAGGTCCTCGAGCGTTGTCGGATTATCCTTGAGCCGACGCTCGATCAGGATGTGCCGCTCGCGCTCGTTCAACGTCTTGAGCGCATTGGCGAGCAGGGCTTTGCGGCCACTCAGCTCCTCGCGATCGGCGTAGCTGGCTTCCTGGCTCTCGGTCTCATCAACCAGCCAGTCCTGCCACTCACCCTCACTGTCGGCACGGACCGTCGCGTTCAGGCTGTGGTCAGGTGCCGCCAACCGGCGGTTCATGCTGACCACGTCCTGTTCAGGCACATCCAGCATTTTGGCGATTTTGGCCACCTGCTCTGGCTGCAGATCGCCGTCCTCGATCGCCTGCATCTGGCCCTTTAGCCGGCGGAGATTGAAGAACAGCTTCTTCTGCGCCGCCGTGGTGCCCATCTTAACAAGAGACCAGGAGTGCAGGATGTATTCCTGAATTGCGGCGCGGATCCACCACATCGCGTAAGTCGCGAGACGGAACCCGCGATCGGGGTCGAACCGCTTCACCGCCTGCATCATGCCAACGTTGCCTTCGGAGATCAGTTCACCGACGGGCAGGCCGTAGCCTCGGTAGCCCATGGCGATCTTCGCCACGAGGCGCAAATGTGATGTGACAAGCTTGTGTGCCGCATCCATATCCTGGTGGTCGCGCCAGCGCTTGGATAGCGCGAGCTCTTCCTCAGGCGAGAGCATGGGGAACTTGCGGATCTCCTGGAGATACCGCGAGAGGTTGCCCTCAGGAGCGACATTGATGACGGCAGAGGCCAAGGGAGGGCTCCTTTCGTCCTGGCTGCATCCTGCCCAATATGGCGCAGAAAGACGGCCAAAGATTGACTGAACCAGTCATAGGGTGCGGGGAGGGATCATCACGTCCCGGGTACTGGCCCCATCGGCTGGCGGCGGCGTGTCCGGACGTCCCCACCGCATGGACACACCCGTCCATATCGGCGAAGCCGGGTATACAGGACCGGATTAGTCCTGTCAAGGATTCTGCCCTAGGTCAGCCTTGCGCGACGCGCAGATCACGGTCCAGTGAGGACAGGATTTCCGCCATATCTGCCGGGACTTCGGTGCTGAACTCGAGAGGCTCGCCAGTGCGTGGGTGGACGAAACCGAGCCGCGCCGCATGCAGTGCCTGGCGAGGAAAGTCCAGCAGTGGGTGACGGATCGGTTCAGGGAGCGAGCGAGCGACAGCGGGCACGCGCCGCAGGTAAAGAGGGTCGCCCACGACAGGGTGCCCACGGCTGGCCAGATGGACGCGAATCTGATGGGTTCGACCGGTCGCCAGGCGGCATTCGAGCAGCGACACGGAGCTAGCCCAGGCTCGGAGCACACGGTAGTGGGTCAGTGCTGGCTTGCCGTTGCGGGTCACCACGGCCATGCGCTTGCGGTCGCGCTTGTCACGGCCGATGTCGCCCTCGATATCGCCCTCCAGTGGCGAAGGCAGGCCCCAGACGAGCGCCAGATAAGCGCGGTCCAGGTCGCGGGCCGCGAAGGCGGCAGTCAGCGCATTGTTGGCGAGCTGGGTCTTAGCGACGACCATGAGGCCGGACGTGTCTTTGTCCAACCGATGGACGATGCCGGGGCGGCGCTCGTCGCCAATGCCGGTGAACTGATCGCCACAATGGGCAAGCAGGGCGTTGACCAGTGTGCCGTCCTCGTTGCCTGGGGCGGGGTGGACCACGAGGCCTGCTGGTTTGTCCAAAACGATCAGATCGGCGTCCTCGTAAAGGATCGGGAATGGGATGGACTGCGGCTGCGGTGTAGCCGGCGCCGGCGGCGGCAGTGCCAGCTCATAGATCGCCCCTGGCCGCACCAGTTCGGACGGCTCATTGAGAACCTTGCCGTCGCGGCGTGCCTGGCCCTGCTCGATCAGCGTCTTGACGCGGGAGCGGGAGAGCGTGCCGATGGCGTCGGCCAGGAAGCGATCGAGCCGCTGCCCGCGCGCCTCTGGCGCCGCCGTGGTGGTGAACGAGGCCATGGAGGAGAAGTATGCGGTTCCTGAAGGCGCTCGTCATCGGCATGGGCGTGCTGATCGTGGTGGCGACCACGGTGCTGATCGTGCTGATCGTGCACCGGCTGAGCGGTCCGCGCGCCCTGCCGCCTGTCGCTGCGGGGCCGGCGGCCGTGGACGAGCCGACCGGGACCCGGATCGTGACGATCGTAGCGGTCGGCGACCGGCTGGCCGTGCAGTTGCAGGGCGGTGGGCCAGATCGGGTCCTGCTGGTTGATCCACAGACCGGGTCGGTCGTCGGCCGGCTTGCACTGCGGGTACCTTAGCCCGATCAGCAGCCAACCCAATCAGGGATATTGCGTCGGAAGCGCGGGCTGCCATGACCCGATCGCGGTGGAACGTCGGTGGCTTCGCTGCGGCTTCCTACCGGACGCTCGCCAAAGCGGCCATGCTGGAGAAGCCGATCGTAAAGCACCAGCGCACCAGCTACCGCTAGATTGAGGGCGAATCGTGTTGGGATCCGCACTACGTGCTGGCAGCGCTGCAACATCGCCGGTGAAAGCCCGGCACGCTCCGGTCCAAGCACGTACGCCGCGTTCAGCGGGTGCCGGAACGACGGCAGGTCGGTGGCGTTGTCGAGCAGTTCCACTCCGACCAGCACGCAGCGCTGTGGCAGCGCCAGGGTATCGAGGGTGTCGAAGCGCCATAGCGGCACGTGGTCCGGCGTGTC
>Ga0070730_10005915_pt1 | contig 10487 bp, 16 predicted proteins | sample Coa_R1_3_FD_66447 | JGI IMG/M metagenome (GOLD analysis project Ga0070730, IMG submission 66447) | Surface soil microbial communities from Centralia Pennsylvania, which are recovering from an underground coalmine fire - Coalmine... | ecosystem: Environmental > Terrestrial > Soil > Unclassified ... | reverse complement strand
CTCCTAGCCTCCGGGTGGGTCACGACTATCCGAAGGTGGAGGGAGAGGGCGACGAACAGGAGGCCAGCAAACGTTGCAGAGGCCGCCGCGCATGCGAGGTAAAAGTCGTGCCAGGTAAGCAGAGTGGCCTGATAGCTCAATTGCCGCTGGTCCTAAGCCCGCCCGCCAAGTGCGGAGATCACCGAGCCTATCGCCGCAAAGTGCGACCGCCAGGACCGGCTGTCCGTCGATTCCTGGCTGCCGGCGATTTCGCCCGCGACATCTTGCCGGCCAAGCCCGCGGCCAGGGCGGTGAGGCCCAGCTCGAACTGTTCGTTGCTCGCGACCTGCCCGAGCTCGTCAAGAACACCGCCGGCGAGGGGGAATTCAGCTGGTGGCAGGCTGGCGAACTCCCGGCGCCAACTTGTCGCGTAAGCCGCCTGCGGCTGCCGGTGCGTACGCGGGATCTCCCATGCCACAAAGCCCGTGGTGTACGTCAGGACCGCGTAGATGGAGTGGACCCCTGCTGTTGGGGACATTCCAGACTGGCCGAGGCGCCCCAGCAACCTCTCGACGCCACGGAAGATCCCCGGCCCGACCACAGCTTGGGTCAAGAAGATCATCGGCAGGCTTGGGTGCTCGATGAGAAGCTGGCGGAGACCACGGCCCCACGAAAGCAGGATGCCTTCAACGTCGCTGGGTATCGGCTGGGGTAGCCGCAGGTCTCGAAGGCCCCATTGCCCGATCGCAGCGAGTAGGTCTTCCTTGCTGTCGATGTAGCCATAGATCGTCATCACACCGCATTCGAGGCGGCTCGCCAGATTCGGCATCGTGAACGCATCAAGACCTTCTTGGTCGGCCAACGCTAGCGCAGTCTTGACCACCTGCTCACGAGTTAATGAGCCGCGCGGCCGACGAAGTCGATGGGGCTTGACAGTGCGCGCCACAAGAGTAAGGTACTACCTACCGTAGTATATACGCAACAGTCGACGGGTGGGCGAGAGATGGAAAGATCGCTATCTGGGCATGGGACGACTGACCACGCGGGTGTGACACTCGGTACGGGTCACAAGGCGATCTTCGCCATTGCATGCGTTGTCGCGGGATTCCTCCCGCTGTCGGCAGGCTACGTTGCTGGCAACGCCGCTCGGTTCATCTATGGGTTGCTGGTCACCGTCGTCATGCTCGCCTTGGCCCTGATGGCGAGACGCAGCTTGGTCTGGCGGAGGTACTGGGAGATACCCCTTGCCTTCTTCGGCCTGGCCCTTTTCATCCTGGCCGACAGCTATGTCCCGGAGTTCCTGAGGACGAACGTCCTCCACATCGGTACGACCTCAGGAAATCCGCTCGCGTCGACTGTCTCTGGCACGATCATCATTCAGTTCGACGAGCTGTTCCTGACCGTCCTCGCGGTGCTGGTAGTGCTCTGGATTTCTCGGAGTTCGCTGAGCTCAATCTATTTCCGCAGAGGCCGGTTCGGGCGAGCCTATGTGATCGGAATCATCGCCTTCCTTGCCTTCTACGTCCTGACGCCTTGGCTGACCTCGCATTCACGCTTCATTCACGTTCACGGCACGATGGACTTGAGCCGCTACCTGAGCCTGACGCCAGCACTTCTCGTCGTCGCCGGTATGAACGCCTTCCTGGAAGAGCTACTTTTCCGCGGGCTCCTGATGTCGAGGTTAAACGTCGCCTTTGGCCCTATCTCGCGACCTTTCTCCAGGCTGTCATCTTTGCCTCTTGGCACGTCGGCATAACCTACACGCCGTTTGCTCTGATCTTTATCGCTGTCGATGTCTTCCCGCTCGCACTCATCGCCGGCTATCTGACTCGGAGCTCGGGCAGCATTGTTCCGTCCTGGCTCTTTCACATCGGGGTGGACCTGTTGATTTACCTCAGTTTCCTGTCTTACATCTCCTAGCACATGCAAGTCGAATTCACGCCCGACAAGACCCTGTTCCCATTTGAACCCAGGTGGTTTGACGGAGCTGGCCCTCGTATTCACTACATCGATGAGGGCCAGGGGCGACCGGTGGTCATGTTCCACGGCAACCCGACCTGGAGCTTTCTCTATCGCAAGGTGATCAAGGAACTTGGCGGCCAGTTCCGGTGTATCGCCATGGACTATCCGGGCTTTGGGCTGTCCGAAAGACCGTCCGGCTACGGCTATACGCCCGCAGAACACGCGCAAGTGGTCGGCAAGCTTGTCGACCACCTCGATCTGAACGAATTCCTGGTCATGGGCCAGGACTGGGGCGGCCCGATCGGAATGACGGTTGCGCTCGAACGTGCCGACCGCGTCGCGGGGATGGTCTTCGCGAACACGTGGTACTGGCCGGCGCAAGGATCGACTTTCAGCCTAGTCATGTCGACGCCGCCCGTGCAGTGGTTGATCCTCCATCGCAACGCGTTTGTCAACTTCATCATGCCGCGCTTCGTTGCGACTCCGATGGAGCCAGCCGTCTTCAAGACCTATCAGGACGCCCAGCCCACTCCTGAGGCTCGGCGTGGAGTCGCTGAGTTCCCGAGGCAGATCAGGCGGGCTCGGCCGATGCTCGAGCGCCTGGCGGCAAACGCCCCGAAGGCACTCGGCGATAAACCTCTGGAGCTGGTCTGGGCGATGAAAGACCCCGCGTTCGGAAATTCTGCCGTCATCGCGCGGTGGCAACACGACTTCCCGGCGGCGCACGTGACCAGGATCGAGAACGCGAACCATTACATCCAGGAAGATGCGCCGGCTGCCGTGGCCGATGCTATTAGGCGCGTTAGCGGTCGGATCGCCGCAGCCTAACCGCATCACGCGCGCGCGAGCTCTAATTAATGTGCCTAATCGTTGTGGCAATCATTCGGCGCACATCATCGTGGCGGCCCGACCTGGATCCTGTGCAGGGATGACCAGATCGGCTCGTTGCGATCTGGCGCGCCGGCATCATCGTCAACCTCTTGACCGCGCAACCGCCGAAGTTCTATGACATCATTCGTCGCCGAGAGTCGGCCGCCACCTTTAGGTGACGACGCACGGGCCAGGACCGTGCGCGCCAGGTCTCTTCGACGATCCAGCTCGGCGACCACCCGAAACGGGACGCAGGTTAGGGAAGTCAAGCCCGCGCCCGACTCCCTCACTAGCGCAAACCGTGGAGATCGAGGAGCCGATCATCCGGATCGCGCAATCGCCTTCAGGAGACGGTAGTGATTGCAAGGAGGGCGTCGATCTGTGCAACGGCAAGCCTCATACCGCTTTCCGTGCCTGCGCCGGGCACCTCGGTGTCGGCGATCGGAGCGAAACTGCAGGTGATCGTCATGGTCGTCTTCTTCGGCGTCTCCACGATTCGGACCTTGATGGACGTGGTCGGCGGGTCATTGTTCGGCCCGCTGTCGTCAGCGTTTCCTTCCTCGAACGCGAGCGAGTGCGGTGGGTCGACCGACACGATTCGCCACCACGCATGGAGCTTCTCGCCGTCCGGCCCCGTCATGTAGTAGGTGACCCGGCCGCCCTCGCTCAAATCGTGGTCGACGACGGTGGCGGGGTAGGTCGGCGGTCCCCACCATCGTTCTAGCTGCCGCGGGTCGGCCCACACCTGCCAGACCCGCTCCGCGGGTTTATCGAACTCCGCCACGATCGTGAGCGTCCGCGCAACTGGATCACGGTCTACTGCGATCACCGTCATGATCTGTCTCCTTCTTCTGGTCGCGCGAGCACGTCGCCGATGCGGTCAAGTCGACCACGCCACAGCCGCTCGAACTCGGCGAGCAGTACCTGAGCCCTAGCGACAGTGTCGATCTCGGTCTGGACGAGCAGCTGACGGCCGCGTCGCGTCAGGCGAACGAGCCCGGCCCCCTCGAGGACCGCCACATGCTTTTGCACCGCAGTCGTGCTCATTGGATACAGGCGGGCCAACCCGGAGACCGACAACGTCCCGCTCATCGCCCGGCGCATGACGTCTCGCCGTGTGCTGTCCGCCAACGCCCGGAAGATGAGGTCGGCCTGTCTCTCCTCAGCGGCCGGACGACTTACAACCATATGGTTGTAATATTAGCAGCCTCAGGGGAAACCAACGGTTCTGGTCCGGATCAAGCGGAGGAGAAGAAACATGAGGTTGACGACCACGACCAACGTCTCACTGGACGGCGTGATGCAGGGTTTGGGTCGAGATGATGAGGATCGCCGCGGCGAGTTCGTCCGCGGCGGATGGGTCATTCCCCTTACCGGCAGCGAAGAAATGGACCACATCGGTGGGGTGTACAACAGTGCGACCGCGTTTTTGTTCGGCCGCGAGACCTATGAGATCTTCGCCCGTTCCTGGGGAGCGGTCCCCGAAATGATGGCGAGTCCAATCGGGGTCGCGCTGAACGGCCGGCCAAAATATGTGGTGTCGACGAGCCTCAAGGATCCGCAGTGGAAGGGCACGAGCGTCCTCACCGGCGACGTCGCCGCGGCCATCCGTGAGCTCAAGGCGCAAGAGGACGGCGACTTGTTGGTGCCCGGCAGTGGTGTCCTCATCCGATGGCTGCTCGCCAACGATCTGGTCGACGAGCTCGACCTGCTCATCTATCCCGTCATCGTCGGCCAGGGAACGCGGCTGTTCCCCGACTCGGGCCCGGACGTCGCCCTAGATCTGGTCAGCTCGCAGACAACTTCTCGCGGCATAATGATCCAGACGTATCGGACTGTCGGCCGCCCGGAGTACGCAAGGTCCACGGCCGGCCCGGACGCATGACCTTTTCGATCGCAGCAAGATGCCGGTTGGCGGACCCGAGAACGTTCAGAAGATCCAGCAGCAGTTTGTCGCCCGATACAAGGGCAAGTCGGCGAACCTGAGTGAGACGTACACCAACGAGTTCGCCGACAAGGCGAGCTGATCGACCGCGACCAATGATTGGTGCCACCGGGAAGACGCGACCGACGGCGATCATGAGGCCCTCCGTGAGATGCCGACCACTCATTGAACCTGAGCTCGTTGCGGGCCCCGTTCCCGACGCATTCGTTCCCGCAGTCGGAAGGACGAAATGAGATGGCGACCCCGACTCGCTCAATCTCGCGCCAGCCACGATCTAGTCGCTCGCCGTGGCAGGAATTCAAGAACGGTTAGAGGCATCGCCAAGCGGCCCGGAGCGAGCCGCACCGCCGTTACCGGCGCAGGAATCGGACGTGCGTCACCGAGGCAGAGCTGACCATCTCGACATTCTCGTAGCCGACCGGTCCACCGTCCAGACCGTCAAACAGACGCTCGCCGCGCCCGAGGAAGATGGGCACGATCGCCAGGTGCAGCTCGTCGATGAGACGGGCGCGCAGGTACTGCTGGATCGTCGCCACGCCGCCCCCCAGGCGGACGTCGGCGCCTCCCGCCGCCTCGAACGCCCGCGACAATGCCGCCTCGATACCGTCGGTGACGAAGTTGAACGTCGTCCCGCCCTGCATCACCAAAGGCGGCCGTGAATGACGCGTCAGCACGAACACCGGGTGGTGGTACGGCGGTTCGTCGCCCCACCAACCCTTCCATTCCTCGTCGGGCCACGGCCCGCGGACCGGGCCGAACATGTTGCGTCCCATGATCGTGGCGCCGATGCTGGTGTCGCCCGAGACCATAAACCGCTCGTCGATGCCCTCGTCGCCGCCCTCTTGGCCAATCATGCGACGGCCGTAACGTGTCGCGAAGACCCACTCGTGAAGCCGCGGCCCGCCCACGCCGAGCGGGTTGTCAAGGCTCTGCAACGGCCCCGCGCCGTATCCATCGACGGAGATCGCGAAGTTATGGACGCGCAGTTTCGACACTGGAAATCACAATAACCTTCCCATTGATCGACAGACTCGCCCATCGTTGCGTGCGCAATGATTGACAGCTTTACGCCGGCTACATTTCATGTTAAGCTCAGTAACATCAAATGCAGGCGAGTCGCCCGTACGCGATGGTCGCCAGAGCCGAGACGGCCGCAGCCACTGGGCAGCGGATTCTCGATGCCGCGGTAGAGGTTTTCTGGGAGCTGCCGACCGACCAGATTTCCCTGGACGAGGTCGGGCGGCGTGCGGGTGTGACCGTGCAGACGGTGATCCGTCGCTTCGGGGGCCGCGAGGGCCTGCTTGCGGCCGCTGTTCAGCGGGAGTCTGAGAAGATCCGGAGCCAGCGTCTGCAGGCACCGATCGGAGATGCGGCCGGAGCGGTTCACGTGCTCATGGATCACTATGAGGCGCTCGGTGATCGTGTCCTCAAGATGCTGGCGGAAGAGGATCGAATTCCGAGACTGTGCAACATCGCGGATCGCGGGCGAGCCGTTCGCGCCGAATGGTGCGGGCGCGTCTTTGCCCCCTTCTTACGAGGGGTGCCGCCGGCCGACAGGGCGCGCCGCCTCGCCCAGTTTGTGACCGTATGCGACGTGTACACATGGAAGCTGCTGCGGTGTCATACGGGCCTTTCTCGCCGCCAGACCGAGCAGGCGCTCGTCGAGCTTCTCCACCCGTTAACAGAAGGAGTCTGTCACGGATCCTCGCGTACACGTCGCCGGGCCGAGGCCACCGCTATCCAATCATTCGGATCCTAGACGAGCTTCGTCGCCACGGCCATGAGATATCGCTGCGAACCCTTGAGTCGGACGTACCGCTGACGCTGAGCCGCGGGTTCAGCGCAGCCGCCATCAGCCCGAACATCGAGGCTATCGAGCACGACGACTGGCGGGCAACCCTCGCGCGGCACTGGTTCATGGCATGCGGATCTTCGCCGCGCGGGCAAAGCATGAGGCGCCGGGACTCCGAAAAGCGATCGCCGAGGAGCGGCCCGACGCGCTTCTCATCGACATCAACTGCTGGGGCGCGCTGGCCGCGGCCGAGGCGTGGGGCGGTCACTGGTCGAGGTTTTGCCCCTACCCGCTTCCATTGAACTCGCCCGACGCGCCACCCCTCGGACCTGGGCTTCGGCCCGCGCGCGGACCGCTTGGCCGCATGCGCGATCGGTTGATGCGGCCGCAGGTCACCGGAGTCTTCGAGGGGTCGATGCTGCCGCCCATAAACGTGGTTCGCCGAGACATCGGCCTCGCGCCGACCGCCCACGCCGACGATATGTTCCGCCTGCCCGAGCTCTCATATACATGACGGCGGAGCCGTTCGAGTATCCGCGCCGCGACTGGCCCGCGAACGTCGTGATGGTCGGGCCTGCGAGTGGGAGCCGCCCTCTGAGGTGCCGGCTTGGGTGGCTGCGATCGAGGACCCGATCGTCCTCATAACAATCTCATCCGAATTCCAGAATGACGGCCGCCTTGTTGAGGCTGCACTGCAGGCGCTTGCGGACGAGCCCGTGTCCGTTAGGGCAACGCTGCCGGCCGGTAACCTGGCGCAGTTCCACGTTCCCGCCAACGCTCGGGTCGAAAGGTTCGTTCCGCACGGGCCATTGCTCGATCGCGCGGTCTGTGCCGTGACGCATGCAGGCATGGGAGCGACCCAGAAAGCACTTGCGCGAGGGGTTCCGGTCTGTTCGGTTCCTTTCGGGCGAGACCAACTGGAGGTGGCTCGGCGCGTTGAGATTGCTGACGCGGGGACACGATTGCCCGCCAAACGCCTGAACGCCGAACGGCTCCGCGACAAAGTTCGTGAAGCGATGACAAAGACCGTAGGCGCCGCGCGAATGGCGGCGGCATTCAAGGCGGCAGGCGGTCCAACGGCCGCCGGGGATGCTGTGCCCAGACGGAATCGTGGCTAGGTCGATAGGAGCCGACCGGGTCATCGACTACACGACGACCGACTTCACCAAGGACGGTTCACACTACGATGCCGTGCTCGACGTGGCCGGCAGTCGGAGACTGTCCGAATACAGGCAAATCCTCAACCGCGACGGCACCTTCGTTGCCGTGGGGTCTCTGCGCTGATGCACGGGCGCGGCGGAATGCTGCGCGTCCTACGGCACCTGGCAGGGATGCGGGTCCGGGCAATTGGCGGGGGCCGAGAATCGTCGTCTACGTCGCCAGGATGAGCAGACCCGACCTCGACTCTCTGGCCGCGATGCTGGCTGACGGACGCGTCACGCCCGTAATCGATCGTCGGTACCAGCTCGATCAGATCGCCGAAGCCTTCCACTACCTGGACCGCGGCCACTCGCGAGGCAAGATCGTCATCACCGGCTTCTGATCTTCGCGCGTCCGAAACGCGCCAAGATGGTTTCACCTTGTTCACGGTCGCGACGTTCGCAGCGCTGGTGCTTCTCGGCTTCGCGGTTGGGGCATTTGGAACGCTGGTTGGAGCGGGTGGCGGATTCGTACTGACCCCGGTCCTGCTGATCCTGTACCCGGCGGATTCGGCCGCGACCATTACTGCCATCAGCCTGGTTGCGGTCTTCTGGAATGCTGCTTCGGGTTCCATTGCCTACGCGTGGCAGCGAAGGATCGACTACCGCACCGGCGCGGTGTTCGCGGCCAGCACATTGCCCGGCGCGGTGGCGGGCGCCGTGGTCGTGCAGTTTGCCAATCGCCGGTTCTTCGATGCAGTAACGGCTCTGCTGCTGTCGGGATTGGCCGTCTGGATCTTGGTCTCCGGAACGACTGAGCCCAACCCGGTAAGCCGATCCGGAAGATCGAAACGCCACCTTACCGATCGAGACGGAAAGTCATACGACTACGAGGTGCCGCTGGCTCAGGGTGCCGTTTTCAGCGTCGGCGTGGGTTTCATATCCGCGTTTCTCGGTATCGGAGGCGGTGTCATTCACGTTCCACTTATGGTCGGCCTCTTTGGGTTCCCGGTCCACATCGCCACGGCCACGTCCCACTTCATCCTGGCGATCATGAGTGGCGCATCAACATTGACTCACGTGGCCCTGGGCAGTTTCATGCAGGGACACGGCTTGCGCCGTGCCGCATCGCTGTCGATCGGAGTCGTTGCTGGAGCGCAACTTGGGGCACTCTTGTCGAAACGGGTGCCGGGGCACTGGATTCGTCAGCTCCTCGCCCTCGGCCTGATCGCGCTGGCAGTGCGGCTGGGCCTTTCGGTCTTTTGAGTGCTGACAAGGTGTCAGTCGAGGACTACCGCCATCTCCTCGAAGGTGTGAAAGGCCGATTCGAACTGTGCCTTGGAGTGCCATGCCTGGCCAAACCACGGGTCGTTGATCAAAACTGCATCGGGCCGGACTCCGATCAGCGTCACAGCGTGCTCGGTCAGCGTGTACCAGACCGTACTGCCGTCAAATGCCGTGTAGCTACCTAGCTGAACGTCGTGGTAGGTGTTGCTGATCCACGCGATTACCGGATGACCTTGGAGCAACGCCTCATAGACGGCGGCGGGTGAGATCCCCTTGCCTCGATCCGGCGGGAGATTGGTTCCCCAGGCGAGCACTTTGCCCCCGGCTGCCTCCGCCGCCCTGGCGACCGCCGCTGCATAGACTCCGTAGCCGGTGTAGTTCGCCAGCTTGCCGTCCGGGTCGCCCACATAGGCCGCGTTTGGGTTTCCCCAGCGGATGAGGCGTCCGTTCGAGTCGAGCACGGCCGCTCGGTTGTCGCGTCCCGTCAGGGCAAGCAGATCGTCCTCACCCGTGTGGATGCCTTCCTTGGCGAGCGCCATTTTGAGTGCCGCCGTCTCGCAGCTCAGCGGGTGGTCCTGATAGTCGATGGCGATGTCGAGGACCCTCGTGCTTGGTGTGGGAGTTGGACTGGGTGATGGGCTGGGGCTTGGTGCTGGTGATGGCGAAGGAGTGAATGCAGGGGTCGGAAACGGTCGTGTGGAAGGCGCGGACGGGCTGGTTTGAGCCGACGGAGACAGACTGCCACACGATGCGGCGAGCAGCCCGGCAAGCACCAAAGAGGACATGCCGCGCCAAGTGCGAGCCAACCCTTCCACAGTCACATGGTCTTTCGCGCCGGTTCTGCCGGCTAGGGTCTCTCGACTCACTGAGTCGGGGCATTCGCCGACCGGCGGGGGTGAGCCCCGCCGGTCAGTTTGGGACCTGTCTGGATCAGCGAACCAGAGCCGGTGTCTTCTCCGCGACCTTGCCCAAGATCGCGACCTGCTCTAGAACGTCTTGACCGGTGTAGAGGTACTCGATCTTCAAGTGGTCGACCATCTGACCGACCTTGGTCCTGAGTGTCTTCGACTCCATCGAGTCGAAGAACGCGCTGACCTTCTCCTCCGGTCCCTTCAGCACGAAGAACCCCAGGTCCTCCTGCCAGTCTCCCGTCCGGTACATGAAGGGTTCGAAGTAGGTGAATGTCCCGTTCGCCAGCTTCGCGCCATAGAGCTTCGTCGTCTCGGCGAATGCGTCTACGGCAGCCTCCTCCTTGCCCGGGATCACGCGGCCCCAGTGGACGAGAACGCCGATTTCCATCACGGTCACCTCCTACCAGATGGCCCGAAGACACCCTCTTCGGCTGAATCGATCACACGAGACGCGCCACCGAAAAGCCAGAGGCTAAGGTCCCACCCTTGACAGGACCCCCTCTGTCTACGCGCCCTTGAGACGCTCGCCTAGGCCGCCAGTTCCTTCACGTTCGGCAGGATCTCGCGCGCGTAGAAGCGCATGAAGCCGGTCTGGTCTGGTC
>Ga0070730_10005914_pt1 | contig 10488 bp, 8 predicted proteins | sample Coa_R1_3_FD_66447 | JGI IMG/M metagenome (GOLD analysis project Ga0070730, IMG submission 66447) | Surface soil microbial communities from Centralia Pennsylvania, which are recovering from an underground coalmine fire - Coalmine... | ecosystem: Environmental > Terrestrial > Soil > Unclassified ... | reverse complement strand
TCGAGACCTACCGGCCCGACTGCGTGTTCCACGCGGCTGCCTACAAGCACGTGCCGATGCTCGAATGGAACATGATCGAGGGCGTCTGGAACAACGTGGTCGGGACGCTGCGGCTTGCGCAGTCCGCCGCGCGCGTGGGCACGCGCAAGTTCGTGCTGATCTCTACCGACAAGGCCGTCAATCCCACGAGCATCCTCGGCGCGACCAAACGCGTGGCCGAGCACATCGTGCGCGAGCTGCCGTCCTTGCGCGCGTCCGATACCGATTTCCGTGTCGTCAGGTTCGGCAACGTGCTCGGCTCGGACGGCAGTGTGGTCCCGGTGTTCAAGAAGCAGATCGCCGGCGGTGGCCCAGTGACGGTCACGCATCCCGAGATGAAGCGCTTCCTGATGACGATTCCCGAAGCGGCGCAGCTCGTGCTCGAGGCCGCCGCGCTTCCCGAAGCCGCCGGAAGGATCGCCGTGCTCGAAATGGGCACCCAGGTCCGGATTCTCGAGCTGGCCGAGCAGCTGATCCGGCTGTCGGGGCTGGTCCCCTATCACGACGTGCAGATCGTCTTCACGGGCCTCAGACCTGGGGAGAAACTCGAAGAAGAGCTCGTCGCATCCAACGAGACGCTGGCGCAGACGTCGATCGACAAGATCGGCGTGGTCGCCGGCAACGGCAACGGCGGCGCCGCGCTGGCCCGCCAGCTGCGCTCGTTGATCGCCGCGACCGGCGAAGGAAACGAGCGTGCGATGATGCGGGCGCTGGCGGCTATCGTCACGGAGTACCAGCCCGAACGGCTCGAGCTCGTCAGCGCCCAGCCGGCGATCCGTCGCAACGGCAACGGCACGCGCGTCCGCCATTCCAACGGCAATGGCACCACGCCGCGCCGGCTCACGCGCCGTCCATCGATCGTCACCGACCTCACGTCGGCGTCGTCCACACGATCCGTCGCCCCGACACCGCGCCTGCCGGCGGTGCCGGATCCGTTGCTCGCTCCCGATGAAACGACGCTGCCGCCCGGCGGCGCGGTGGCCGGCGGCGGGACGGTCCAATGACCGACATCGTTGCGCGCCGTACGCGGCGGGATTTCCTGCCGTTCAACCCGCCCCTCGTCGGTGAGGAAGAGATCAGGGAAGTCGTCGATACGTTGCGCTCGCCGTGGATCACGACGGGGCCCAAGACGCGGCGCTTCGAGGAAGAATTCTCCGGCTTCGTCCGCGCTTCCGGCGGGGCCGGTGGAGCGCTCGCGCTGAATTCCTGCACGGCGGCGATGCACGTGGCGCTCGCCTGTCTGGGCATCGGCGCCGGCGACGAAGTGATCACGACGCCGATGACGTTCACGGCAACCGTAAACGTGATCGAGCACGTCGGGGCCCGGCCCGTGCTCGTCGATGTCGAGCCGGACACCTTGAACATCGATCCGCAGCGCGTGGCGGCGGCGATCACGCCGCGCACCCGCGCCTTGCTTCCCGTCCACTACGCCGGACACCCCGCCGAGCGTGACGTGCTGGAGGCGCTGGCGCGGGCGCACAATCTGGCACTGGTCGAAGACGCGGCCCACGCGCTGCCGGCGAGCTTTCGCGGCGTGCCGATCGGCGCAGGCCGCAATCCGGTGGCATTCAGCTTCTACGCGACCAAGAACCTGACGACGGCAGAAGGCGGGATGTTGACCGCCGACCCCGAGTTCATCGAGCAGGCACGCATCATGGCGCTCCACGGCATGAGCCGGGATGCGTGGAAGCGCTACGATCAGGGCGGCAGCTGGCGCTACGAGGTGATCGCGCCGGGATTCAAGTACAACCTCACTGACGTCGCGGCAGCCATCGGATTGTGGCAGCTGCGGAAGCAGGATCGCTTTCACCGCCGCCGCGCCGAAATCGTCGAGGCCTACACGCTGGCGTTCGGCGCCGAGGAGGCGCTCGAGCCACCGGTGCGGCGGCCGCACGTCGAGCATGCCTGGCATCTCTACGTACTCCGGCTCCGCCCGCAGGCGCTGCGGATCGGGCGCGATCAGTTCATCGACGAGCTGACCAAGCGCAACATCGGCACCTCGGTGCACTTCATCCCGATTCATCTGCACCCCTACTACCGCAAGAAGTACGGTTATGTCGCCGGCGACTTCCCCGTGGCGGTCTCGAACTTCGAGCGGCTGTTGAGTCTCCCATTGCACCCCGGCCTCACCGATCACGACGTCGCCGACGTCATCGAGGCGGTGCTGGACGTCGTGCAGACCTATCGCCGGTGAAGTTCGCGTGGGTGGGGTTTCACATTGAAGGACTGCCGGCGTTGCAGGCGCTGCTCGATGCGCGCGCGCCCATCGCGGCCGTGTTGACGCTCAAGCCGGAGCGTGCGGCGAAGCGCAGCGGTGTGGGCGACTACGCGCCGCTGTGCGCGAAATATGGCGTGCCGCTGCACTACATCGCCGGCATCAACGAGCCCGACGCGTTCCAGATCCTCGAGTCGCTCGCACCAGATGTTCTGTTCGTCATCGGCTGGCACCAGATCGTGCGGCCTCCGGTCATGCGACTCGCGAAGCGCGGCTTGATCGGGGCGCACGCCTCGGTCTTGCCGCATAACCGCGGCAGCGCGCCAATCAACTGGACGATCCTGCGCGGCGAGCAGCAGGCGGGCAACACCCTCCTGTGGCTCGCCGAAGGGGTCGATGAAGGCGACATCATCGCGCAACGCGCGTTTCCCGTGACTCCGTACGACACGTCCGCCACGCTGTACGCGCAGGTCGCCGCGACCAATCGCGATATGCTGCTCGAAGTACTGCCCCGGCTCCTCGCCGGCGAGCGGCCGGGGCGTCCACAGGAACGCGGCAGCGAGCCCATTTTGCCACGCCGCCGGCCCGCCGACGGGCGCATCGCCTGGGATTCGCCCGCCGGCACCGTCTACGATTTCATCCGCGCGCTGACGCGCCCCTACCCCGGTGCCTTCAGTGCGCTCGACGGAAAGCAATGGTGGATCTGGGAAGCCGCGCTGCCGAGCGACCGCGGGCCGGTCGGGCGCGCTGCAAGCGGGGAGGTCCTCGGCCCGGTGGTCAGCCCGCGTTCGGACGCCTGCGGCCAGGAGGTCGCGTGCGGATCGGGGTCGGTGATTCTCCTGGAGGTCGAAGACGCTGCGGGAACGCGGCTTCGCGGCCGAGCCCTCAGCGATCTCGCCTGGGCCGGCAAACGCTGGGACTCGCAGCCGCTGGTTCCCGCCGGTGAGACCGCATGAAACCGCGTCGCGTACTCGTGATCGCCGCCCATCCCGACGACGAGCTGCTCGGCTGCGGCGGCACCGTGGCGCTGCACACGCGCGGCGGAGATCACGTCACGTCGGTCATCGTCTGTGAAGGCGAGTCGCTGCGATACGGCCAGCAAGGCGTCGGACAGCGCGAGCACATCCGGCGCGCCGCCGAGAAGCTCGGCGTGTGTGACGTGCGGCCGCTCGGCTTTCCGGATCAACGGCTCGACGCGATGCCGTTGACCGAAATCATCACTCCACTCGACGCGATCGTGAAAGAAGTGCAGCCGCAGATCGTGTATTGCCAATGGGGCGGCGACATCAATCGCGACCATCAGCTGTTGTTTCAGGCCGCCCTCGTCGCCACGCGTCCCACGGCGTGCTGGGTTCAAGGCGTCTATGCCTTCGACACGGCGAGCAGCACGGAGTGGGCCTATCCCCGGGCCTTCGTCGCCGATACCTGGGTCGACATCTCGTCGACCCTCGAAACGAAACTTGCCGCGATGGCTTGCTATACCAGCGAGCTGCGCGCCTATCCGCATCCCCGTTCACTCGACGCGCTGCGCCACCGGGCGCTCGCGTGGGGGAATCAGCAGTGTCTCGAAGCCGCGGAAGTGTTCATGACTGTCCGCCGCACCCTGCATCATGGTGAAACGCCTCTTTGATATCGTTTGCGCCGGCATCGCGCTGATCCTCACCGCTCCGCTCATCGGTCTCGCCGCTATCGGCATCAAGCTCACCGATCCGGGCCCCGTCTTCTTCCGCGCGCGCCGCGTGGGCTATCTCGGCCGAGAGTTCACGATGTTCAAGCTGCGGACGATGCGGCACGCGCCCGACGGCGACGGCGGACCGCTGATCACGGGCGCGCGCGATGCCCGGATCCACCGGCTCGGCAAAATTCTGCGACTGTCGAAAATCGACGAGTTGCCGCAGCTGTTCAACATCCTGCGCGGCGACATGTCGATCGTCGGCCCGCGGCCTGAAGATCCGACGATCGTTCGCGAGCATTACTCCTCCGGCGACCTCGAGACCCTCGGCGTCCGACCTGGTCTCGCGAGCCCCGGCAGCATTTACCAGTACGCCTCGGGCGACCGGCTGCTCACCGGCGACGATCCCGAAACGCGGTACGTTGACAAGCTCCTCAAGACGAAGCTCGCGCTCGATCGTGTTTACATCCGTCACGCTTCGCTGCGGCGCGACATGGCGATCATCGGCCGCACACTCTGGACGATCGGCGCCATCGCGACGGGGCGCCGCAAGTTTGGCCAGCCACCGGAGATGGCGGCGGCACGGCGGTTGCTTGCAGAGGACCGTGAATGAGCCAGGAGATGCGAGTCCGCCAAGCGAGCCCCGCAGAGCTTGCCGATTGGGATGCGATCGTACGTCGCTTCCCGAATCATCGCGTGCCGCACCTCAAGGCATGGATCGACGCGCTCGCCGCGAGTAATTGCGGCACGCCGCTCTATCTCCTCCTCGAGGACGAGGCCGGGATCGTCGGCTGTTTTCCCGGACTGCTCGTCAAAGTCGGCCGCTGGCGGCTCTTCGGATCGCCGCTCGCCGGCTGGCAGACCGTCAGCCTCGGCCCCGCCTACGATCCCGCGCGGTTCGACACCGCGGCGTTCACCGCGGCGATCGTGCCCTACCTCGAGCGCGAGCACGACGTCGACCACATCGAGCTGCTGCACCTTGGGCTCGATGCGGACGCGATGGGTGCCGCCGGATTCAGGCAGGAGCGCGTGGTCACCTATCGCGCGCCGCTCTTCCCCAACGACGAGGCCCGCACGTTCAAGCAGCTCAAGCTGAGCGCGCGCCGCAACGTGAAGCGGGCGCAACGGCTCGGCCTCGTCACGCGCTTCGAGGAAGACGATGCGTTTGTCGACGAGCATTACGGGCAGCTGAAAGAGGTCTATCGCCGCGGCGGCTTCGCGGTGCCGTTCGGCAAGCAGCGCGTGCTCGAGTTCTTCCGGCAGCTCAAGGCGAGCGGCCGTCTGCTCGCCGTCTCGGTCTACCTCCCGGGCGGGCGCGTCAACATCGCCACAGGCATTTTCTTCATCGAGGGCACCGAGCTGCTGCTGTGGATGTGGGCGCACCGCCAGCATTATCGCTGGTACCGGCCCACCGAGCTGATGACGTGGACCGTCATGCAGCGCGCCATCGAGCTCGGCTGCGACACGTTCGACTTCATGGGCCGCGGCGACTTCAAGGCGAAGTTCGGCGCGGTCCCCGACGACACGAAAGTTCGCTGGCTGCGCGGCCGCTATCCGTGGCTCATGGCCGCGCGCAACGCCGCCAAGCGCGTCTACGGCTTGCAGCAGTCGCTGCGCGGCCGCGCCGCGCTCGTGACCCGGCAAGCGACGGAATTCATCGCACGCGCGGGTCGCGAGGCCCACCCCGAGCGTCCGCCGGCCTGCGTGCTTGGCGACATCGATCTCGTCCGCGCGCTCGGCCGCGCGCGCGTTCCCTCGACCGTCCTCGCGCCGCCTGGTGCGCCCGTCCGCTATTCGCGGCACACGCGCGCGACGTTTCCGTGGCACAACGCCTGGGAGCGGCCGGAGGAACTGGTCGAGGCGCTCGTGCGCTTCGGCCAGGCGCAGCCGGAACCGCCCGTGCTGTTCTATCAGGAGGACCGGACGCTGCTGCTCGTCTCGCGCCATCGCGACCGCCTGCGCGAGGGCTTCCGGTTCGTCGTGCCGGACGCCGAGCTGGTCGAGCAGTTCGTCGACAAGTCGCGCTTCCAGCAGCTCGCGGCGCGCGTCGACTTGCCGGTACCCACCGCCCGCGTGATCGCGCCCGGCGATCCGCCGCCCGACGCAGCAGGCGACTGGAATCTCGAATTCCCGATCATCTTGAAGCCGCTCGTGCGCATCCCCGCGCGCTGGGAGCCGCTTGCCGGTCCCGGCAAGGCGACGTCGCTCGACAGCCTGGGCGCGCTCCGCGCGCTGTGGCCGAAGATCGCCGCCGCGAATCTCCCCATTCTCGCCCAGGAGCTCGTTCCCGGGCCGGAACGCCTAGTCGAGAGTTATCACTGCTACGTCGACGAGCACGGCGCCATTGTCGGCGAGTTCGCGGGCCGGAAGATCCGCACCTGGCCGTTGTCGTACGGCGACAGCACCGCGCTCGAGACGAGCGATGCGGAAGATGTCCTGACGCTCGGCCGGGCGTTGGTGAAGCGGCTCAAATTTCACGGCGTCGCGAAATTCGATTTCAAACGCGGTCCCGACGGGCGGCTCCGGCTGCTCGAGATCAACCCGCGCTTCAATCTTTGGCATCACCTCGGCGCCGTCGCCGGAGTAAACCTCCCCGCACTCGTTTATGGCGATCTCATCGGGTCGCCGCGCCCCATCATGAGGCCGGCGCGCACCGGCGTGCGCTGGTGCAAGCCGTGGAAGGACATCGCGGCGGCGCGCGCGGCAGGCATGTCCCTTGCCGAATGGATCGCGTGGGTCGTCGGCTGCGAGGCGAAAAGCGGCCTCGCCTGGGACGACCCGCTCCCGCTGATCGGCGCGACGGTCCATCGCGGGATGGACGCATTGACCCGGACAATTCGCCGCACGAAGGAACCGCTGACGCTTCGCAGCGTCAAGGAGTGACGTATGAGACCTGCCATGATGTTGCTGCTGCGCGCTCTGGTAATTCTGGGCGCCGTCCTCGCCGTCATCTCGTGCGGGAACGCATGACCTGGTCGTCACTCGCAACTGCATTCACGTCCCACTCAAGGAGAGATGTATGAAGGTCACACCCCGCTTTATGATCCGCGCCGGCCTGGCTATCACCGCCGCCGGTGTGATCGGCGCGATTGGCGCGTGCAAGAACAACAATACGGTCGCGCCGCCGCCGCCCCCTCCGCCTCCGCCGCTCGCGGCGCCCACGAGTCTGACGGCGACGTCCGTGGGAACGAACAAAATCAACGTCACGTGGCAGTACACCGATACGACGATCGCCGGCTTCCGCCTCGATCGCTGCAGCGGCGCGAGCTGCGCGAACTTCACGCAGCTCGGCACCAACCTGGCGGCCAATCTGCGCGCCTTCTCGGACACGGGGCTCGCACCGACCACGGCATACAGCTACCGGATTCGCGCGTTCAAAGCGGCCGACACGTCCGCGTGGAGCACCACGGCGACGGCGACGACCGGTGCGGCCGGATCGGGCTCGTTCAGCCTCGTGGGCGCGGGAGAGATCTCGACCGGTTTGAGCAGCGCCGGTCCCACCGCGACGGCGAAGCTGGTCAACGATATGCTGACCGCCGATCCGCAAGCGGTCGCGTTCACGATCGGGAACAACCTCGTCGATTCCGGTGGGACGTTCCCCAATTCGCCGTTCGACAAAACGTGGGGCCCGTTCAAGTCCAAAGCCTATATCTCTCTGGGCAACGGCGACTTTGAGGCCGGCGGCCCCTCGTCGGTCTATGGGTATTTCGGCGCCAACACGGCGGCCGGTGCCTCCATGGTCGCCGACAAGGGCTGGTTCTCGTTCGACAAGGGCAGCTGGCACATCGTCGTGCTGAACACGTCAGACTGGGAGCACGGCAAGGGTGCGACGTTCGGCACGCAGTTCGATCAGACGACGAATAGCATGATTCTCGTTCCCTCCGAGCAGGTCGATTGGCTCACCGCCGATCTGGCCGCGGCCCGGAAGAACGGCGCCAAGTGCATCGCCGTTATTTCGTGGGAACGGCGGTTCTACACGACTGGCACCGGCGCACTCGGCCGGCAGGCGAACATGCTGCCCATGGGCAGCATCATGTACCAGAACGGCGTCGATCTACTCATCAGCGCGAAGGACAAGCTGTACGAGCGCTTTGCGCCGATGAATCCGTCCGATGGTAGCGCCGACCCCAAAGGGTTCCGGCAGTTCATCGTTGGGACCGGTGGCCGCTCGGCCGATCAGCTTCCCGCCGGTACGGTGGCGACCCGCGAAGTGGCATTGTCGTTGCCCCCGACCGAGTGGGGCGTTCTGAAGCTCACGCTGAATGCCGACAGTTACGACTACCAGTTCGTCAACACCAACCCGGCGAGCACCAACGTCGACAAGTCGACGGCGTCGGTTCCCTGCCACCAGTAGCGAGAGGCCGGGAGGCTCCGATGGTGAGGTTCGACGCATGCCTGCTGCTGGTGGCGCTCCAAACGCCACTGGTCAGCTGTAGCGGCGGATCGCACCAGCCGGAGCCTCCGGTCGTGGTACCTGCTCCAGCGGTTCAACCTCCTCCGTCCGCTCCGGATCTCAAGGCCGACCCCAAGACCGAGCCGAAAGATTCCGGAGACAGTGCAAACTTTCCCTGGCAGTCGAGCCCGATCGCCGAGCTATGAAACCACAAGCGATGGTTCTTTCGCGGGGCCTCTTCTTGATCCTCGCGGCCGCCGCGTGCAGCAAGGGCGGGGTCGGCCCCAACCCCGCAGCGCCCATCGTCACCGCGGGTCGCGACAGCACGCTGCCGGCGGGCACGAGCTACACCCTGGCCGCGGCGTTCGCCGACTCCACGAGCAACAGCTCACCGTGGAGCTATCAAGTCGCCTGGGGCGACGGCGCGAGCTCGAACGGCACAAAGAGCAGCGTGTCGCCGATCACGGCGACACATCTCTACGGCGCCGAGGGCAGCTATAAAGTCACGGTGACCGTCACGAATGCGCGGAACGAGACCGGAACCGGGTCGCTCACCGTCGCCGCGACAGCACCCGTCATTCTCGCCGCCGGCGACATCGGTGACTGCGCTCGCACGAGTGACGACTCGACAGGCAAGCTGCTCGACAACCTGTCCGGCGTCGTCATGCCGCTCGGCGATATCGCGTACGTCAACGGCACGCCGACCGAGTTCGCCAATTGCTTCGGTGCCGCCTGGGGCCGCGTCAAAGCCCGCATGCATCCCGTGCCCGGCAACCACGACTACTACTGCAACGCCACCAGCGGATTGGCGGGCTGCACGAGCCCCGCCGCCGGATACTTCGGCTACTTCGGCAGCGCCGCGGGCGATCCGACCAAAGGCTACTACGACTTCACGCTCGGCAAGTGGCTCGTGATCGTCATCAACACGGGGACCGAGCACATCGCCGACTACGCCGTCGGCTCACCGCAAGAGGTCTGGCTCAAGAGCGAGCTGGCCTCACACACCGAGCCGTGCATCGTCGCCATGTGGCATCACCCCCGCTTCACGACGATCACCGGCCGGCCGCCGATCCGGCCCGAAGTCCAACCGCTGTGGGATGATCTCTATCAGGCCGGCGCGACACTCGTCTTGAACGGGCACGATCACGTCTACCAGCGCTTCGCGCCGCAGAAGCCCGATGGCACTGCCGATCCCGCCTTCGGAATCCGGCAGCTCACCGTCGGGACGGGCGGCGGCGAAGGGCTCTACTCGTTCGACTCGATCCCCGCGGGATCGAATCTGCAGGTGCGCGACAATCGCACGTTCGGCGTACTGCAGCTCACGCTGCGCGACGGCGGCTACGACTGGAACTTCATCCCTGCTCACGGCTTCGGAACCTTCACCGATTCAGGCTCTGGATCTTGCCACGGAAAACCCTAATGCCTGCGCGTCTCAAACTCTTGCCCGCATTTATCGTCCTCGGAGCGGGCTGCAAGCCGTCGACCGGTGTCGTCTCACCAACGGCGCCACCGCCCCCGCCGCCGGCCAATCAGCCTCCGACGGCGGTCGCCGGCGGCCCGTACACGGCGACGAACGGGATCATCAACGTCGACGGGTCGAAGTCGTCGGACCCCGAGGGCGATTCGCTCACGTACAAGTGGGACTTCGGCGACGGCACGAGCGGTGACAGCGTGAAGATGGCGCACACCTACCCGAACGACGGGACGTACAACGTCTCGCTGGTCGTGACCGACAGCAAGAACGCGAAGAGCGCGCCCTCCAATACGACCGCCACCGTCGCACGCGCGAAGGGCTTCGTGCTCGTGGGCGCCGGCAACATCGCTTCGGGAGACCGTGTCAGCGCGCAAACGGCCGCGTTGATCGACTCGATCGACGGTACGGTGTTCACCACCGGCGACAACGCCTTCCCGGACGGCAGCGACACCGCCTACGCGAATCACTACGCGAACACGTGGGGCCACTTTCTCGCGCGCACGCGACCGACGCTCGGCAATCACGATTACATCGATCCGAACGCCAAAGGCTCATTCGACTTTTTCGGAGACAAGCTGGGCACGAGCGGTCTCGGCTACTACAGCTACGACCTCGGCACTTGGCACATCATCGTGCTCAATGACAAGGGCGGGATGGATCCGAACTACCCGGCGCTGGATCCGACCCAGATGCAA
>Ga0070730_10005913_pt1 | contig 10489 bp, 4 predicted proteins | sample Coa_R1_3_FD_66447 | JGI IMG/M metagenome (GOLD analysis project Ga0070730, IMG submission 66447) | Surface soil microbial communities from Centralia Pennsylvania, which are recovering from an underground coalmine fire - Coalmine... | ecosystem: Environmental > Terrestrial > Soil > Unclassified ... | reverse complement strand
CTGAAAATCGTCCTGCAGATTCAAGCCGAACCGCACGTAGTTGGGACCCCAGGACTTGCGGCGCGCCCGGAACTCGAGACCGGTCTCGCCGCCCGTCGCGGCCGCCTCGTCCGCCCCGCCGCCGCCGTTCATGCCGGTTGCGGCAGGCACCCCGAGGTCCCGCTGGACGAGGCTGTAGTCGAGCGTCTCGAAATTACCGAGTCCATACAATTTGGTGATGCTGGCCCCGACCTGGTCGACGCTGAAGGGTTTACCGATCAGCGGGCGCATTTCCGCCAGGATGGTCGCTTCGTAGCGCTTCGATTCCTTGTCGACGCGGACGAATTCGATCGGAGACAGACCGGGCACTCGCGCCTCCCGCCGCGCCTGGTACACGCGGTAGTCAGCCTCGCCGACTCTGAGGGTTGCGAGCTTATCCGCCGCCCGGCGTGCGGCCTCCTCGCCGCGGACGATCGTTCCCAGGGCCGCCGTAAAATCCGTCGACGTGGCGGACCCGAGAAGAGGTTCGATGAGCACGTCCTGCGGGCTCAGGCTCAACTTCTGCCGGTCCGAGTCGTGGTGCACCATGATGGCGAGGGTCTGGTTGGAAATGGACAGCGCGGAATCGAGCTGCGCCCGCGCCTGCAGCGGGAAGCTCACATCGGAGACGATGAGGATATCCGCGTTCATGGCCCGCGCCACGCTGATCGGCAGATTCTCCGACAAGCCGCCGTCCACCAGCAATCGGCCCCGGTAGTCGACCGGTGCGAATACGCCGGGAGCCGAAATGCTGGCCCGCATGGCGATCGCCAGATCGCCCTTGTCGAGCAGCACCGCCTCGCCGTTTTCCAAATCGGTGGCAACCGCGCGAAAGGCCGTCGGCAGCTTGTCGAAATCGGTGGTGTCGTTGAATTGTAATGTGAGCTGCCTCAGGGTCTCCTGCAGCTTCTGGCCCTGGATGAACCCCTTGGGAAGGAGAATCTGGCCGTGCTTCAACCCGAGCGGCAGCCGCACCAGGAAATTCCGGTCGTCTTGTTTGCGCCTGAAGGCAAGATCGCGCCGCGGCGGGTTATCCCGAAATGCTTCCTGCCAGTCCACCGAGCGCATGGTGGATTCGATATCGCGGGCTTTCATCCCGCTTGCATAAAGCCCGCCCACCACCGCGCCCATGCTGGTGCCCGCGATGCAGTCGATCGGAATCTTCAGGTCTTCGAGAACCTTGAGAACCCCAATGTGCGCAATTCCGCGCGCCCCACCGCCCGAGAGCACGACGCAGATCCGCGGACGGAGCACCGGGATGCGCGACTCAACGGAGTCGCGCGGCTCCGCGGGTCCGTCCGCCCACGCCACGCCGGCGAGGAGGACCAGACCGGCGAGCGCCGGTACCCAGGCAAGTCCGCGTGTTCGTTGATTCCCCATGAGGGGAACAGTCAGGAGCCTGTCTGAGTACTCAGACAGGCTCCTAAAGCACCACGTCGACGCTGCTGGCGCTGAAGGTGTTGGTCGCCCGGTTGAACGTCCCGCTCGCCTCCAGCTGCAGGGCGCCGGTCGTCGCAAGGGCGGCGGTCAGGTCGGTGGCGAACGTACCGAATGCGCTGAACACATGGATCCCGGCCGGAGCCGCGGCGGTCGGGTCGCCAAAGGAGAAACGCGGCGTGTATACCGCAAGACCGTTGACCGCGGTCCCGGCCTGCGGCACGACGGTGAACTGTGGGGACGCCGCCAGCGACGCGAGCGCGATGCTTTCCGGGCCAACGCGGATGACGGCCGAGGCGATGCTCGTGTTGGTCGAATCGATCGACAGGCCGGAGGCACTCACCAAGAACGGGGTCTTGGTCGCCGTACTCCAGTGAACTTGCAGGCTGGCGGGAACGGAAGCCTCGGCGGCGATCGCGGTGGCGGTGAACGCCGGGGGAGCCGAGCCGAACGGTGCGATGCGGCCGTCGATCCACAGCGGATCGCCGACGGTGGTATCGGGATTGGTGAGCGTGCCGGTATTGACGGCGAACGCGGTAGCCACGGGGTCCGTGGCCGCGGAGGTGCCGTTGCCTGCGAAGTTGTAGGCACTCACCGGCCAATTATTGATGGTCTGCAGGTTCAGCGACAGGGTACCGGAGCCCGGCGACACCAGCGACCCCCAGAGGTGCGTGGATATCAGACGCACCGAACCCGTGTTGGTGTACTGGGCGCTGGTCGCGTCGATATCGACCACGCCGGCGCTCGGCGCCGTATAGATCCCGCGTACCACGATATGCTGGCCGACGGCCACGGAGTTGTAATTCAGACCGGTCAAGGTCGTGTCATCCGCGGTGACGGTGGTGGCAGGACCGACCGTTACGGTGGCATCCGCGGTGTTGTAGGTCGACGTGCCGGTGGTGCCGGCAGTGTACAGCTGCAGGGTCGAGCCGCGCACTTTGAGGGTGTTGCCGGAGCGCGCGATCACGTCGCCTTCGAGGCCCGACGTATAGGGATCCTCGAGCGTGCTGCCCGCGATCACGTACTTCGCGTGGAATTTTCCGGCAGTGGCGCTCGGCGTCGTGGTGGGCTCGAACGTGGTATAGGCGGCCGTCAACGTGGTTCCAGCCGACGATTGCGACAGCTGGGTGATGCCGGTGGTGCCCGTGGACACCACGCCGTTGGTGGTGTAGACGGTGCTCGGATCCACGAACATCGAGAGCTGTCCCAAGTTGTCCGCCTCGTCGAGGAACGGCCGGATATACACGGTGTAGGTGCCGAGGCTCACGCTCGAATTGATGAGCGGTCCCCGCACGCGGATGAGCTTCTGGTCCGAGGCGGCGAGGCCCACCGTCAAATATGGCTTGACGGTCACGGTCGCCGGAGTGGTGGTCAAATTGATCGAGGTCGAGGCGGGAAGGTTGAAGTCGATCGCCAATCGTTGCGCGGACGTGGTCGCGTAAGTGCTGGGGATGGTCAGCTGACCCGCCGGATCCAAGATCACGTTGACCGTCTGCTTGACGTTGCCGTTCGCAGTGGTGATCGCTTTGCCGGCTGAATCGACGACCGTCGCCGACTGCGGCAGTCCGCCCACCATCACGGCGATCACGGCGCTGCCGCCTCCTGCAACCGGGGTGTAGTCCAGGACGATGCTGGCGGACGTGTAGGTCCCGATCGGTATGGTCGCGCTGCCCCACAGTTCCGAAAGATCGCTGAGCTTGGTGAAATCGACCGTCACGGGCGAGGCCAGCGGCGTTACCACGGCGCCGTCGCTGCGCGTGAGCGTGACGGAATCCACGTCGACGATGTAGCTCGCAAAATCGCCGGGATGGCCGGTGAGCGAGACCCAGGCGACGCCGTAGCCGCTGTTCAGATTGTTGTTGTGGCAGCCCGCCGCGAGGACCGCGGCGGCGAACAGCAGCGCGCCCATGCAAAGGCGGGCGCTGCGGAAGTTGAGGTCGCGCTCGATGCGGGCCGCGCCGGCCGGGTGCCGGGGACCATGGATTCCTGACGTTGGGTGCACTAAAGCTTCCAGTATTTTAGGGGGCCGATATCTTACAAAGAATTTACGGGGACGGTGAATTGCAGTGACGGTGTTTGCAGGGTGACGGAATTTATGGGGTGGCGGTTCTTACAGTCCGACCGGATCCAAGGCTGCGTAGAGTAATGGCTTTCGAGGGGCTGCGCGCAGCAAAGTTCCATTTTGGGCCGGCAACCTCGGATCCAAGGCGGCAACCGGTCCCGGAGTCAAGGAATAACCGCCCGGGGAACTTGTTGAGTAATGCAATGAATATTGCCGCCGCCGAGCAATATTTCGCGGGTCTCCACCCCGAGCACTTTACGGCCGGGAAACAGACGGCGGAGCGTGCGCATTGCCGCGGCATCCGTGCGCTTGTCGTAGAGCGGCATGACGACGCACTTGTTGGCGATGTAGAAGTTGATGTACGACGCGGGCAAGCGGTCGCCCGCCCGGCGCGGCCGGCTTCCCGCACGCACGTCGATGCCCGCCGCTTCGTCGGCGGTCATGAACAAGGGGCCCGGCTGTTGAATCTTGTGGATGGTGAGCCGCCGCCCGCGCGCGTCGCGCGCGGCTTTCAAACGCTGAAAGGCATCGTTCGAAATCTCGTGTTGCGGATCCTTGCGGTCGTCGGTCCAGGTCAATGCGACCTGTCCGGGGGACGTGAAGCACGCGAGTTCATCGATATGACCGCCGGTCTCGTCGAGATGGACGCCCTTCTCGAGCCAGATCACCGTCGTGACGCCGAGATAGCGCTGCAGCATGCTCTCGACGTCCGTCCGCGACACCGCGCCGTTGCGATTCGGGTTGAGCAGGCACTCCTCGGTGGTCAGGCACGTGCCGCGCCCGTCCACGTGAATCGCTCCGCCCTCCAGCACGAAGGAGGTGGGGTAGCGGTCCGAACCTTCGATCTCCAGCACTTTCTGCGCCACTTCGTCATCGCGGTCCCACGGAAAGTACAATCCCCCCCGCAAGCCGCCCCAGGCATTGAAAGTCCAGTCGATGCCGCGCCGCCGGCCCTTGGCGTCGACGACGAAAGTCGGCCCGCAGTCCCGGATCCAGGCATCGTTGCTGCTCAGCTCGACGACGCGAACCTGCGGCGGCAGGCGGGCCCGGGCGTTGTTGAACTGCGCCGCGGATGCGCCGACCGTGACGGGCTCGCCCTGGGCGATCGCGGCCGCGACCGCGGCAAATGCCGCTTGCGCCGGCTTCGCGCCGTTGCGCCAGTTGTCGGGCCGTTCCGGCCACAGCATCCAGCAGCCTGAATGGCGTTCATATTCAGCGGGCATGCGAAAGCCGTCGCCGGCCGGGGTGGATGTCAGTATGCGCAATGCGAGCCTCCAGCCGCGCATGCTAGCATCGCGGGCGTACCTAAAGGAGTCGACGCATGTTAGAAGCCACGCCGGTCCCCCTGCAGATCCCTGCCGGTGGAGAGAAGATCACGATCACCAACGGCAAGCTGCACGTACCGGACCGGCCGATCATCCCTTTCATCGAGGGCGACGGTACGGGCCGCGACATCTGGCGCGCGAGCGTGCGGGTCTTCGACGCCGCCGTGCACAAGGCCTACGGCGGCAGGCGAAAGATTCATTGGATGGAGGTCTTTGCCGGCGAGAAGGCCAACAAGACTTACAACTCCTGGCTTCCGGATGAAACGGTGGCGGCATGCCGCGATTATCTGGTGTCCATCAAAGGGCCCCTCACCACTCCGGTCGGCGGCGGCATCCGTTCGCTCAACGTGGCGCTGCGGCAGATGCTCGACCTGTACGTCTGCCTGCGGCCCGTGCGCTGGTTCAAAGGAGTCCCTTCGCCCGTCAAGACTCCGGAGAAGGTCGACATGACCATCTTCCGCGAGAACACCGAGGACATCTACGCCGGCATCGAATTCGAAGCGGGCTCGGCCGATTGCAAGAAGTTCCTGGCCCTCTTCAAGGAGAGCTTCCCGAAGCAATACGCAAAGATCCGCTTTCCCGACAGCTCCGGGATCGGCCTCAAGCCCGCATCCAGCGAAGGGACCGAGCGGCTGTTCCGCTCGGCCCTCGAGTACGCGATCACCAACAAGCGCAAGAGCGTCACGATCGTGCACAAGGGCAACATCATGAAATTCACCGAAGGTGCGTTTCGCAACTGGTGCTATCAACTGGCGGAGCGCGAATTTTCCGACCACGTTTTCACCTGGGAGCAGTGGGAACGCATCAAGGCGAAAGACGGCGAGAAGGCGGCCGCGGATCAGATGGAAACGGCCCGCAAGTCCGGCAAGATCATCGTCAAGGACGCGATCGCCGACATCACGCTGCAGCAAATCCTCACCCGTCCCGATGAATTCGACGTGATTGCGACCATGAATCTCAATGGCGACTATATTTCCGATGCCCTGGCGGCGCAGGTCGGAGGAATCGGCATCGCGCCGGGCGGCAACGTCAATTACATGACGGGACACGCCGTGTTCGAAGCGACCCACGGCACGGCGCCCAAGTATGCCGACCTCGACAAGGTGAATCCGGGTTCGGTGATCTTGTCGGGTGAGATGATGCTGCGCTACATGGGATGGCTGGAGGCGGCCGACGCCATCATCGGCGCGATGGACAAGACGATCGGACAGAAAACCGTGACCTATGACTTTGCGCGGCTGATGCAGGGCGCCACAGAGGTGAAGTGCAGCGAATTCGGCGACTTGCTGATCAAGAATCTGTGAATGCCTTGGCCAGCGCCTGATCCAGATCGGCAATCAGATCGGACGCATCTTCGATACCGACGGACAGGCGGACCGTGCCGCGGCCGATGAGCGACGCTTCGCGCTGCGCCGCGGTATATTCCTGGCCGCCCAGTAATTGCGGCGGCATCACCAGCGACTCGGTGGACCCGACGCTCGAAGTAATGGAAAAGAATCGCAGCGCTTCGGCGAAGCGGTTGCCCTCCTCGTATCCGCCATCCAAGTCGAAACTCACGATGCTGCCGAAGTCCTTCATTTGGCGTTTGGCCAATTCGTGCTGCGGGTGCGTGACGAGGCCCGGAAAGTGAACGCGCTTCACCCTGGCATTGCCCTCGAGAAAACGGCTCACGGCAAGCCCGTTCGCGCATTGCCTCTCATAGCGAAGATGGTACGTGCGCATGCCGCGCTGAATGAGGAACGCGGCATGCGGGTCGAGCGTGGGCCCCATGGACACCACATCCTTGCGCATCGCCGCGATCATCGGCCGGTCGGCAATGATGGCGCCGCCCATGACGTCGCCGTGCCCGGAGGCGAATTTGGTCAAGCTGTGCAGGAAGATATCGATCTCATAGCCGCCGTGGTTGTGGAAGCCGGCAAAGGTGTTGTCCATGACGGTGAGGCAATTTGCCTGGCGCGCCCGAGCGGTCAGATGCGCAATGTCCGCGATTCTGGTCACGGGATTCGTGGGACTTTCGAACACCACCAGCCGCGTCGGCGTCTCGCGAAGCACGCGCTCGATGCCGGGCAGGTCCAGGATGGACAGCAGCGTATGCGCCACCCCGTACCTGGCGAGAATATGCTGCACGATGTGGCGCGTCGGACCATAGGACTCGATGAAGGCGAGTATGTGGTCTCCTTGCTTGCACAGCGACAACAGGGTGGCCGCGATGGTGGCCACTCCGGAACCGACCAGCAGGCAATCCTCCCTGCCCTGCATCCGCGCCAGCGTGAGTTCCAACTGCCGCAAGGTCGGGTTCGTGTTGCGCGAATAAAAGTAGCCGTCACGCTCGCCGCGAAACGCACGCAGAGTCTCGCCTACGTCGTCGAAGGTAAATTTGACCGACTGGTAGATCGGCGCCACCAGCGGCCGATTGTCGGCCGGTACGTCGACTTCCGGCGGATGATTCACGAAGGTGTTGTCCTTCATGGGACCACGATGATCGTTCATGGTGGCCACGATAATCGAGGCGGGCACGCATTGAAAGCATTCCGCCGCGGGCGCAGCACGCAGCACCCGCCATAAGTGGGTAAACTCCCCCGACCATGAACCCGGCTGCCGATTTGCACTCTTCCCCGTCTATCGAGTCCCCGCCTCTCGAGGCCCAGGAGCCGGAGGCGCGGCTACGTGAGATTCCCTACAACTACACCTCGCTCTCGGATCGCGAAATCGTCATCCGTCTGCTGGGCGCCGCCGCTTGGGACCTGCTCGATGAGTTGCGCAGTGAACGGCGGACCGGCCGCTCCGCCCGGATGCTGTACGAAGTCCTGGGGGATATCTGGGTCGTCGAACGCAATCCATTCCTGCAGGACGATCTGTTGGACAACCCGAAGCGCCGCAAGCAGCTCGTCGAGGCGCTGCACCACAGGCTGCGCGAGGTGGAGAAGCGCAGCGATGCCGCCGATGCGCGACATCCGAAGGACGCGGCGCGCGGCGCAAAAGTTGCACAATTGCTCGCCGCGGCGCAAGGCGCCGTGCTGCGCTTCGAGCAGCACTTCGCCGATTTGGCGGCCATGCGCAAACGCGCGCGCCGGGTACTCGCCAAACACACCCGCGAGGACAACATCCGCTTCGATGCCTACGCGCGGGTCACGCATGTCACGGATGCCACCGATTGGCGGGTCGAACTGCCCTTCCTCGTATTGGCGCCCGACTCCGAAGCCGAGATTCCCAGCCTGGTCCGCGATTGCATCGAACTCGGCCTCACCATCATCCCGCGCGGCGGCGGCACGGGCTATACCGGGGGCGCCGTGCCCCTGACGCCGTGGTCGGCGGTGGTGAACACCGAGAAGCTCGGCGACTTGGGTGCGGTTGAGATGCTGGCGCCCGCTCCCGGAGGTCCGGGAGAGCCCGGGCAGAGCGGGGCGCCACGCGCCGCGATGATATTTTCAGCCGCCGGAGTGGTCACCCGGCGGGTCAGCGAGGCTGCGGAACGCGCCGGCTTCGTATTCGCCGTCGATCCCACGTCCGCCGATGCCTCCTGCGTAGGCGGCAATATCGCCATGAATGCCGGCGGCAAGAAGGCGGTGCTGTGGGGAACGGCGGTCGACAATCTCCTGTGGTGGCGCATGGTCGATCCCGAGGGCAACTGGCTCGAAGTGACCCGCCTCGATCACAACCTGGGCAAGATTCACGACGTCCCGGTGGCCTCCTTCGAACTTCAGTGGAAGGACGGCGGTGTTCATCCGGATACCGCCAAGGTGCTCCGCAGAGAGCGGTTGCACATCGAGGGGGCTGCATTCCGCAAGGCCGGCCTCGGCAAGGACGTCACGGATAAATTCTTGGGCGGGCTTCCGGGCGTGCAGAAAGAGGGCTGCGACGGCCTGATCACCTCGGCCCGGTGGGTGCTGCATCGCATGCCCAAACATACCCGCACCGTGTGCTTGGAGTTCTTCGGTCAGGCGCGCGATGCCATCCCCAGCATCGTCGAAATCAAGCGTTATCTGGACACCGCCGGCAAGGCGCGCGGCGCCGTTCTGGCGGGCCTCGAACACCTGGACGAACGCTATCTGCGCGCCGTCGGCTACAGCACCAAATCGAAGCGCGGCGCCCTGCCGAAGATGGTGCTGCTGGGCGATGTCGTCGGCGAGGATGACGCGGCGGTCGCTGCCGCGACGTCGGAGGTCGTGCGCCTCGCCAACGCGCGGTCGGGCGAAGGCTTCATCGCCGTGAGCGGCGACGCCCGCAAGAAATTCTGGCTGGACCGGGCCAAGACCGCCGCCATCGCCAAACACACGAACGCATTCAAGATCAATGAAGACGTGGTCATTCCTCTCGAGCGCCTGGGTGAATACACGGATGCCATCGAACGCATCAACATCGAACTCTCGATCCAGAACAAGCTGGAGCTCACGGAGGAACTCGCGCGCTATTTCCGCGATGCCGGGGATGCCGGGGATGCCGGCGATGCCGAACGGCGCGCCGCCGCCCTGCACCTCGTCGAGCGGGTGCGCGCCCGCTGGAATTACCTGCTCGCATCCATGGATTCGCCCTTGCGCGCGGCGCGCGAGCCGCTGGAATCGCTCGGCATCGCGACGCCCGCCGATGGCGGCGGTACGGTGTTCGACCGCTTGCAGGACCGCAGCATTCGCGTGAGCTGGAAGGCGGAACTTCGCGCGGAACTTGCGCGCATCTTCCTCGGCGCCACGTTCGCGCCCGTTCTCTCCGACTGCGACGCCGCGCACCGACGGATTCTGCAGGGGCGGGTTTTCGTCGCCCTGCACATGCACGCGGGCGACGGCAACGTGCACACCAACATTCCGGTGAACTCCGACAACTACGCCATGCTCAAGACCGCCAACGGCGCGGTCGCACGCATCATGCGCATTGCCCGCGGCCTGGACGGCGTGATCTCGGGCGAGCACGGCATCGGCATCACCAAGCTCGAATATCTGACCGAAGCGGAAATCGCCGGATTTCGCGCCTACAAACTCAAGATCGATCCGGGCGGACGCTTCAACAAGGACAAGCTCATGCCGGGCGCCGATCTGCAGCGGGCGTACACGCCGAGCTTCAATCTCCTCGGGCATGAGTCCCTCATCATGCAGCAGTCGGACATCAGCGTCATATCCGACGCCATCAAGGACTGCCTGCGCTGCGGAAAGTGCAAACCCGTCTGTGCGACCCACGTGCCGCGCGCGAACCTGCTCTACTCTCCGCGCGACAAGATACTCGCGACGTCGCTGCTGATCGAAGCCTTTCTGTACGAGGAACAGACCCGCCGCGGCGTTTCCATCCAGCATTGGGACGAGCTGTCGGACGTCGCCGATCACTGCACGGTCTGTCACAAATGCCTGACTCCCTGCCCCGTCGACATCGATTTCGGCGATGTGTCGATGGCCATGCGCGATCTGCTGCGCCGCATGGGCAAGAAGCGCTTCAATCCGGGAACGGCGGCGTCCATGTTCTTTTTGAATGCGACGAATCCGCAGACCATCAAGCTCACGCGCAAAGTCATGATCGACTGGGGGTACAAGGCGCAGCGGCTGGCCAATCGAGCCTTGAACACGCTCGCCAAGGCGCAGACCAAGCGGCCTCCGTCAACCACCGGCAAGGCGCCCCTCAAGGAACAAGTCATCCACTTCGTCAACAAGCGGATGCCGGGCGG
>Ga0070730_10005912_pt1 | contig 10489 bp, 9 predicted proteins | sample Coa_R1_3_FD_66447 | JGI IMG/M metagenome (GOLD analysis project Ga0070730, IMG submission 66447) | Surface soil microbial communities from Centralia Pennsylvania, which are recovering from an underground coalmine fire - Coalmine... | ecosystem: Environmental > Terrestrial > Soil > Unclassified ... | reverse complement strand
CCCCGGTCCTCCCCGATCGATCTGCCAGTACCAGAGGCCGAAGATGAGCACGTTGGTCAGCCAGATCAGCGCACCGGCGATGATCAACTGGCGGCCGTTGCTTACCCCGTGTCCCAAGAGCTCGCGGCAGAGGAGGACGAGCGAGGCGGCGTTTGCTGCACTGACAAGAGCTGTGAGGCCGAGCGCGAATTCGCGGCGGAGGTGGTGCTCATGTTCGAGCTGTTGCGGAGTGGCGACTGCAAAGGCGACGAGCAGCGCCCCTTCGAGCGCGGGCAACAGCCAGGTGGGCCCGGCCGTGACCCGCTCGGGCAGAAGCAGCTGGAGACCGATCGCCGCGAGCACCGTCGCCTGCGCCGGCCAAATCGACTCTGGCTTGGCGGGCGGCGGATAGAGCCGCCCGGGAAGTGATGCGGCTTCGTCGCTCGCAGCCATCACCGTCACCTTTCGCCGACGGGCCCGCGCGCACCACCCCCGCGTCGCCCATGATCGATTGATCCTACTCACGCCGATCGGGCCGGGTACACGTGGCGCGAATCGGCGCGACGGACCTCCTGGGCTAGCGGTCGGACGCCACCGGACGGCCACCGCGAGGGCCGCCGGAGACGTCGTGCAGGACTCGCGCGAGCAGCCAGACCCAGCTGAGCAACACGTACGTCAACGTCGGAATCAGCAGCACAAGGACGAACGGCGCATGCGCGGCCGGCGGCGCCAGCGGGAGGATGGCTCCGAGCACCAACGGCATAGAAGCGAAGGCGCAGAAGGAGACTGCGACGTGTACGACTGCCGAGACGAGAGACGCCGGGCGCAATTTCGGATAGCAGACGTAGGCCCACACGGCGACGGCGCCAAGACCGACGTAGCTTGCGAGTTCGAGCATCCCTTGCATTCCTGCCTTTCGATCGGCTTTGCAAACGCAGGGCTTGATCGGTCGCCCTAGAACCTTTCGGTGGTGCGCCGTCGGAGGCCCCAAAGAACGACGGCTGCAGGGTCGACGTCGGCGCACCCGCAAGAGACCGGGCCTGGATTCCGGGACTCGAATGGCACGCTGAAAACGTGAACCAGAGACGACTCCCTCACCTGCCGAGCCGCCCGTGGCGGATCGCGATCTACGTCGTGCTGATCGCCGCCATGCTCGGCGTCAACTACTGGGGCGCGCACCGGGTCATCCAGCAGACCCGGATCCGCATCCCGTACAGCCCCTTCTTCCTCGAGCAGGTCCGCGCGGACAACGTCGCGTCGATCACGTCGACCGCTTCGGGGGAGGTCCAGGGCGACTTCAAGCATGCGACGAAGCCGGCGGACGTGTCCACGCCATCCACACGGTTCGTGACCCAGATCCCGCAGTTCGCGAACACCAACCAGCTCTCGTTGCTTCTGCAGAGGAATGGTGTCGTGGTCAACGCCAGGCCGATCGACAACGGCGGGCCGCTGTGGAAGAGCTTGCTGCTCGGCTTCGGCCCGACGATCGTCCTCCTGGTGCTCCTCGTCTGGATCTTCCGTCGGATGAGTGGCTCGCGAGCGGCCGGCACGTTCGGTCGCTCGCGCGCGCGCCGCTACGAGCCGGGGCGCGAGACCATCACCTTCGCCGACGTCGCCGGCATCGACGAGGCGAAGCAGGAGCTGACCGAGATCGTCGACTTCCTGCGCGATCCGGACAAGTACCGACGCCTCGGCGGCCGCATCCCTCGCGGTGTGCTCCTCAGCGGACCGCCGGGCACGGGGAAGACGCTGCTCGCGCGTGCTGTGGCGGGCGAGGCGGAGGCGCCGTTCTTCTCGATGTCCGCCTCCGAGTTCGTCGAGGCGATCGTCGGCGTGGGCGCCTCGCGCGTGCGCGACCTCTTCCGGCAGGCGAAGCAGGAGTCACCCGCGATCGTCTTCATCGACGAGCTCGATGCGGTCGGTCGCGCGCGCAGCACCGCGGGCGGCTACGGCGGCGGGAGCGACGAGCGCGAGCAGACGCTGAACCAGATTCTCACCGAGATGGACGGCTTCGACTCGTCGACGAACGTGATCGTGATCGGCGCGACGAACCGGATCGACGTGCTCGACCAGGCGCTGCTGCGCCCAGGCCGGTTCGACCGTCGAGTGGCGGTCTTACCGCCCGACCGGGATGGGCGGCGTCTCATTCTCGACGTCCATACCCGCGGCGTCCCGCTCGCGTCCGACGTCGACCTCCAGCGGATCGCCGCCACGACGCCCGGAATGGTGGGCGCCGACCTCGCGAACCTTGTCAACGAGGCGGCCCTCCTCGCGGCTCGTTCCGACCGGACAGAGGTGTCCGCCGCGGACTTCGCGCAGTCGCTCGAGAAGATCATCCTCGGCGCCGAGCGCAAGATCATGCTGACACCCGAGGATCGCCGACGGACCGCGTACCACGAGGCGGGGCACGCACTCGTTGGAATGCTCACCGCCGGCACCGATCCGGTCCGGAAGATCACGATCGTGCCTCGTGGCCAGGCGCTTGGTGTCACGCTCTCGTCGCCCGACGTAGACAGGTTCAACTACACCCGGGCGGAGCTCGAGGCGCGCGTCAAGATGACGTTGGGAGGCCGAGCGGCCGAAGAGGTGGTCTTCGGCGACCAGACCACGGGCGCCGAGAGCGACATCGACCAGGTGACCGGCATCGTGCGCCACATGGTCGGGCGCTGGGGCATGAGCGCGACGATCGGAATGGTCTCCGTCCTGCCGCGGGATGCAGCCAATCCGTGGAGTGACCTGGCGTCCCCTCGCACACTCGAGATCGTCGACGAGGAAGTCCGGCGGACGGTCGAGACGGCTTTCGAGGACGTCGTGGCGCTGCTCAGTGCCGAACGCTCACGCCTCGACGCGCTGGCCGAGGCGCTGCTCGAGCACGAGACGCTCGACCAGATCGACGCCTACCGCATCGCCGGGCTCGCGGAGCCGAAAGCGCTCCCCGTCGACTAGACGGCACGCGCTGACGAGAACGACGAGCGGAACGATCACGCCGATCGCCAGCCGGTGCGGCTCACCGAGCGCGGCCGAGCCGGTCGCCCAGAGGGCGAGCGGGACGAACCACAGCGCAGAGAGCCTCGGACGGACCAGCGCGATCGGCACGGCGAGGAGCAGGAAGTAGTGCGCCCACGCGATCGGGGACAACATGACGGCCCCGACGATCGCGACGGCGAAGCCTTTGCGATCGCCCTCCCGGCCGCGAGCAACGAGCCCGACGGCGCCGACGAGAACGAGGCTTGCGAGCACCAGCGCCACCTGCGCGACACGCGTCGATGCCACGGCGTCGAACACCGCCAAGAGCGAGAACGAGCTTGCGCCGTAGACGGTGGTCAGTGCCCGCAACAGGTGCGGGTAGGAGCGGAGTGCACCAAGGCCGACGCTCGCAAACGGAACGACGATGAAGACGACGGTCAACACGCTCGACGCCAGAAAGGCGCGGACTCTTCGCGTGGCCAGCAGCCAGACGAGCAGAGGCCACAGAAAGAGCTTGAACGAGACGAGGAGCGCGACGATCGCGGCCAACCTGATCACGCTCGCACGCCAGCGCCACCCGAGCGCGAGCAGCAGGAGCATCCACGGCTCGATCGGCCCGTGAATCAGCCACATGAGCACCGGCTCCCACAAGAGGACGACGCCGAAGATGCGCCAGTCACGAACGCCGACGATCCACAGCGCGGCGCCGATCGCTGCAAGAGAGGCGAGGAGGTAGAGAACGATCGCGACGTGCACAGGCAGCGCCGTGAAGGGGACGAACGGGTAGGCGGCAATCGGCGGATAGACGAAGCTGTGCCCGATCGCGAGCACCGAGGACACCGCGTGGTGCGGGTACGGCGACCGCCCGTGAAGAAGGGCCGAAGCCGCACGCCTGAAGGTCAAGAAGTCTGCGACCGCCCAATGCCGCCCATGCGTGACAAGAACCATTGCCGAGCCGATCCACACGGCGGGGATCACCCCGAACACGCTCGCCTGCCACACGGGCGGCCGCGTCTGCTCGCTCATCGCCTCAGGATCGCCCAACGCGAGGCTGCCGGCAACGGTCGAAGGTCCTGGTTGGAGTCAGCCCGCGCCGTGGCCGTTGCCGTTCGTCTTGAAGACGAACTCCTCGTCGTCACAGCGGACGCGCGCCCATCTCAGCCCATGCTCGCGGAAGCTGTGCGAGACGCTCTCGACCAGCTCCCGCGTTTCCGCCTTGTTCTTTGCGCCGAGCCGGATGACGCCCAGGCCGCGCCAAGAGCTCGCCTCTGCCGCCCGCGGCAGCCCGTTCGCGATCAGCTGTGCCTCCGCCTTCGAGGCGGCCTCGATCGTGACCCGTACCGACATGAACCCCCCTTGTGTCCCCTCGTACCAGGCGGCAACCCGACGCCCGAAGACGCCGGCCGATCCAGCCGCAGTGCGGCGAGATGAGTGGTGGTGCTAGCGGCTCATCCGCCGTCCGCGCACACGCACGTATGCGAAGAGCAGGACGACGAAGATGATCGCGAGGATGACGTAGACCATTGGTCCTCCAGTTTCTGGGCTTCCGTTGCCTTTCCTGCCTCAGTATCTTCGGATTCCGTTTCGGGGTCCTATCCGTCCGGTGGGTTCGCTTCCGCCGATGGGGCGGAGTGGCGTCGTGGGCTAGGAGCCGAGTGCGCTCTGCACCGCAGCGTCCACGATCTCGTGCGGACTTGCGGTCTCTGCGCTCACCCGGTGGCTGAGGACGAAGGGGGCGAGCCAGGTCACATCCTCGGCTTCGACGATCTTCCGGCCCTGGGCGGCGGCCCGGGCTTTGGCTCCGGTGAGCAGATGCCGTGCGGCGCGCGGGCTGGCCCCGAGCTCGATCCCTTCCGTCGTCCTCGTTGCGCGGACGATGCGAACGCAGAGGCGCGCGACCTCCGCCGGCACGTGCATCTCGTCGACCACCTCCTGCGCGACGAGAAATGCGCGCTCGCCCAGCAGCGGCGAGATGTCACCCAGCATGTCCGGGATGACACCGCGATGCGGAAGGTCGAGGGTGCTCAGCTCCGCGTCCTCGTCCCCGTATTTGAGGTCGACCTTGACGAGGAACCGGTCGAGCTGGGACTCCGTGATGGGGAAGACGCCCTCGTGCTCGTACGGGTTCTGCGTGGCCATGACGAAGAACGGCGGGTCGATGAAGTAGGTGCGGCCGCGCAGCGTCACGTGGCGCTCCTGCATCGCCTCGAGCAGTCCGGCCTGAACGCGCGGCGGCGTGCGGTTGATCTCGTCGGCGAGGAGGACGTTGGTGAAGATCGCGCCGCGCTCCAAGACAAGCTCGCCGCCCTTCATCTCGATCGTTCCGATCAGCTCGTTCGGCGTCGTGTCGGGCGTGAACTGCACGCGTTGGAAGTGTGCGCCGAGCACACGCGCCATCGCCTGCGCCAGCAGCGTCTTCGCGGTACCGGGCGGCCCCTCGAGAAGGATGTGGCCGCGGGCGAGCGCCGAGATCAGCATCAGATCGACCGCCTGATCGTGACCGATGACGGCCTTCGAGACCTCGAGCCGTGCGCGGGCGAGCAGCTCGCTGAGCCGCTCGGCCGCATCCTCTTCGCGAATCAGGTCGCTGGTCTCGGTGAGCACGTCCGCCATCGTCGACTCCTTAGCTGAGGAAATAGGCCACGATGCCGCCGAGTGCCAGGAACGGCCCGTAGGAGATGGTGTCCTTGCGGGCCGAAACGCCCCGCGTCGCGAGCACGTACAAGGCGGCAACGAGGCCCGCGGTGAACGCGATCAACGCGGCCCCGAAAGTCTTCGGACCGAGTGCCAGTCCCAGGAGGAAGCCGAGCTTCGCGTCGCCGAGGCCCATGCTGCCCGCGCCGAAGATGACTCCGAAGACCACGAAGAAGGCACAGAACGCGGCACCCGCCGCGAGGTGCGAGAGAAACGACCCGGGCGTGCTCGCTGCGACGATCAACCCCACCGCGAGGCTCCCCGCCAGGATGATCTCGTTCGGAAGCAGGTGGTGCTTCACGTCGACCGCCGCCAGCAGAACCAATGTGGGGCAGAGGACTGCTCCGAGGAGCGCCCAGCCGCTGAAGCCGAACCTCGCGAAGCTGCCGACGACGAGCGCCCCCGACGTCGCCACGACCGCCAGCCGGGTCGCCCCCGTGGGCAGGAGGTCGCGGAGCGGCGCGCGCTCGACCCTTGCGGGAGTCTCGGTCGTCTCCGGCTGGCTGGTGGGCTCTGTCATTGGGACGGCGGGGCTGCTCATCAGGCTTTGAGCGCGTGGACGATCGAGACGATGGCCGGCCCGAGGATGACGACGAACAGGGCAGGGAAGATCATGAACACGAGCGGGAAGAGCATCTTGATCGGCGCCTTCTGAGCCTGCTGCTCGGCGTGCGCTCGCCGGCGCTTGCGCATCTCGATGGCGAGGCTGCGCAGGATCTGCCCGATCGAGACGCCGAGCAGCTGTCCCTGCACCATCGCGCGCGTGAACGACTCGACGGCCGGAGTCGGGCAGCGGCTGACCATGTTCTCGAGCGCCTGCACGGGAGTCAGACCCATCCGCTGCTCCTGCAGGACGATGCGCAGCTCGTCGCCGAGCGGGCCCTTCATCCGCTCGCCGGCGATCTGGAGAGCGGCGCTGAGGCTGAGCCCCGCCTCGACCGTGACGACGAGCAGGTCGATCAGCTCCGGCATCCCGCGATCGATCCGGTGCAGCCGGCTCTCCGCCCGTCGCTGCACGATGAAGCCCGGTGCGACCCAGCCGGCGGCGCCGAAGAAGAGGGCCGCGATGATCGTCAGTCCGGCGGAGGTGCCGGCAGCGAGCGCGAGCCAGATCCAGATGACCGGGGCAGCGATTCCGAACAGGAGCTGGTACCCGGTCAGCATGCGGGGCGAGACGTTGTACATCCCGGCCGACACGAGCGTCTTGCGCAGCCGCTCCTCGTTCAAGAGCCCGAGCCGCTCGATCAAGAACTGCCCGAGGCCGGCTGCGGCCGAGTCGAGGTAGCCGTGCAAGCCGCCGGTCGGCTGCAGGCCGGCGGTGCGCGCAAAGCCGTAGCGGCCGATCTGTCCGAGGTTGTCTGCCGTCCGGAGCCGCGCCGCGATCACACCGCGCGTGATGAGGACGACGGCGACCGCGAGGAGCAGAAGGCCGATGAGGAGGATGGCGATCACGGCAGCACCTCAGACTTCGATCTCGACGATTTTCTTGATGATGAAAGACCCGATGGTCGCCCAGAGCGCCGCGGCGCCGAAGACGAACTTCCCGCCGAGCGTGGAGAGGAGCGGGTGGAAGTAGTGGGGGTTCTCGAGACGGATCACGATCAGCACGAAGATGGGAAGCGCCGACACGATCCATCGCGTCATGCGTCCCTGCATCGTCAGCGTCGCGATCAGGCGCTTCAGGTCGAACCGCTCCCGGACGGTCTCCGCCACCCGGTCGACGACCTCCGCCGCGTCTCCGCCCGCCTCACGCTGTAGCTGGGCGACGAGCGCGAGCTGCTCGACGTCACGACTTGCCATGCGCTCGGCGACGACACCGAGCGACTGCTGAATCGGGACGCCGCGCTGCTCGTCTGCGACGACCCTCTGCATCTCCTTCTTCATCGGCTCGGACGCGCTCTCGACGACGACCGCGAGCGCGCCGGCGAAGCTGTGTCCCGAGCGGAGCGCCGAGGAGATCACCTGAAGCGCGTCGGGAAGCTGCTCGGCGAACTTGTTGCGCCTCCTGGCGAGCGTCCGGAGTACCCACTCCCGTGACAGGTACGGGATGCCGAGCGCGAAGAGCGCCCACCAGGGGGACCCGGTGCTCGCGAGGATGAGGATGAAGGTGAGCCCCGTCAGAGCGACGGTGCCCGCCACGATCCACTCCGGTTCGATCTTGATCTCCGCGATCTCGAGCGTCTCCTCGAATCGCGTCCAGAAGTCCATCTGCTCCGGAGTTGCGTCGTCGCTCTGGGCCGCCGGCTCGCCCTTGTCGCGCTGCAGACCGCGGATCGACACGAACTCGGCCATGCGCTTGGGCAAGCCGCTCCGCCTTGGCTGCAGGACGCCGATGACGAGGAGCGCGACGACGCCGGCTGCGAGGAGTGCGATCAGGATCATCGTGATCTCGGAGCCCCAGATCCGGCTTCCGAGCGACGGCTTGTACGTCGGGGGAGTCGTGGTCGTGACCGGCACGGGCGGCGTCTGGTAGCCCGTGGTCTTGGTGCCGACCCCGTTCACGGTCACCTCGACCTTCACCGACTTGCCCAGTGGAACCTCGGACTTGTACGAGAGCAGATACTGGCTCGAGAGTTCCTGACTCAGGTTCCGGAAGAACCCTGCGATGTCCTTGGCCTTCGCCTTTGCGTACGCGCCCTTTCCGGCGTGTGCGAGTGCCTTGAGCGCGTGCGAGTTGTAGCTCTTGTCCTCGAGCCCGACCGTGTAGATCTTGGTGTTCGCGACCCGTGCCGTCTTGCCGACCTGACCGACGGTCTTCGAGCTGCCGGTGTCGGCACCGTCCGAGAGAACCACGATCGACCCCGAGCTGACGCCGGCGTCCGTGAGCATCTTCTCCGCCTGGGCGACTGCGTCGTAGATGTGAGTGCCGGTCGTGACCACGGGCTTCTTGTTGAGTGCATCGGTGATCTTCGTCGCAGACGTCGTGAGGGGCTGCACGACCGTGACGTTCCGGTTGAACTCGATGATCCCGAGCTGGTCGTTCGGATTTCGCTGGGCGACGAACGCGTTTGCCGCGGCGATCGCCGCCGCCAGCGGCTTGCCGGTCATGCTGTAGCTCGCGTCGAGCACGAGCATCGTGCCGAACGTCTTCGGCGCCGCCTCGCTCGCCGGAACGAGCGACTGCTGGACGACCGAGCCGCCGTCCTCCGTCACCCGCACGTCGCGGTTCGACAGCTTGCGGCCCGTCGGCAGCGTGAGGACGAAGGTCTTTGTCGGGAACGCCGGACCTTTGGCCTCGACCACGGTCAATCCGCCCGAGGACGCGCGCGCCGCAGTGCCGACGAGGGCGAGGGAGCTCGCCACGACGGCCGTGATGAGGACGATCCGCCTCACCCGCGGATCGTCCCCAGGGCGGCGGTGCCGAGGTCGTGCTCCGGCGCCTGGAAGAGGCCGAGCGGTAGCGAGATGCCGCGCTTCTCGAACTTCTGGAGGAACGTGGGGCGGAGTCCCGTCGCGCGCAGCCCGCCGACGATCGTGCCGTCCCGGGTCACCTCGTCGATCTGGAACTTGAACAGCTCCTGGAGCGTGACGACGTCCGACTCCATGCCCTGCACCTCGGTGACCGAGGTGACGCGGCGGGAGCCGTCCTCGAGCCGCTCGAGGTGGATGATGCACTCGAGTGCCGAGGAGACCTGCTCGCGGATAGCCCGCACCGGCAGGTCGTAGCCGGCCATCAGCACCATGGTCTCAACGCGCGAGAGCGCGTCGCGCGGGCTGTTCGAGTGGATCGTCGAGAGCGAGCCGTCGTGGCCCGTGTTCATCGCCTGCAGCATGTCGAGCGCCTCTGCGCCGCGAACCTCGCCGACGATGATCCGGTCCGGCCGCATGCGTAGGGAGTTGCGGACGAGCATCCGGATCGGGATCTCGTTCTCGCCTGCGAGGTCCTTCGGCCTCGCCTCGAGCCTGAGCACGTGGTCCTGGTTGAGGCGCAGCTCGGCCGCGTCCTCGATCGTGACGATCCGCTCTTCGTTCGGGATCGCGGTCGAAAGCGCGTTGAGCAGCGTCGTCTTGCCCGATCCGGTTCCGCCCGAGATCAGCATGTTCAGCTGAGCCTTGATGCAGCGCTGCAGGAACTCGACGGTCTCCTGGTTCAGCGTGCCGAGCTTGATCATGTCGTCGAGGGTCAGCCGGCGACGGCTGAACTTCCGGATCGTGATGAGCGGACCGCTGAGCGAGAGCGGCGGGATGACGGCGTTGACGCGGCTGCCGTCGGGCAGGCGTGCGTCGACCATCGGCGAGGACTCGTCGATGCGGCGGCCGACCTGCGCGACCATCTTGTTGATGATCCGGCGCAGGTGCCACTCGTCGTTGAACTGGATGTCGCTCTGAGAAAGCCGGCCCCCGCGCTCGATCCAGACCTCGTACGGGCCGTTGACCATGATCTCGGTCACCGAGTCGTCGGCGAGAAGCCGCTCGAGCGGACCGTGGCCGAGGATGTCGTCGGTGACCTCGAGTGCGATCCGCTGGCGGTCGTCGCGCGAGATGCCCGTCTCCTGCGCGAGCTGATCGCGGACGTCCGCGAGCACGCGCTCGCGGAGTGCGTCCGGATCCATGCTGACGTTGTAGAGCTGCGGTCCGAGATCACCGATGACGGTGAAGTGGACGCGGCTCTTGACCTCCGCGAAGGGGTCGTGTGCCCCGGAAGGGGCCTTCGACGTGCTGAGGCGCTCGTGGAGTTCCATCAGCGTCTCCGCCCGATCAGGGACCGGACGCCGGACGGCGGCTTCTGCAGCGGCGCGGGCCTCGGAACAGGCGCCTTGGTGTAGCGGTCGGCGAGAGTACGGAACGCCTTCGCCGCAGCGGAGCTCTGCCTCGCCGCCACGATCGGAGTTCCCTCGTTGACCGAGCG
>Ga0070730_10005911_pt1 | contig 10490 bp, 7 predicted proteins | sample Coa_R1_3_FD_66447 | JGI IMG/M metagenome (GOLD analysis project Ga0070730, IMG submission 66447) | Surface soil microbial communities from Centralia Pennsylvania, which are recovering from an underground coalmine fire - Coalmine... | ecosystem: Environmental > Terrestrial > Soil > Unclassified ... | reverse complement strand
GACCAGCGCGGCGCACCCCGGCCGATCAATGGCAAGTGTGATATTGGCGCGGTCGAGGTCGGCTGGGTCTATCCGCAATTGTGGCTGCCGCTGGCCCGGCGCTAAAAGCTGCTGTTTGCTGGTCACGCCGGACGACGTTTGAGAGCAGATAGGGTTGTACGCTAGTTTTGCCGGCGCGGCCGGCCGGAGGTGCAGCGCCTTGGCCAGATGCGCTGGCTGAATGGTCATCCAATCTGCCAGAAATGGCTGTATTTAATACTCCTCTTCGCGGCACTCCATTGGTGGTGTAAGAGTCTCAAGCCTCTTCCGGCCCGTCAACTTCCTGAGCCAGTGCCTCAACGATAGCCTGTTCCACCGGCAGGGCTCGCCCGGCCGCCCAGGCGGCCGCGAAGGTATCCTCATCTAGTTGAGCACGTGCGCGGGCGAGCTGGCGCTCATAACGTGCTGGCAGATGACCTTCCAGCCGGTGACCCAGCAACGCGCGCCAGGCGTCGGCGGCACCGGACAGACGCACTGCAGCTACAGCTTGCCCGCGCGCGGTGGCAATGCCTGCTATTCCCAACAGATAACCGCACAGACCGACCGAATAGTCAGATGCGCGGAAGGCAACCAGGCAGCGCCGGAAATGCGTGGTGGCAGTGGCCAGCTCACCTTGGTCCAATGCCACACAGCCAAGGCCCCACTCCACGACCCCCATAAACCGCTGGTCGCCAGCCGCCTCATAGAGCTGGCTGCTCTTTCTGAGATGCTCCGATGCCTGAGCAAAGCGTCCCTCGAACCAGTTGGCCATTCCCACATCATGTCGCAAGAGGGCCTCGAATATGGGGTCATCCATTTTGACGGCGAGCGCCAGGCCTTGCTCGCCGTAGCTGCGTGCGGCTGCATGATCACTCTGGTTGCGCGCCATCTGCCCGAGTATCTCCAGCGCTTCGGCCTCGGCCCGGATGTCGCCGGAGCTGCGGGCCAAGGCCAGGCTTTCCTGACCCGCCGCGCGCGCTCCCGCAAAATCGCCGCCGGTATGTAGAGCCGACACCATCCGGTTGAGCGCTCGACACAGGTGTCGCGGACTGCCGAGTTGCCGGGCCAGCGCGACCGCTTCCCGGGCATATAGATTTTGGTGTTGATAGTCATACCTTAGCCACGTCAGACGGCTGGCTGTTGTCAATCCTTCCACCCGGTGAAGGCTGGGTGTGTCCTGGCTGCGTCCCAACACCGCCGTGAACCAGTTAATAGCTTCCGCGTAATACGCACGAACCTGCCAGAGTGTGGCCAACCCATTCGCCAGCCGCAAGCCAAGTATGGCTCCGTTAGTAGACTTTAAGCTCCAGGCCAGCGCGGCGCGGAAGTTATCATGGTCGGCAGCAAGGTGATCCAGCCACCGCCTCTGCTCTGCGCCATACATCCGAACCTGACCGCGTTCGGCCAGCGCCAGATAGTAAGTTGCGTGCCGGCGCTGCAGGGCCTCGATCTCACCGCTGGCGGCCAGCCGTTCCAGCGCATATTCGCGCAGCGTCTCCAGCATCCAAAAGCGCGGCTCGCCCCCTGGTCCGTCGGTGTGGCGCACAAGGCTGTGGTCGATGAGCGCGCCCAGCAGACCATCCACCTGCAGCCGATCGGCCTGGGCAGTGGGCGTCGGCGAACCCTCCAGCCGCGGGAGCGGGGGCAGCTCTCCGCAGACGGACTCAGCCGCCTCCAAGGTACAGCCACCGGCAAACACCGCCAGTCGCGCAAAGAGAGTCTGGGCGGCCGGTTCCAGCAGGTTGTAGCTCCAGTCAATCGTGTTACGCAGCGTCCGCTGACGCGCGGGACGATCGCGCGCGTCGCTGGTGAGCAGCGCCAGGCGCTCGTGCTCTGTCAGACGGGCCAGCAGCGCGGCCGGGCTGAACAGTTTGCTTCGGGCGGCGGCCAGCTCAATGGCCAGGGGCAATCCATCCAGCCGGACACAGATCTCCGCCACGGCGGGGGCGTTCGCCTCTGCTAGGCGAAAGCCTGGCTTGATGGCCTGCGTGCGCTGCACATAGAGCGCTACGGCTGAATAATTGGACAGGGAGTCGAGCGGTGGCAAGGGGGTTAGCCAGGGCAGGGCCAGGGCGGGCACGTCGAACTCGCGCTCGCCTGACAGATGCAGTGCCGCGCGGCTGGTCACCAGCACCTTAAGGCTGGGGCAGGCGGCCAGCAGTTCGGCGACCAGCGCGGCAGCCGGCAACAGGTGCTCGAAATTGTCGAGCACGAGCAGCATGTTCCGGGCGCGCAGGTAGCCAATTAGCCGATCGGTGAGCGATTGGCCGCCCGTTTCACTCACGCCCAACCCCCGCGCCAGCTCACCAGCCACCAGAGCCGGGTCGCTCAGCGGCGCCAGCGCCACAAAACCAGCGCCATCGGCGAAAGCGGGCTCCAGCAACGCGGCCGTGTGCAGAGCCAGGCGGGTCTTGCCGATGCCCGGCGCGCCCAGCAGGCTGAGCAGGCGCACGCTGCCGTCCAGCAGCATTTGGCGCAGCGCGGCAGTCTCGGTGTCGCGGCCGATCAACTCGGATGGCGGGGTGGGCAGGCCGGCGCGCCGGCCGGCGAGGCCGGCCGGGAAGGGGGGCAAGGCCGCGCCGGCCTCAGGCTCGCCTCGGGCGAAGCGAATGAAGGCGGCGCGCTCGTCTGGGGCGATGGCGAGATGATCCGCGAGTTTTTCCGCCATCTGGCGCGAGGGGCGCAGCGCGTCGGCTTCGACCTTGCGGATGGTCTCGCCGGAGTAGCCTGCCCGATGGGCCAACTCGTTCTGCGTCAGGCCCAGCCCGCGGCGGCGCCGCTTGAGCCAGATTCCAAACGACAGGTCATCCATGCTCCCCTCCTTGAGCCAGCAGCCTGCGCCTACTAATTCAGATTCGCGACCAAATCCCTCCGGTTTTGTACCGCTGATTGTACCGCAGAGCGGGTTACCTCCAAGTGGGCCGCGAGGTCTAATGGCTGCACGGCATCAACGGTTCCATCAGCGTCGTGTCGTTCAACTGGAGATGATGTCCCATGCGCCATTGGGGGCTGCCCATGTTGCTCGGTAGTTTAATTGTTGCGATTGTACTCAGCAGCGCCGTCTGGCTGGCGCCAGGCGCCAAGGCCTACAGTAGCTTGGTGCCGCTGGGATCAGATGAGCTTCGATTTGAAGTAGTGAACGGCGTAGAGGTGCAGCTCAGCTATCGGCTGCCGCGCGGCCAGACCTGGCGTGCTGTGTATGACCGATTTACGAATCAGGGCTGGGTGATGAGGGATGCTGAACTGCTCATCTGGCCCGAGCTGATGGATGACACCCACGCAGCGGCAGTCTTTCTGCGTTTTGGGTGGCAGCCCCTCGGCCGCCAAAAGTTGCTAATCCATCGGGATGTGGTCGATCCACAAAGATTTGTGGTCGAGATGACCCGATGTGCGCCTATTGCTCTTTTGGCCTCGTGCGACTGAAGTAAGGTGCTGTTAACGGCTGCTACCACGTCAACGGCGGCTCAGTTTGTCTGGCCGTAGCTATCGGCTGGACGTTTCGGAGCTAGCCAAATCTGCAATCGTTGGCGCCAGCTTGAGCCTGTGGTGGAAAACACTCTGTCTCCGCGGCCGGTGACATGGGAATTCCCGTTCCGCTGCTTATAAGTAACTTGCGATGAGCCTGCCAACGCTTTCAAAGTAGGCGTTGGTCACACCCCGCGCAGCCGGGTGCGTTGCGGAAACAAACACAACACGGTCTCTCACGCCAAAATCTACCCCGGACGGCGAAGTCTGCCAGCCAGGTAACCGCGCAATCTGCGTCCAATAAGCCTGGTACTGTTGGCCGTAGAAGATGACTGCCTTGGGCTGGCTGCGCGCCAGGCTGGCTTGAAGATGCGCCCCCCGCTGCGGGGCTACCCGCGCCAGGTAGACCTCGCGATTTGTCAGATAGGGCAGTGCCGAGCCTTCGCCGAAGAGCCAGGTGCCAGTGTTCCGTGATGGCAGCGGCATGAGCTCCAACAGGCAATTGTCGCTGTTGTACCGGCCTAATGCCGTGGCCTGGTACTGTCGAACTGCTTCGGTGTCACACGCCCGGCCTTCGGCGGCCAGTGCAATTCTGATGAGCTTGCTCCAGGTGAGCTGCAGCTTGGGACGATCACCAAACAGATGATCGATGCCCACCGCGTGGAGATATTCGGTTTTTGCTATCGGCCTAAGATGAATAGCGCATGGTGTGTGCCCCAAGCACTGCCGAACCCTGAAACTGCAGCAAACCCCAATCCCGTTAAGGCTGCTGCGTGCGTCTCTGCCTCTGTGGTCGCCGCTGCTAAATAGAGATTGCCTGAATTCTGTGATACCAGAGCGGGCAACAATTGCCAGTCGGTTGGTCTCAGATCGCTGATCACGGCGTCATGATGGGCTTGCAGCAGATAGAACTGGTAGATTTTCGCCTCGTAGCCCGGGATGACGAAAATCGGCTCTCCCGTTCTATGCAACGCCAGCAATTGGGTCACGATCTGCTTCACAGTGCTTCGCTGGTATTGGTAATACCCACTGACTCGCGGCACATTTGTAAGGCAGACGATCAAGACAGTGGCCGGTATGGCAATGCGGCTAAACCAGTTACCCAGGCGACCAGTCAAGAGACGACGACTTAGGTCAGCCAGATAATCCATGGCACTCAACAGTCCCACGCTGGTCAGCAGCAAAGCCGCCGGTGCCAGATGAATCAACTGGCTGGCAACCAACCAATACCCCTTGATCTGATCGGCTGAGATAATCAGGACGACCTGCAGGAAAACTCCCACTATTAACCCCCACAACAGTGTATAGTTGGCGCGGCGGATAGAAATGACCCAAAGGCCCACGCCGGCAAATACCACGTTTAGCAATTCCCAGAGGCCAAAAACTGGCGTTGTGTCGGAAAACTGCGCTGCATTCCAGCCCAATCCGACGAAAATCTGTCCGGCGACCGTTCCCCCCTGTTGCAATAAGTCATAGTGAAATTCCTGCCCGGCACCAAAATAGGCATACCCCGGCAAAAAGATAGCCACAGCGAGCAAACTGCTGATGGCAAGGGCCGCGATCTGCCGAAGGGGCTGACGCCGCAAATTCGCTGAGAACAAAATACTCACAAGCCCCGTAGCGCTGGTTAGCAGCACATACGGGTGGAAATATGAACCCACCGATGTGGCGAGAATAAAGATGCTCCAGTCCAGAAGTTGCCTTCGCTTAAGTGCTCGATATAGGGTCCACGTCGACAATAGAAAAAAGAAGCCCAAGGCGGCGTAAAATCGCAGCTCTTGAGAATAGCGGATTTGAGTTGCCGATAGACTCAGTAGTAACATCGTCAGCGCTGCTACACGCCGGCCCGCCAATTTGCGCCCCAGCACAAATACCATAGCCAGGGTTAAGGTCCCCCAGACCGCGGCCGGAAAACGTAAGATAAACTCTTGGGTACTCACGTGACTGACGACACGCGCGACGAAATAGTCCAGTGGCATAGCCATGGCGTGAGATTTTTCAATAGTGAACATACCCAACACCGTTGGCTGAATAGCGGCCAAAGCTTGCCCGGCCTCGTCATTCCAAAAACTGTCTCGGCCCAACTGGTGAACACGCAAACCAAAACCAGCTAAGAGAATTAGCAAGATGGCGTAGGCAGACGATCTTTCGTCTGAGAATAGCTTCTTCATCGCCCGCAATGTCTTTTCAAGCACTCCACATCATTAATAGACAGTCTGGGTCGGCTGTTGCCATAGACTTTCGGTGACGGCCGCGGGCGGACATCGGCAACTGGCTCATGGCGGTGCGCATGAGCGATGTGCCGGCCTCGTCCAGTTTGCAGTAGACGCGCACGTCCGCCGGTCCCACGCGGGCGCGCAACTTCTCCGACGACTCGCCCATGCGCATGTCGGTCAGCTTCTCGTAGGCCACGCGCGGCACTTTGATCTGGATATCAATCCGGTCGAGCAGGGGCTCGGAGATGCTTCTTGGCCGCGCTGCCAAGATGGTGCACTCGTGGGTGGCACCGCCCAGTTCCATATTACGGGATTGTAAGGCTGTTTGGCGGGCTTAACGAATCACAATATAGCGGCGTTTTTGGGTGGGGGTGCAGGGGTAAACACCGCGGAACTTGCACTTCCTAACGGGCTGGAACTCAAGTTTACAACTGAGCTCGTCAGGTTCATACCTGGAGCATGGCGTAATCGCTGGCCTACCGCCGGAGGAAGCCCACATAACGAAGCAGTTCCTGTCGGTGGTTGCGGTGTAGTTCATCCGAGGACTGGCCTGCGGAGGGCTTCACTCGTGTTCGATCAGGCTGAAATGTCCCAAACTCGGCACCACCCGTGTCGTATTTGATCTGCGCGAGACAGCTTCAGCCCGCAAGGTGGCGTTGCAGACCTGGTGATGACTGTCAAACGATACCCACGTAAAACAGGTCGTGCATGTGAGTTCGGCTGCGGGGAATTGTAGGATTCCACGGAGCCGGGCTCATGAATCTCTTTGAAACCCAAGGCTAACCAAGAAATATACCCAGGCCTGTATCTGCATCGGGAAACTGGCGCTGTGCGCCTGACGTATCCGCATGATGGCAGGACTGACCTATCTGGCTCCCGAAAGGAGCGGATGAGGCTCGATGGAGCGTTGTGTCTCAATGCGATTTACCGGATGAGGTGACAGTGGTTTACTGAGAGGAGGTTCTGATGTCTGGTACAAACAAATACAGGTTCCGAGCGCTTGGCTCACTTGTGTTCGTTAGTCTGTTCGTCATTGGGCTGCTGGCAACTTCGGCCATGCCCGCTCTCGCTGCGGGCACATTTCAGAAGACTGGAAGCATGAATGTTGCCAGGAACGCCCACACAGCCACGCTGCTGGCAAATGGCGAAGTGCTCGTGGCGGGGGGTGACGATTCAAGCTTCGGAGGTAGCCCGCTAGCCAGCGCCGAGCTGTATAACCCAGCGACCGGCCTATGGACGCTCACGGGTAGCATGACGGTGCCACGCGAGAGCCACCAAGCGGTGCGATTGCAGAATGGTCAAGTGCTCGTCGCTGGCGGCGCGAACGCGGGCGGCACGCTGAATAGCGCCGAGTTGTACAATCCCGCAACCGGCACCTGGGCCGCCACCGGCAGCATGAGCACGGCTCGTTCTGGGTTTAGCCTAACGCTGCTGCCCAACGGCGAGGTGCTGGCGATGCAGGGTACCAGCGCCGAGCTGTATAACCCGGCGACGGGCAACTGGTCCGCGACCGGCAGTCCGACCAGCAGCGTCGGAGGCCCGAATGCCGCGCTACTGCAGGATGGCGAAGTGCTGGCCATTGGGGAGAGCATCAACACGCCCTCCGAGTTGTTCAATCCTTCCACTGGAAGTTGGAGCGCCACCGGTAGCACGGGCACGACGATTATTAACCCAATCACTCCGCGGCTTTTGAACGGCGAGGTGTTGGCCACGGGTGGTTTTCGGACCGGCAACACAGCGGACTCGACTGCCGCGCTTTATCATCCTTCGACAGGACAGTTCACTTTAGAACCCGGGCCGTGCAGTTGCAGCGGGTTTAATGGCGCGGTGCTTCAAACAGGCAAGGTCCTGGTGGCGGGCGGGACCATCGTTGTGCCGGGCAACCCTTATCCCACCTCACAAACGATTAATTCCGCCGAGCTGTGGGACGTTTCGACGCAAGCCTGGACGAGGACTGGAAGTCTGCACGATGCGCGCTCCGGTGAATCCATAACCGTACTGCCCAATGGACAGGCGTTGGTCGCCGGCGGCATGCAAATCACCAAGCAATCAAATGGCGTTGTCATCCTTGCCAGCGCCGAGCTCTTCACGCCATAACTGTTCGAGAAAGGCGCGCTGGCGGATGGCAATAGCCAGCGCGCCTTTGAGTAGTAGCGAAAGATCAATAAAATCCTTGTGGCGGTCAGATTTCCGCCGACATGTTTTCTTGGCGCTCGTAATACTCTCGTAAGCGCTGCTTAATACTCGTGCTCTAGGATCGCCTCGGTTCGATTGGAGTGGAGGCCGATCAACCCGACGAGTTATCTCAACCGCCGTGTGGCCGCTCACAACTTTGGCGGAGCGGCATCTCCAATCATCATCACAGACGAACCCAGCGTCGAGTCAGCGGAGTTGTCGAGAGCGTGGGAGGGTGCAAATGAACATCTGGCAAGATCGCAACGGGTCAGCCCTGGTGCCTGTGATGCTCATCGCCGCCATAGTCGCTGTGCTGGTAGGTGCCCAGGCACAACCGGCTCAGGCCGGGTTCCTCCTCAGAAAGACGCCAACGCCAACGCGCACCCCGGTCGCCACGGCAACCCGCACGCCCGCCCCCACGCCGACCATGACTGGCAGCCCAACGCCTACTGCTATGCCGGGGCCCAACGGGATCTGGAGCGTGGTCGCAAGCCCCAACACGGGCTCGCCGAACAATTACCTGTTCGGCGTGACCGCCATCGCCACCAATGATGTCTGGGCTGTCGGCACCTACGGCACGCTGGGCACGGCGGACTCGCAAGTGATTGAGCATTGGGATGGCACGCACTGGGGCCTGTCTGCCAGCCCTACTCTTACAGAGCCGAATGAGCTCCTGGCCGTCAGCGCCATCGCAACCAATGATGTGTGGGCTGTCGGCGGAGACGATACCGGCGGCCCGGCGCTCATCGAACACTGGGACGGCTCAAACTGGACGGTGGCCTCAAGCCCGAACCCCGGCACCTTCAATCGCTTCTTCGGGGTGGCGGCGGTGTCCAGCAGTAGCGTCTGGGCAGTGGGCGAGTTCGCTAACGGCGGGCTCAGCCAGACGCTGATCGAGCATTGGAATGGGTCCGGCTGGAGTGTCGTGCCTAGCCCGAACGTCGCCAATGTCTATAACCAGCTCAACGGCGTGGCGGCCGTGCCCGGCTCGCCTAACGATCTGTGGGCGGTTGGCACAGCCGGCAGTGCGACGTTGATCGAGCACTGGAATGGGACAGCCTGGAGCATCGTCTCCAGCCCGAACCCCGGCACCAATCCCCAACTCTACAGCGTCGCGGCCGTGTCAAACAATGATATTTGGGCTGTCGGCTATACCGGCGGCAGCAACGGCCCACTGACGCTGACCGAGCATTGGAATGGCACGGCCTGGAGCATGATCACGAGCCCGGACCCGAGCCCGACGCAGAACCGTTTGTTAGGCGTGGCCGCCCTGGCGTCGAACAACGTTTGGGCTGTGGGCAGTTTCATCAATCCCGCCGTCGGCAATCTGCAAACGTTGCTGCTCCAGTGGAATGGCAGCAGCTGGGCCGTGGTCGCTGGTGAGAATACCAGGCCTAGCGGCTTGGGATTCGAGCTAGCAGCAGTCAGCGCGATTGGCGCGAGTGACATTTGGAGTGTCGGGAACGACAGCCATACCCTGGCGGAGCACTGGAATGGCGCAAACTGGAGTATGGTCACCAGCCCCAATGCCGGCGTTGGGCAGAATGTCATCAATGCCATCAGCGGTGCCGCCTCCGCCGATGCCTGGGAAGCCGGCGACTTCGCTTTTGGTACCGAGAAGCGGACCTTGCTTGAGCATTGGGATGGCGCGCGCTGGAGCCTCATTCCCAGCGCCAATTCTGATAAGCGGACCAACGTCCTGAATGGCGTCGTTGCGATTGCGCCCTCGAATGCCTGGGCGGTGGGCGCGGCGGACAGCGGCATTGTGGCCGACCAGGTAACGCTCATCCTGCATTGGGACGGAACGACCTGGAGTGTTGTCCCGAGCCCCAGCCCGGGCACTGCGGGTCTCAATGCGTTGTGGGGTGTCGCTGCCAATTCCGCGACTGATATCTGGGCAGTTGGAAACGCCACGAACAGCGGCAGTAATGCTCAAGTGCTCATCGAGCACTGGAATGGATCAACCTGGACGGTGATCCCAGGGGCCAACGTTGCTGGAACCAACAATGGGCTCTACGGTGTGGCGGCTCTAGGGCCGAGCAACGTATGGGCCGTGGGGTTCAGCGGCAGTGGCACCTTTGCCCCATTGGTGGAGCATTGGGACGGCTTGAGTTGGAGCATTGTGCCAAGCTCGGGTGGGCAAAACACGTCTGGCATTTTGCGGGCGATCTCCGCAGCCGGCGCAAGCGACATCTGGGCAGATGGCTACGCGACCAATCCGTTCACCAACATGGACACGACTTTGACCGAGCATTGGGACGGCAGCAGCTGGGGGGTCGTCTTCGGTGTCAACCCTTTTCCGGGCCCAAACGATCTTTATGGAGCGGTCGCCGTGACGGCTGGGGATGCCTGGGAAGTAGGGACAAGCGGCGGTTTAGCCCTGATTGGTCGCTGGAATGGCAGCAGTTGGAATGTGTTCCCCAGCCCGAGCACGGCCGGCAGCTTGAATGCGGCCAGGGCCATTAGCGAGTGTGACGTTTGGGCCGTGGGTCAAGCCTATGTGACCAACATTGGCACGCAGACACTCGATGAGCACTTTGTCTGCACGTGACCTGGCCTGTAACGCGGACCTGCGAAGTGGCCCGGCAGATGGGCGTGTCTGTTACGCGCTAGACA
>Ga0070730_10005910_pt1 | contig 10491 bp, 4 predicted proteins | sample Coa_R1_3_FD_66447 | JGI IMG/M metagenome (GOLD analysis project Ga0070730, IMG submission 66447) | Surface soil microbial communities from Centralia Pennsylvania, which are recovering from an underground coalmine fire - Coalmine... | ecosystem: Environmental > Terrestrial > Soil > Unclassified ... | reverse complement strand
GTGAGCTGCTGGTCGCCGTGGGCCTCTTCCGTTAAGGGGAGGTCGCTGCCGCCTCGCACCAGCGTCGCCACATCATTCGAAATGCGGCCTCCATCTTGCGCGCGAATGCGCGTGCGTCGCACAAGGGCGAGGCCTGCATGCGCGGCCGCAGCGCGCGGCGCAGCGCGGCAAGGCGTGCCGGATCCTGCGCCAGTGCAACGGCGGTCGCCACATAATCTTCGATCGAATGGGCGATGAATTCCGTCAAGCCGATTTGTGTCAGCAGGCTCGCGCCCACGCGCCCGGCGTGGCGATTGCCGCGCAACGTCACCACCGGCACGCCCATCCACAGAGCCTCGCAGGTGGTGGTGGTGCCGTTGTAGGGAAACGGATCGAGCGCAATATCGACCTGATTGTAGATTGAAAAGTGCACATCTGGAGCAGGCAGCCGCGGCATCAGCTCTAGCCGGTCCGCACTCACGCCTCGCTCCGCAAAGCGTGCCAGATACATTGCCCGCGTATCGGGGTCGCCGAACGGCGAGCCTTTGAGCAACAGCCGGGCCTGCGGCAAACGCGCCAGCAACGTCGCCCAGGCATCGTAGGTAGCGCCCGACAGCTTGGCCGGATTGTTGAAGGAGCCGAACGTCACGGCGCCGGTGCTCAGGCACGGCGGTTCGGTTGGCTCCGGGCCGCCGCCCACGCCGCCATAGCAGAGAAAGCCGCCGTCCAGCCGCAGCAAAGTCTCGGTCGCGGCAGCATCGGCTTCGCCCGGCGGATCGGTCACGGCGTCGACCAGCCTATAGTCCATGGCAGCGAGCCCGGTCGTATTGGGATAGCCGAGCCACGTCACCTGGATGGGCGCCGGCTTGCGGGCAAATACCGGCATGCGATTGTTCGCCGTGTGGCCGGTGAGGTCGACCAGAATGTCGATGCCGTCGTTGCGGATACGCTCGGCGAGCGCATCGTGCGGCAGCCAGGCGCTGTCTACCCAATGCTCGACAAGCCCGCGCAGGTGGGCGGTGGCGCCGTCCGGCCGCCTCGCGTCGGCATAGCAGAATACTTCGACTGCTTCGCGGTCGTGTTCCTGAAAGAGCGGCTCGACAAAGAACGCGACCGAGTGCCAACGGAAGTCCGGTGACACATAGCCGATCCGCAACCGCCGGTTCGGATCGCGGTCATTGGCGTAGGCGGCGTGGGGCGGCAGCAGGTGTCCGAACCGTGCTCCGAAGGCACGGTGCTCGGCGAACAGATCGTCGGTGAGGGTGTCGTCGTATTGCAGGCAGAACAACAGAAAGGAAAAAGCCCTTGCCTGATCCGGCTGCAGTGCGATCGCACGACGCAATCCGGCGGCCGCTTCGGCGAGCTTACCCTGGTGCCACATCGCGACCGCGAGGTTGGAATGGGCTTCGGCGAGGTCGGGTTGGAGCGCGATGGCATGGCGGCCTGCCGCCACGGCCTCGGTCAGCCGGCCTTGCTCCTGCAGCGTCACCCCCAAATTGGTGTGCGCCTTGGCGTAACCTGGAACCAGCTTGATCGCCGCGCGGTAGGCGGCGACCGCGTCGTCGAGCTTGCCCTGCGGGCGGAGCACATTGGCGAGGTTGAGGTGGGCCTCGGCATAGTCCGGGTTCAATCGGATGGCTTCGCGATACGAGTCGCCCGCTTGATCGATGTTGCCTTGGACAAAAAGCACGTTGCCGAGATGAAAATGGATTTCGGCTTGCGCCGGCTCCAGGCCGATCGCTTCGCGATAGCATTTGGCCGCTAGATCGAGCTGGCCGCGGCCAAACAACGATTTGGCGACGTTGCAGAGACTACGCGCATCCGTCCGTTGCATCGAAACTCATGATAATCGGTTGGCCGGATTTGCCTCGCACCAGCGCCGCCACATGGTGCGGTAGGCGGCTTCCATCTTGCGCGCGAAGCCGCGCGAGTCGCACAGCGGCGAGGCTTTCATGCGCGCGCGCAGCGACTGGCGCAGCGCGGCAAGGCGCGCCGGATCGCGCGCCAGCGCGGCGGCTATGGCCGTGTACTCGTCGACCGAGCCGGCAATCAAATCGGTGAGGCCGATCTGCGTCAGCAGGCTGGCGCCGACGCGGCCGGCATGGCGATCGCCGCGCAGCGTCACTACCGGCACGCCCATCCACAGTGCCTCGCAGGTCGTGGTGGTGCCGTTATAGGGAAACGGATCGAGCGCGACGTCCACCAATTCATAAGCCGCGAGATGCGAAATCGGATTCGGCAGCGCCGGGATCAGCTGGAGCCGTTCAGCGGGCACGCCGCGCTCGATCAGACGCGATTGATAGAGCGCCCGCGTCGCCGGATCGGTCAATGCTTTGCCCTTGAGCAGCAGCCGCGCATCCGGCACTGCCGAGAGCAGGCGCCCCCAGGCGTCCATGGTGGCCGACGACAGCTTGGCGGGATTGTTGAAAGAGCCGAACGTCACCCTGCCGCTCGTTAAGCTGGGCGGAGGTTTGGCGTCCGGTAGGTCCTCGAAACCGCCATAACAGAGAAAGCCGCCTTCGAGCCGGAACAGGCGCTCGCTCGCCCAGGCATCGCTGTGCCCCGGCGGATCGGTCACCGCATCGACCAGCCGATAGTCGATGGCGGTCAGTCCCGTGGTGTTGGGATAACCAAGCCAGCTGACCTCGACCGGCGCCGGCTTGCGGGCAAACAGCCGCAGCCGGTTGTCGGCGGTATGGCCGGCCAGATCGACCAGGATGTCGATGCCGTCGCTGCGGATGCGTTCGGCGAGTTCATCGTCCGACAGCCCGACGCTCACCAGCCAGTGCTCCGCAAGCTGCCGCAAATGCGCGGTCAGACCGTCCGGCTGGCTGACATCGGCATAGCAGAACACCTCCACCGCCTGCCGGTCGTGGGCCGCCAGCAGCGGTTCCAGAAAATACGCCACCGAATGCACGCGGAAATCCGGCGAGACGTAGCCGATCCGCAGTCGGCGTTGCGGGTCGCGCGCGTTGTCATGCGAAGCGAAGCGAACGGCCCCGTTTCCATAGCGCTCCTGCCATTCCCGGTGCGCGGCGAACAGCTCGGCATTGCTCGCTGTCTCATCGTAGTTCAGACAAAACAACAGATTGGAAAGCGTCTTGCTATGCTCGGGCTTAATGTCGATCGCTTTGCGGTAAGCGGCGGCGGCTTCGTCGAGCTTGCCCTGGTATTGCAGGGCGACGCCGAGATTGGATTGCGCCTCGGCATAGTCCGGCTTGATGCCGATCGCCTCGCGGCACGCCGCGACCGCCGCATCGAGGCGGCCTGATTGGCACAAGGCGTTGCCGAGATTGGAGTGCGCTTCGGCAAACTGCGGCTTGAGGCTGATCGCCTTCTGATAGGCCGTGACCGCCTCGTCGAACTTCCCCTGTTCCTGCAGGCCGACGCCGAGATTGGAATGGCCGACGGCATAATCCGGCTTTTGACTGATCGCCTCTCGATGCGCCGCCACGGCCTCGGCGAGCCTGCCGCGTTCGGCCAAGGCGACACCGAGGTTGGAGTGGAATTCCGCGACCGTGGGATTGATGCGGATCGCTTCGCGGTAGGCGGCGATTGCGTCATCGAGCTTGTCCTGGTCGCGCAGTGCATTGCCGAGATTGCAGTGGGCCTCCGCATGATCCGGATTGATGCGGAGCGCCTGCCGGCAGGCGTCGACCGCCTCGTCGAGCCTGCCTTCGAGCATCAGCGCATGACCGAGGTCGGAAAGCGCTTCGGCGCTACGCGGCCGCATCCCGATCGCCTGGCGCCAAGCGGCGATCGCCTCGTCGATCTTGCCCTGCTCCTTGAGCGCGATGCCGAGGTTGTGATGGGCTCTGTCGTAATCCGGCTTGATGCGAATGGCTTGGCGATAGGCGGCGACTGCCTCGTCGAATCTGCCGAGCTCCTGCAGCGCCACGCCGAGGTCGGAGTGCGCCTCCGCCATGTTCGGATCAAGCATGACGGTCTGGCGCCACGCCTCGACCGCTTCGTCGCGCTTGCCCTGTTCGCGCAGCGCGAGGCCGAGATTGTAATGCGCCTTGGCATAATCCGGCTTGGTGGCGATCGCCGCCCGATAGGCGCCGACGGCCTTATTCAGTTCGCCGCTTTGTTTGAGTGCATTGCCGAGATTGCAGTGAGCCTCCGCATAGTCCGGTTTGATTGCCACGGCGTCGCGATAGGCGGCGGCGGCCTCATTGATCTTGCCCTGGCTGTAGAGCGCATTGCCTCGATCGTAATGCGCGCTGGCGTCTTGTGGGTGTTGCGCGCCGGCTAGTCCCAGTTCCGCGAGCAACGGCGCGAGAGCCTGCTCGTGCGCGCGCCAGCGGCCGATCGCGCCGGTGTAGATCGGCTGGCGCACCTGGGTGGCACTGGCGGTGATGACCGGGCGCTCGGCCTGGTGAAAGTCGAGACAGCACGGATCCCAGGGCAGCCCGCAATGGGCAACGATGCGCCGGGCCTCGCCTTCCAGATCGGCCACCACGTCCTCGTAGCGGACGTCGAGAATGCGGCCGGCCGGCAATACCCGATGCCAATGCGCCATCAATGCCTGGTAATGCCGATAATAGCGGCCGAGTTCGGCGAGATCGTAGGTATGCTCTTGTCCCTCGAACAATCGGGCAAAGCACGAAAGGCAAGTATCGAGCGGATCACGAACCGTATGAATGATGGTCGCATTCGGCAGAGCGAGGTGAATGAGCCCCGCCACCATGAAATTTCCCGGCAACTTGTCGGTGATGCGGACGGCGTCGGGCGCAAGGGCTTGAAGTTTTGCAAGATAGTGCGCGCCAAGATCCCGGAAGTCGTCCGCTTTCATGCCGCAAACGAGCAGCTCATCCGAAACGCCGGACCGTGTGCCAGCCTCCTTCACGGCCTCGTCGAAATAAACCAACTCGCCAGCGCCGAAGACCTGCGGGTGACTGGCAAGAATTTGCTCGACCAATGTCGAGCCCGATCGCGGCATCCCGACGATGAAGACGGGAACCCGCGACGGATGGCCGGAATCTTGCCATCGCCCGATCAGCTCCGATGTGAAGAGTGCGGCGATCCTCTCGAACCTTTGCAGTTGCGCCGCTTCGTCATAGGAAATCTGCCGGCGCTTGAGCGCATTGCCCTGCCGCCACTGCGCCAACGCTTCCGCATGCCGGTCGAGGTCGTCATAGGCTTTGCCCAGGGCGAAATGAAGATCGATGCGTTCGTCGATTGAAAGGTTGGCGGCATTCTCGGCCGCCTTTTCCAGCGCCGTCACATGCGGGTCGCCGGGCACGAAGGAATGGACTTCGGCGAGGTGGTATCGGTACTTGAGATCCTCAGGCGCAAGGGCGACGGCCCGTTCCAAGGCCGCGCGGGCTTCCGGCAGGCGTCCGAGGCCGGTGAGAATGATGCCGAGGAGATTCTGCGCCATGCCACTGTCCGGCCGCATGGCGACGGCGCGCTCAACGCCGGGCAGCGCTTGCTGCAGCCGGCCGAGCGCATAGAGCGCAAAACCGCGGTTGATGAGCCCCTCGACAAGATCCGGCTGGACGGCGAGCGCGCGGTCGTAGCTCGCCAGGGCTTCCTCGAAGCGCCTGAGATCGTAGAGCGCGAGGCCGCGATTGGCGAGCGCGTCGGCATAGTCCGGCCGTGCTGCGAGCGCGCGATCGTAGCTCGCCAGCGCCTCGTCGAACCGCTCGAGCCGGCGCAGGATATTGCCGCGGTTGCAAAGCACTTCGGCAGCGTCGCCGCGTAGCGCGAGCACCCGGTCGCAGCTCGCCAGCGCCTGCTCCGGCCGCCCATGTTTGACGTAAGCCGCGGCGGCACGGCCAAACAGTGCGGCAGCCAAGTCATGGCGCCCGGTCTGCTGCGCCAGCGCGCCGAAGGAGTCCAGAGCATCGGCGTCGTCGGGCCGAACGCCGAGAAAACGCCGATACCACGTTTCTGCTTCGGCGAGCCGGCCCGCCTGGTGCAGCTTGCGGGCCGCACCAAGGAGCGCGGCGACAGCCTCGGGATCGAGCCTGGCGATATCGATCCGAGGCGGCTGCCGCGATGCCGCTTCAGCTGTGGCGTCTTCGCCGTTCATCGCTGCTCACTTGGCCCGCCGAGCTCGGCCAACAACGGCGCGAGCGCGACCGCGTGCGCGCGCCAGCGGCCGACCGCGCTGTTGTAGATCGGCTGGCGCACCTGCGCGGCGCTGACGGTGAAGATTGGCCGTTCCGTTTTGTGAAAGTCGAGACATCGCGGATCCCACGGCAGCCCGCAATGAGCGATGATGCGCCGCGCCTGGCCTTCCAGGTCGGCGACAACGTCCTCGTAGCGGACGTCGAGAATGCGCCCGGGCGGCAGGATCCGGTGCCAGTGCGCCATCAGAGCCTGGTAATGCCGATAGTATCGGCCAAGCTCGGCCAAATCGTAGGTGTGCGGTTGTTCCTTGAACAGCTTGGAAAAACAGGACACGCAGGTATCGACCGGATCGCGAACGGTGTGGATGATGGCGGCATTCGGCAAAGCAAGGTGAATGAGGCCGGCAAAAATAAAATTTCCCGGCATCTTGTCGGTGATACGGCCGGCGTGCGGCGCCAGGTTTTCCAGCGTAGCACTATAGCGCCGGCCCAACGCGCAAAAATCTTGCGCAGTCAGACTCGAGATCTGCTCCGGCGAATCGCGGAATTTGCTCGTGCTCACTCTCGCCGCTTCGGCGAAATAGTCGAGTTCGCCGGCACCGAACACCTGCGGATGGCTGGCAAGGATTTGCTCGACCAGCGTCGAGCCCGACCGTGCCATGCCGAGGATGAACACCGGCAAGCGGGAGGGATGACCGACGTTTTGCCAGCGCGCGATCAGATCGGGAGTGAACACGGCGCGCATGGCGTTCAGCCGCGTGAGCGTCGCGGTTTCGTCATAGGCCACCTGCCGGCGCTTGAGCGCATTGCCGTTCAGCCACTGAGCGAATGCGTCGCCGTGACGGCCGAGATCCTCATAAGCCTGGCCCAAAGCGAAATGCAGTTCGATGCGTTCGTCCGCGGACAGCGCGGCCTCGCTGCCGGCCAGTTTTTCCAGCGCCGGCAGATGCGCGTCGCCGGGGATAAAGCGCGTGATGTCGGCGAGATTGCGGTGGTAGCGGACATCGCCCGGCGCAAGCGCGATCGCGCGTTCCAGCGCGGCGCGCGCCTGCGGCAGCCGGCCGAGCTCGATCAATGTCACGCCGAGCATGCAATGCGCCTTGGGGAAGTCCGGCCGGATGCGCAGCGCGCGCTCGTAGCTTGCCAACGCCTCCTCGGTGCGCTTGAGCCGGTGCAGTGCGAGGCCGCGATTTGAAAGCGCCTCGGCGAGGTCTGGCCGCGCCGCAAGGGCGCGATCGTGATGGGCCAGCGCCTCGTCGAAGCGGTTCATTCCCTGCAGCGTCAGGCCGCGGTTGGTGAGCGCCTCGGCGTAATCGGGCCGCAGCGCCAGCGCCCGGTCGTAGCTCGCCAGCGCCTCGTCGTAGCGCCGCAGCTCGCGCAGGATGTTGCCGCGGTTGGAGAGCGCCTCGGCAAGGTCGCCGCGCAGCGCGAGCGCGCGCTCGCAACTCGCCAGCGCCTCGTCGTAGCGCCGCAGCTCGTGCAGGATGACGGCGCGGTTGACAAGCGCATCCGCATAGTCGGGCCGCACGGCAAGCGCCCGGTCGTAGCTCGCCAACGCATCGGCGAACCGCTTGAGGTCGCGCAGCGCGTTGCCACGGTTGAACAGCGCTTCCGGATAATCGGGCTGGATCGCGAGCGCGCGATCGTAGCTGGCGAGAGCCTCTGCGCAACGCGCCAGCCCCTGCAAGGCCATGCCGCGGTTTGCCAGCGCCTTGGCATAATCCGGCCGCACCGTGAGCGCGCGGTCGTAACTCGCCAACGCGGCATCATATTGTTTCAGCTCAAGGAGCGTGTTGCCGCGATTGAACAATGCCTCGGCAAAATCCGGCCGGGTCGTCAGTGCGCGATCGTAGCTCGCCAGCGCCTCGCCATGACGCGCGAGCTCGTGCAGAAGCAGACCGCGGTTGGAGAGCGCCTCGGCGTGGTCGGGCTGCAGCGCGAGCACGCGCTCATAGCTCGCCAGCGCCGCCTCCTTGTGGCCCAGGCTCGATTGGATCAGGGCAAGAAGATGCAGAGCGTCAAAGAAATCAGGCTTGGCCCGGACAATCTGACGGCAGATCTGCTCGGCCTCGCCAAGCCTGCCGCCGCGGTAAGCAACAACTGCGCGACTGAAGGCCTGGGGCAGCGTGAGTGTGAGTTCGGACGCGGTCACGATCGGGGGTATAGCATCCGGCTTCGAATAGGTGGAATAGGCTCGGGTCGGCTGCGGATTGCCGGTTTTGGCCCAAATCCATCGGGCTGACCGTTTCCATGTCCCGCACTGTCCTATTGACAGGTCCGCTCCGAGGAGAAGTATTTCCGCAACCGGCGCGACAACGCGCGAAACCTGATCGCTTCATGTGAAAGTCGACGTAGGAATGCCGACGCCTCAGGCTGCTCTGCCGCACCGTGCCATCGGCGACTTCCTCTCGCCGGCCTCGTTCTGGTTTCCCGAGCATCTTTGCGAGTCGGCATGGATCGAGCATGCCCCGTTCGCCTACTGGCTGATCGACGCGCATCGGCCTTCGCTGCTGGTCGAGCTCGGCACTCATTGGGGCTACTCGTTCTTCGCGTTCTGCCAGGCTGTCCAGAATCTCGGGCTGTCCGCGCGGTGCGTCGCCGTCGATACATGGCGAGGCGACGATCAGGCCGGACACTACGGCGAGGAGGTGTTCGAGTCGGTCAATGGTTACAACGAAGCCCATTATTCGGCCTTTGCCAGCCTGATGCGCACGACCTTCGACGCCGCGGCGCCGTCGTTTGCGGATCGCTCGATCGATCTTGTGCATATCGACGGCCGGCACGCCTACGAGAACGTCAGCCATGATTTCGCGGTGTGGCTGCCCAAGCTGTCGAGCCGCGGCATTGTCGTGTTCCACGACGTGAACGAACGCAAGAACGATTTTGATGTTTGGCGGCTGTGGTCGGAGCTGCGGGAAAAATACCGGCATTTCGAGTTCGAGCACGGGCACGGCCTGGGCATTATAGCCGTAGGTGACGAGATCGGCCCGCGCCTGCGCGCGCTGTTCGATGCCGACGTTGACGGACCCCTCAGCCTGCAGATCAGGCAAGCCTACGCGCGACTTGGCGCGGCGGTAACCGAGCGAATCGACCGGCTCAATGTGGGCAAGGTGCTGGAACTCAAGGAGGCCGACCTTGCCGGCCATAGGGTCGAGTTGGCGCGGCTGCAGGCGGACAATGCCGGCTATGCGGCGGAGCTCACGCGGCTGAAAGCTGACAATGCCGGCTATGCGGCTGAGCTCACGCGGGTGAAGGCCGACGTGTCCGGCTATGCAGCGGAGCTCGCTCGGGTCAAAGCCGACCTTGCCGGCCATGCGGCGGAGCTCAATCGCGTGAAAGCGGACGCTGCCGGCTATGCGGCGGAGCACACGCGGGCGAACGCGGACCTCGCGGTCCTTGCCGCGGAGCTGGCCCGTCGGCAAAGCGAACTCGCGGCGGAGCGCGATCGGGCCGCGAAGTTGAGCGCTGCCGCGACGGCGTCGGCCCTGAACGGCGAAAAACTCGAGGCGGATCTCAACGCCATCAAGGCAAGCTTGAGTTGGCGGATTACGCGCCCGCTGCGGCTGGTCGCGAAGGTTTTGCGCGGGGAATGGTCCGGCCTCGGCTCATCATTGCGGCGAAACGAGAGCGAACGCGATAAGACCTGATTGCCATCAATACCGCCATTTTTCATAACCAAACAGCTCGAAATCTCTATCGAACAAGCTATTGATCCGGCTGCGCGATGCCGCATTCATGCGCTTGACGTATCTGTAGCCGAACGGATTGGTTTCGGCATCGCCTTTTAGATCGACAACGTTCGCATTGACGATATCGACCTGCTCAATTCCTACTTCAGAGATAAATCGCTGAAAATCGCTCTCGAAGGCCTCGATCTTGCCGACAAAGCCGGCGACCTCCTTGCCGGCCACGTGCGTCCAATAATGCGCCGGATGCAGGTTGAAGCTTGAATTGTTGCCGATTTCATAGACCTGCTCGTCGCCGATGATGCTTATCCATTTGTCGAAATCGAATTCGGCTTGACGGAATTGGGCATGTAGCTCCGACCATTGCTTTCTGACGAGATCGCCGATCCAAGGGTCCGGATAGCTCCACTTCTGCTGCTCCACCATACCTCTTTGCAGCTGCCAGAATCCCGAATAAGCCCGGTCGTAGGGATTGCGCACGAATGCGCCGAGCAAGTAACCCAGCCGGCCCTCGGGCAAGCTGACGAGATCCGCGCAAGTGATGTGCTGATGAACGACGCGATTGAGGTGCGGATTGAAATAGTAGAATTTTGGGTAGGGGCTCTCATCGTACGGCTTGAGACGCGCCTGCAGCGTCTGACTTGCCGTCTTCCACGGCGACATCATGATGAAACGATGCGTGTGCGAAATGATCACGGTCTCACCCGGCGGGACTGCAACCACTTCGTAGCTGCGGTCCACAGGCTCTG
>Ga0070730_10005909_pt1 | contig 10491 bp, 8 predicted proteins | sample Coa_R1_3_FD_66447 | JGI IMG/M metagenome (GOLD analysis project Ga0070730, IMG submission 66447) | Surface soil microbial communities from Centralia Pennsylvania, which are recovering from an underground coalmine fire - Coalmine... | ecosystem: Environmental > Terrestrial > Soil > Unclassified ... | reverse complement strand
GTTGTACATTCGATTCGTATTGAGGAAGGCTCTCGGCGATGCGCAGGACTTGTGTGCCAAGCGCGGCCGCAACACCCATGCACGACACGGCCAGTGCCACAACCGCAAGGAGCACTGAAGAGGTTCTGCCGACTCGTAGTCGCCTCAGCGCCCGAACTAGCGGCGCCACCAACAGGCTCAGCATGATAGCGAGCGCGAGCGGTATCAGCACGGACCGCCCGAGATACAAGAGCGCCAGGACGATTCCCGCGGTCATGATGCGGCTGCTATGATCGCGCAGCCATCCGGGCGCCTCCTTGATACTCATACCAGGTTACCTTTATTCGAGTTTTGTTCCTTGGGGTGTTGAATGCGGTTCGGATTCATCGCGTATATTCGGCTGCAAACTGGACGTCCCTTAAGGGACACCGCAATTCCTCACCCTCGTGCGCAGTTCGCTTCGAGGCCGGTGCTGCGGCTGCGACTGCGACTGTGGCCATCGTTTCGTCCATGGTGGTCCACAGCCGCCCGCTCTTTGCACACTGCGCGCCGTAGTTGAAGATCGCCTGCATGGCGGATGCTCGAAAATCCGCCAGACTATATTTGGGATAGTCGAACGGCAAATATGTCGATTGAACCGACATACGGTACTTCTCGGCGAACTGATTGACCGCGACCACCTGCGCTCTCGACATGTGCTTCAGCGCCACCGAGAGAGTCCGCGACACGATCGGCCCGAGCTTGAAGGGAGTCGTCGCAGGGGCATCGATTATCTGTCCGTTGATCAGCACGTACACCCGCGCGCCGTCCAGACTGTGCTGATCCAGCAGTGCAAAGGAGGCGGCCACGGGCGCGACAAACAGCGAGGTCGATGCACTTCCATCGACATGCATCTCGTCATAAGACACACCCGCCTCCTGAACGTGGATGAGTACGGGATCGAATACCCCCGGAATGCTCGCCGATGCCACCAGCACGTCCCGGAACAGCTTGCGAGCCGGCTCGCCGCCACGCGCCGCTATGGCCCCCAGGTCCCAGATGACCGTCTCTTCCTTATCCAGGTCGGTTGTGGCCACCCACAGAAGCCGTCCACTGGCGGTCTCTTCGGCGACAGCCTTGATGAGATCACTGGTGACGTAATGGTCTACCAGCGAGGAGAGAGCTGCGCTCCGGCGCCTGGCACCAAACGGTACCGCGAGCAGACCACCGAGGCTCATCCGCTCGCCTCGCCCGCTCGTGAAAGCTTCGGTCAGCTGTGAGTCCCATTTCGGACCGAGAAAGGCAAACGGAGCGATGAGCGCACCGGCGCTCACGCCGGTGACGAGATCATATTGAGGCCGCTCATGGCGGCGGCTGAGGCCGACCAACGCACCTGCCCCAAACGCGCCGCCCGCGCCGCCCCCCGACAAAACCAGAGCGCGCACGATGCCGTCCTTGGATGAGCCTTTCAACCGCGGCAGATTGGCCGCGGACTTGCTTTCGACGCTCGCCCGATCTGCGCTAAGAAAACGCACCTCGGAAGAAAAGCCGACCGGTGTCGCCCTACTGAAGAGAGTGGGTGGCGCATCACGACGCGGGAGCGCTGCACATCCCACGAGAGCCATGACACTCAACGCGCACGTCCAGCGGACCGTCTTTGCCCGCCAGCACCGATGAACTGTGTTTCGCGTCGTGACCATATCCGCTATCTGCGCCAAGAGGGCCCGTGACTCAATGCCCGACCGAGGCAGCATCGACTGCTCGAGCCGCCTTGGGCGCAATCACGATCGAGACGGCAGCGATGATGAAGATCGCCGCCATCACCATCATCAGGCAGTTGGTCGCCAGCATCAGGCTCTGGCCGTTGACGAGGTTGTTGAGCATCTCGCGACCGATTTGCGGATCGATCCCCGGTGATAGCTGGCCGAGCGGGTTGCCATTGACGACGACATTCGACAACTCGGCATGGGCTCGGATACCGCGGTTCTGCCACGAGGTCGTGACGAGCGAGGTGGCAAACGCTCCGGACAACGTGCGCACGAAGTTCATGAGGCCGGCCGCGGAGGCGGTCTCCTCTTCGTTCACCGACCCCATCGCCAACCCGGTCAGTGGCACGTAGTACATGGGCATGCCGATGCCCATGAAGAACAGCGGGACGCAGATCACCCAATAGCTCATATCGGAGGTGGCCGTCGCACGCCAGAACGTGACCATCCCGAGCCACAGACAACCGAAGAAGATCAGGATCCGGGCATCGGTTCTGTTGGCGAGATTGGCGGCGATCGGGGAGAAGATGACCGATAGCACACCGCCCCACGCGACCGCCATCCCCGCCCAAGTGGTCGTATAACCCATGTTGAACTGTAGCCACTGCGGCGTGAGGACGTTCAGGCCGAAGAAGGCCCCGAAAGCGAGCGCGAGCACGAACATGCAAGAGGAGAATCCGCGATGGCGGAACACGCGCAGATTCACAATTGGATTCTTCTCGGTCAGCTCCCAGATCAGGAACGCGGCAAAGCCGATCGCCGCCGTAATTGCGAGGACCCGGATCTCTATCGAGGAGAACCAGTCCTTGTCCTTGCCTTCATCGAGCATGATCTGCAGGGCTGCGACCCAGATGACGAGCAGCAGCATGCCGATCTTGTCCACCGGCATCTTGACTGGCGAGTCGTGATAGCGGCGCAGCAGCACCCAGGCGATCGCGCCGAAGACGAGGGCCATGGGCACGTTGATGAAGAAGACATACGACCAGGTATAGTTGTCGCACAGCCAGCCACCGAGCACCGGCCCCACGACGGGTGCAAGCAGCGTCGTCATAGCCCACAGGCCCATCGCCTGCATGGATTGCTCCTTGGGGAAGATGCGCAGCAGCAGAGTCTGTGAGAGCGCCAACAGCGGCCCGCCCGCCATGCCTTGCAACACGCGCATGCCAAGCAGCATGCCGAGCGTCGTCGACATACCGCACATGAGCGAGAACAACCCGAACAGGAACACCGCCAGGATGAAGACCCGAACGGCGCCGAAGCGCTGAGACAGCCAGCCCGTCAAGGGCACTGTGATCGCCTCGGCGACCGCGTAAGAGGTGATTACCCAGGTTCCCTGGGAGGAACCCGCCCCAAGCGCCCCGGCCATGTTCGGCACGGTGACGTTCGCAATCGTCATGTTCAGGACGGCGACGAAGTTGGCGAGGGCGAGAACCACCCCCCCGACCCAGAGCATGAGCCCCTGCAGAGGGGGCTGCTCCGAGTGGCCGATGGCAACGGCTGACATAATTTGCTCCTTTGAACGGTCGTGTGGATATCGTGTTTCCGGGCCGCCTCAGGCGGATGGGCCGCTGCGCAGATCGACTTGGGCGTCCACCGACAGCCCGACCCGCAGCGGATGCGCGACGAGTTCATTGGGGTCGAGCGCAATGCGTACCGGCAGACGCTGCACCACCTTGATCCAGTTGCCCGTCGCGTTCTGCGCGGGTATCAGTGCGAAGGCGGAGCCTGTGCCGCCGTTGAAGCCGGCGATCACGCCGTGGAAGACGACCTTGTGTCCGTAGAGGTCGGCGACGAGTTCGACCTGCTGCCCGGCGCGTACCTTCCTTAGTTGAACCTCCTTGAAGTTGGCGTTCACATACATCTCCCGGACGGGTGCGACCGAGAGCAAGGGCGTGGAGGGCTGCACGCGCTGGCCGAGCTGCACCTGGCGCCGTGCGATGATTCCGTCCACCGGCGAGCGGATCACCGTGCGGCCGAGGTCCACCCCGGCCTTGTCCACCCGCGCCTGGGCAAGCGCCACGGCGGCGTGGGCGGCAGTCAACGCCGCACGCGCATCGCTGGCGCCGTTGACGACATGGGTCAGCTCGTCCCCCGAAACCGAACCCGAGGCGACGAGCGCCTGGCGGCGCTGCAAGTCAATCTTGGAGCGCTCGACATCGGCCGTGGCCGAAATCACCTGCGCATTGGCGCGCGCGAGATCCGCTTGCGCCTGGCGCAACGCCAATCTCGCGTCCGTGTCGTCGATGACGACCAGCACATCCCCGCGCTTGACCTCCTGGCTGTCCACCACGTCCACCTGGGCAACCGGTCCGTCGACTTGGGCGGTGACGAGCGCCACTTCGGCGGCCGTATAGGCGTCGTCGGTCTTCACGTAGCGCGAACCGACAGACTTCCAGTACGCCCCGTAACCCCCGCCGGCGGCGAGGACGAGGAGCGCAAGCAGGGCGAACAGCAGGGCCCGTTTGCTGCGAGGGGGCGGGCTTGCGCTCGCCTCCTTCAGGCCAGGATCATTGGCGGCTCGAACTGCGGGGCTCGAGGGGGAAAGGGGTACTTCGACAGCGGCGTTCATGGCAATCTCCTTAATTACAAGTCATTGGGTTTGCGGTGGGGCTAGGCGGCCGGGCGATCGGATGAGAAACCCCCACCGAGTGCGCGCACCAAGCTCACATCGAGAATCAGTGCGCGGGTTTCGAGCTCGGCTTCCGCCCGCCGGGCGGAGATCAGCTCGTCTTCCGCCTCTAGCACATCGAGATAGGTCGCAAGCGCGCCCTCGTAGCGTTTGCTCACGATCTGGTGGGCTTCGGCCGCGGCGGTGACTGCGGCGCGTGAAGCCTCGCGTTCCCCATCGAGCGCCTTGCGACTCGTGGCGGCATCGGCCACCTCACGCAGAGCTTGCGAGAGCGTCGCGTTGTAGGTGGCGACCGAGGCATCGTATTCGGCGCGCGCACCGCGCAGGGCGCCCTGCAAACGGCGCGTGTTGAAGATGGGCAGCGACACCGCCGGGCCTGCCGAGCCCACCTGAGATCCCGCCGAGGTCAGGTTCCCGATGCCAAGGGACTGCAGGCCCACGACGGCGAGCAGATTGACGCTCGGGTAGAAGCCCGCCTCCTTCTCATTGATGCGGTGCGCGGCGGCCTCGGTGCGCGAGCGCGCGGCGAGAATGTCGGGCCGGCGCCCGAGCAGATCGGCTGCGAGGTTCGGCGGCAGCCCCGTCGAGCCTGCAAAGCGGGTGCTCGGACGGGTGAGAGCCAGACCCCGGTCCGGACCCGCCCCCAGCAGGGCGGCAATCGCATTGCCCTGCAGTCCGATGCGCTCGTCGTAGGTGCGCAGTTCGGCCTCTGCGGAGGCCCGCCGCGCTTCCACCTGGCGCACGCTTGCGAGCGTCTCCAGCCCAAAATCGTGCCGTTGCCGAAACAGTTTGACCGTCTCCTCGCGCAGTCTGAGCGTCTCGGCGGCGTTGTCTCGCAGGGTGTAGATATCGACGAGACCCGCATAGGCGGCAGCGACCGAGGTCGACAGAAGCAGGCGCGTCTCGGCGTACTCGAACCCCGCTGCCTGTTGGTCCGACAGCGCGGCGGCCAGGGCCGAGCGGTTCTTGCCCCAGAAGTCGAACTCCCAGGAGAAGTTCAGCGTGGTCACCCCATAGTCGTTCCAGCCGCGCGGCACCGCCTGCTTGGGCATGAGATAGTTGTAACTCTGCTTTTCCACGGTCATCGCAGCACTCCCGGTCACCTCGGGGATGCGCGCGGATTCCGCGCTTCGCACGACGGCGGCCGCAGCAGCAAGTCGCGCCTGTGCGATCTCAAGGTCTGGAGCGCCCTGCAACGCTTCGTCTATGAGTCCACTCAGCTGCGGATCGCCGTACGCCTGCCACCACCGGTCTCCCGGCCAGGCCGTAGCAGGCGCGGAGAAAGAGTTCGCGGTACCCAGTTGTTCGACCTTCCTCATGGACGGCGGCGGGTCCTTGCGGGGAATCGGGGCGCACCCCGCGTTCGCCAAGAGGACGGCCGCGAGCAACGCCTTGACGACGCCGGTGCGGCCATTAGGGAGGGGGGCCTTGGTTTCTTGCATTGCAGTCATCTCCATATCCGTACTGTTCGGTACAGTTTATCTAAATCCTAGCGCATGTCAACACTACGTGCGGCCTACAGACGCAACAATGAGCGGGCGCTTCATGCAAGTTCACTTCCCAAATTTCTTGACTGGTGCCAGGCACCGCGTAAACTGTACCCGACGGTACTTTATTGGAATCTTGCTCCAAGTGATTGAAGCCACGTACACGTGAAGAAAAGCGACCGCAAGCGGCAAGCCATCTTGGACACCGCCTACCGGCTATTCCGGATGCAGGGGTTCGACAAGACCTCTGTTTCGGAAATCACCGCCGAGGTCGGCGGTTCCAAGGCAACGATCTACAGTCACTTCCCCTCAAAGGAAGAACTGTTCGTCGAATGCATGATGGCGGCCGCAGAGAACTGCATGGCGGGGACTCTCAAGCATCTCGACGATGCGAGCGCCGATCCGGCCGTCGCTCTGTTCGACTTCGGCAGGAGCTTCCTCAGGTTCATCTGTTCTCCGGAACAGTTGGAGGTGCGGCGACTGATGATCGCAGAGGCCGCCCGCTCCGGCACCGGCAAACTGTTTTTCGACAAGATCAGCGTGTTGAGGGCACACGTTTCGGCATTCTTGTCCGCCTGCATGGCATCCGGAAACCTACGCCGCGACGATCCCGATCTCGCCGCCGATCACTTGGGCGCACTGCTGGAAGCCGAAATCCTCGAACCCTTGCTCCTGCAGGTGCGCGAAGGCCGCCCGGGTGAGCCGGAGGTCGTGCTGGCCGCCAAACGTGCCGTGGCCGCTTTCCTCAGGGCCTACGCGCCTGCAATCCCAAATTGGAAGCCGTGCCGAATCCGATCGAAACAGCGGCGGGTCGCTTGAACGTTCGGACAGTTCTGCCTCCCGCTGACTGACGAGCGCCTCGAGGGCTCGAGCATGCGGGGATATGAATCTCATACGCCGCGTGTCCGGTTGCTGTAGATGCCACTAACACTTAAACTGTACCGATCAGTTCCAAACGATCTGCGCTCATGAAGACCAAAACCGAATCGAAACGCCAGGCCATTCTCCTGGGCGCCGCAGAAGTTTTCCGCGAGGTGGGGTTCGAACGCGCTTCGATGTCGGATATCCGTGCGCGGATCGGCGGCTCCAAAGCGACGCTGTACAACTACTTCCCCTCGAAGGAGAAGCTGTTCTTCGAGGTCATGTATCAAGCCACGGAACACGAACTCGGTGCGATTACCGCTGCCCTGAACCCAGACACGGATGATCTTAAGCGGGAGCTGCTGCGCTTCGGACATAGACTGGTGCCTGCCCTATATTCACCGGAAGCCATTGCAATCCGCCGCCTCGCGATCGCCGAATTGGGGCACTCCAACATTGGCAAGGTCGTTTTCGAAGGATCGATGGTTCCCATCGAGAAGCAGGTCGCCGAATTCCTGAGAAAAGCGATGAAGCGCGGGGTCCTTCGCACCGCCGAGCCGAAGATCGCCGCGATTCACCTGCTGAGTCTGCTCGAATCGGAACTGCTCCAGCGCGTACTGCTGGGCGTGATGGACGCGGTGACGCCGGAGGCGGCCAGGGGCGCCGTACGGCGCGCCGTCGATGTATTCCTGTCTGGGTACGGACCACGCTAATTGGCCTCGATCCTCTCGCATGATGCGGCTCGCGCCGCTATTCGCAAAACGCCTCAAAGATCGCCCCACGGCGCGTAGGGAATCTTGACCACCCATGCATATACATAGTATATGCTAGCCATGACATTGGTGGCGCTTCTTTGTTCCCGTGCAATCCTTCCCCATGCCGAAAGAGCATCGTGCCCGGCCTCACCGACGCTGGCGCACGATGCCTCCCCGGCAGCCTACCCCGGAGGCCGCCTCGCGCGGACCCATGTTCTCGATGCGCTACTTGTGAGATTTTTGCAAGGTGGCACAGCCCGCACCCTGCGCGCCTTCCCGGTTGTCCAGATAGCACACCTTGATCTCGCTTGCCGAGACGACTTCGAGCGTGGCTCGTCCGCCGGCGTCGACGCAATTCCAGAGCGTGTGACCGGTCTGCGCGCAAACGAACTGCTGTTTGAACTCGCCGCCGCTCCAGGTGCCCACGGCGAGGCCGTTTTTTTGAGTCTCGACATCGATTTGCAACGTCACCGCGACAAATTTCGGCGGACTCTGAAGTTTGGTGGGCTCGCCGCTCAGATAGCCAAATGCGCTGGGCCTGACAGGTACCTCAATCTGAACCCCGTTGAATGGCCCGACCCATTTGCCCGTAAGGTCGGTCTCCGCCGCAACAGCAGATCCTGTCACCGCCAGAAGAAGAATCCCCAGTGTCGAAGAATGGCGCTTTATCAAGTCGGTCTCCCCAGTTACCGTTTGCACGATCCGCGCGAATTACCTATGCCTGCTCCAAGACGCAGTGGCCGGTCGTTTTGCCATCGCGATAGTGGCGACGGGGCACAGGCAGTGGCAATGCTCGAACGTTCTTTATTCTTGTCGGAATGTCTTGCATGAAGAAAATGCCGACGGCCTTCTTTCCATGAAGAAAAAGCCAGCGGGAATCTTTCGCCGACTTTCCGGCTTTGACGCGATGAGCAATGTGCTCGGACTTCTCGGGCTGCATTCGCGCGTAGTCGGCCGGACCGAGTTTGGCGGGCCTTGGATAATGCCGGTAGCCGCAGGCGAGCTTGCCCATTTCCATATAGTCGAGCGTGGCGCGGCCCGATTTCAACTCGACGAAGCCCACTCACCACTGCTGCTCTCAGGGGGCGACCTTCTGCTCGTGACGCGTCGGCAGGCATACAGCCTGCGCAGTCCTCTACCGCATCCAAACCCCTATACGTTTCAAATGCCGCAAGCGGATCCTGGCGGCCGATGCCAGTTTCTACGGGCGGGAGGGCGGGCTCCGAGCACGAGCTTCGTCTGTGGGGCCTTCAGCTTCTCGCACGCCAACCATCCTCTGCTCACCATGCTGCCCAGATTCATGTGTTTACGCAGCGGCAAGCAGGGCCACGAGATTCTGACTCGAAGCATCATCAAATCCCTGATCGCGGAAGTGACCAACATGCAGTCGGGCTCAGAGACCGTGATCTCGCGATTGATGGACCTGCTCTTCATACACACCTTGCGTACCTGGCTATCGCAGCAGCCGCAAGGGTCTGCCTGGCTCAAAGCAGTGAATGATCAGAGGATCGGGCCCACGTTGGCGCGGATACATGGACAACCCGAGCGAATCTGGACCGTGCAGCGACTCGCCTCCGATGTCGGCCTGTCGCGCTCCCGATTCTCGGTGCTCTTCAGTGAACTTGTCGGGGAGTCTCCGCAAAACTACGTGACGAGGATGCGTCTGCAGCGCGCGGGTCGTCTACTGCAACAGCAAGCCAATTCACTGACTGATGTTGCGTTGGCGACTGGGTACGAGTCTGACGCTTCCTTCAGCAAGGCTTTCAGGCGGCAGTACGGTAAGACACCTGGACAGTATCGGCGCGACTCAACCGCTTGAACCCTGCTGGTCCTCGGGTGTGCGCGCCGATGCGGCACGGACCGCCTACCTGGCCGCGTTTGTCGATCCTACGCGCTCGCGGCTTGACCGAAGATCCAGACGACCTACTGACCGAGACGATCCCTCAACTCGACGACGTGGTTGATACCTGCGCACCGGCGACTATCAGGGCGTCGAGCGCGAGAGCGCCCGAGCCGCGTGGATAGACGATAACCGGATTCAAGTCGATCTCCCGAATGCGCGGTTCCGCCATTAATAGCGCACCCACTTTCTCGACGATCCGCGCCGCGGCGCTGATGTCGAGTGCGGGCGATCCGCGAAATCCGCGCAGCAGTTCGGCGCTTTTGAGCCGATTGAGTTCAGCGACAATTTCCTCGACGCTCAAGTCGGGCGGCAGCAAGCGCACGTCCTTGAGTATTTCTGCCTGCACGCCGCCGAATCCGGCGAGTACGATGGGTCCCCAATCGGGATCGTTGCGTCCCCCGACGATGAGTTCCAAGCCCATCTTGCTCATGCGTTCGATGAGCACGCCGTCCAATGCGAGCCCCGGCCGGCTGCGAGAGATATTGTCGTGCAGACGAGCCCAGGCCGCCGGCAGTCCCTTCGCGTCGGCAACGTTGAGCAGCACGCCGCCGGCGTCGCTTTTGTGAGGCAACTCGCTCGATTGCGCTTTGAGCACGATGGGATAGCCGAGGTCTGCTGCGGCGACGAGGGCTGCCTCCAAGGTCGTCACCAATCGTCCATCCGGAAACGGTACTCCGCACGGCGCCAGGAACTCCTTCGAGCGATATTCGGCGATCGTGCCTTCCGGTAGGTTCATTCGAGGTATTGCCGAACGGGTGCCGGTGTCCTCGAGGGCAGCCGGCGCCAGCGCACAGACGCGCGCAACCGCTCGGAATGCCCGGGTCGGGGAGGGAAAATATGGCACGCGCAGGGCGCGCAATTGCGAAACGTATTCTTCGCAGATCGGTGCGCCTTCGTCGAGCCCGGCAAACACCACCGGCTTCGTCGGTGCCAGCGTGCGCATGGCGTTGATGATGGTGGAAAATTTGGTCGCAGAAGTCTTCGCGTCGGTTTGGATGATGGCCAGAACGATGCATCCGAAGCGCTCATCCGGAAGCAGCGCCGCCAACGCGCGGCGGTAGAGTTCGGGATCGACCAAACCTTGAGCCGTCAAATCGACCGGATTGCTGACCGGGACGAAATCCGGCAGCGC
>Ga0070730_10005908_pt1 | contig 10492 bp, 11 predicted proteins | sample Coa_R1_3_FD_66447 | JGI IMG/M metagenome (GOLD analysis project Ga0070730, IMG submission 66447) | Surface soil microbial communities from Centralia Pennsylvania, which are recovering from an underground coalmine fire - Coalmine... | ecosystem: Environmental > Terrestrial > Soil > Unclassified ... | reverse complement strand
GCCGTGCGCGTCCAACACGCCGGGCACGTCGGTGAAGAGGACCAGTTTTTCGGCACTCAGGGCCCGGGCGATTTCGCCCGCGGCGGTATCGGCGTTGACGTTCAGGGGCTGCGATTGCGGTCCCGCGGCCAGCGGCGCGATGACCACCACGTAGCCCTGTTCGACCAGCGACACGATGGGCTTGAGGTTCACCGCCTCAACCTCGCCGACCAGGCCCAATCGCTCATCCCGCAGCCGCGCCTGCAGTATCTCACCGTCCAGGCCGTTGCAGCCCCAGGCCGAGACTTTGTGCCCATTCAGGTACGACACAAAGTCGCCGTTAATGCGCATCAGCACTTCGTGGACGACCTCGAGCGTTTGCTCGTCGGTAAAGCGGCGGCCTTCGACGAAGCGCGTCTCGACGCCCAGTCGTCCGAGCCGCTCGGAGATCTGCGACCCGCCACCGTGGACGAGCACGGGATTGATGCCGAGCCGTTTTAGCCAGATGACATCGTCCAGGACGGTGCCCTCGTCGCCGACCGAACCACCGACTTTGACGACGATAGTCTTGCCGACGAACTCGCAGATGTACGGCAGCGCTTCAAGCAGCGCGTCCGTCTTTTCATCGATTGTCAGTTGCGCGAGCGTCACGTGGAGTACGCGCTGTTCTCCACGACGTACGCCTCGGTCAGGTCGCAGCCCCAGGCGCGGGCGCTGCCACTGCCAAGGCCGAGGTCGATGCGCATGGAGACTTCCGAACCGTGCATCTGGGCGCTGGCGTCCGCTTTGGAAACGCCCGTGCCGACGCCGTCGCGCGCCACCTGCACCGAGCCGATCCACAGCGCGGCGCGACCGGCGTCAACCTGGGCGCTCGAGTTGCCCACGGCGCAGAAGATGCGGCCCCAGTTCGGATCTTCGCCATGCAGGGCGGCTTTGACCAGGCTGGATCCAACCACGGCGCGCGCGGCCGCACGCGCGTCGGCCTCAGACGCCGCGCCGGTGACGTCCACCTGCAGGAGTTTCGAGGCGCCTTCGCCATCGGCGGCCATCTTGCGGGCGAGGTCGGTGCAGACGGCTTCGAGGGCCGCTGAGAACCGCTCGGCGTCGGGACTCGAGGCGGCCAGCGGTGGCGCCCCCGAGAGACCGTTGGCCAGCAGAAAACAGCTGTCGTTGGTGCTGGTGTCGCCGTCCACGGTGATCATGTTGAACGTGCGATCGACGGCCCGCTTCAGCGCCGTGCGCGCAAACGCGAGCTCCAGGCTGGCGTCGCTCCCAATGAACGCCAGCATCGTGGCCATATTGGGGTGGATCATGCCGACGCCCTTGGTCATGGCGCCAATGCGAACCGCGTGGCCGCCGATGTCGACGGAGACCGCGAATTCCTTCACGTGCGTGTCGGTGGTCATAATGGCCAGGGCGGCCTCGTGCCCACCGTCTGCGCGCACCTCGACTCGTGGCATCGCTGCCCGCACGCGGTCCATCGGCACCGGCACGCCGATGATGCCGGTCTCGGCAATGAGCACCAGTTCTGGCGCAATGCCGAGCCGGTCGGCCGCCAACTGCGTCATTTCGCGGGCGTCGGCAAGCCCCCGCGCGCCATTGCACGCGTTGGCGTTGCCAGCATTGAAGACCACGGCCCGGGCGATGCCGCGCGCAACGCGCTCGCGGCTGAGCACCACGGGCGCCGCCGGAAACTTGTTCGGGGTAAATGTTGCCGCGGCGACGCAGTCCGCATCGGCTGTCCAGATGCCGAGGTCGGGTTTTCCAGAGGCCTTGATCCCGGCCGCCAATGCGCCAGCGCGGAAGCCGAGGGCGCTGGTAACGGAACCATTGGCGAGGGTCGTAAAGGATTGAGCAGTCAGGGTCATGGCAGCATTGGCACCAGTTCGAGGCCGAGCTGCTCAGGGCAGCCGAGCATCAGATTCATATTCTGGACGGCCTGGCCGGCCGCGCCTTTTCCAAGATTGTCGACTGCGGCGAGCGCGATGACCGTCTCGGCCTCGGCGTCGGCCGCATAGGACACGAAGGCCAGGTTCGTGCCCTGCGCCCACTTCGAATGTGGTGGCGCGTCGGTGACACGCACAAAAGCCGACTCGGCGTAGAACTCGCGGGCGGCCCGCAGCGCCTCGTCGGTCGTGAGGTGTCCGTGCGCATAGCACGTGGCCAGGATGCCGCGCGTCATCGGCACGAGATGGGCGGTAAAGACCAGTGAGGCAGGCATGCCACCCGCCATGCGCGAGAGCGCCTCGCGCATCTCAGGGCTGTGGGCGTGCTTGAAGAGGTTGTAGGCGACGACGTCTTCGTTCACGTCGGCGAAGCCGAACGTCGAGCCGCCACCCCGACCGGCGCCACTGATGCCGGTCTTGGCATCGACCACGATGCCGGTGGGCTCGACCAGACCGCGGGCGACCAGGGGCGCCAGTGCCAGCAAAGCCGCGGCAGGAAAGCACCCGGGGTCGGCCACACGGCTCGCGTCGGCGATGGCCGCCGGTCCGGTCACCTCGGTCAATCCGTAGGTCCAGCCGTCGACGAAACGGTGGTCGCCGCCGACGTCGATCAACTTCAGGTCAGGCGGCAGGGCGGCCGCGGCGGCACGCGAGTCGCCGGTCGGCAGCGACAGGAACAGGAGGTCCAGCGGGGGCAAATTGTGGGGGTCGAATTTCTGGATGGTCAGGTCGGCGAGCGCGCCGCCCAGGCCCACGTAACGACTGCCAAGACGCTGTCCGGCGCTGGTTTCGCCCGCGGCGTAGACGACCTGAACGGCGGAGTGCTGGGCGCACAGACGCAGGATCTCGCCGCCGCCGTAACCCGAGACGCCGACGACTCCGACCCGCATTCGGCTCGACATATGGGATGTGAAGTATACGGGTCGAGCCTAATCCGCCCGTGGCAGTCGCCGTACACCTAGAATCCAGCCAACGTGTGCGCGCAGCCTGCTCCTTCTGATCGCCCTGCGATACTCCCTGACAACACGGGGGTCGGCGGGCCGCCCGAGCCACCGGTACGCACGCGGCGTGCGGGAATCACCCCGATTCAGTGGGTTGGGCTGGCAGTTCTGGTGCTGCTCCTGCTCAACCAGACAGGCTTCCTGCAGGGCAATTTGAGTGACCTGACCAACCAATTGCCGTTTTTTATTGCCATCATCACGGCGGTCACTATTCACGAATTCAGCCACGCGCGCATTGCCACCTGGTTCGGCGACGATCTGCCGCGCCGCGCCGGACGGCTCACACTGAATCCGCTGGCGCATCTCGACCCGATGGGAAGTCTGCTGTTCCTGGTGGCCCACTTCGGTTGGGGCAAGCCCGTCCCGATCAACCCGGCGGCCATGCGCAACCCGAACCTCGGCTGGGCGCTCTCTTCGGCGGCCGGACCGGTCTCGAACTTCGTGTCGGCCGCCATCGCGGTCGGCCTGGTGGTCAGCCTGGGGCGACCGACTGAGGTCTTCTGGCATGAGACGGTCTTGCAGTTCATCGGCATCAGTGTGGCGCTCGGCACCTTCAATCTGATCCCGATCCCGCCGCTGGATGGGTTCGGGTTTGTGTTCGGTCTCTCGCCGCGGCCGCTCAAGATCGCGCTGCTGCCGGTGCAGCGCTACGGGTCGTTGATCCTGCTCGCGCTGGTATTCCTCCCGACCTTTTCGCGGAGTTTCCCGCCGATACTGCAGGTCGTGCTCCGCGCCGGGTCGAGTCTGTTCTTCGACGTCCTGGGGGTGCCGCTCAGTGCCCTTTAACAAAATTGCGATCCTCGGCACGGGCCTGATTGGCTCATCCGTCGGGCTGGCGCTGAAGGCGGCCCGACCGCAGACGCAGATCGTTGGCTACGACGCTTCGGGCGACCATCTTCGCCGCGCGCAAGCGGTCAAAGCGATCGATCGACGGGCCTCACTGCGCGACGCGCTGGCCGACGCGGACCTGGTCATCGTTTCGATCCCGGTTGTGTCGATGAAGGCGCTGTTCGAAGAGATGGCGCCGCTGCTGCCAGTGCACGCGCTGGTCATGGATACCGGCAGCAGCAAAGCGCGCGTGCTTCAGTGGGCTGGTGATCTCTTGCCAAACGGCGTGCGGTTTGTCGGCGGGCATCCCATGGCGGGCAAGACCGAAACCGGGCCCGACGCCGCGGACGCGAAGTTGTTTCAGGGGGCGGTGTGGTGTCTGGCGCCGCTGCCAAGCACGTCCCGCGACGCCATCGACGATGCGGTTCGCCTGGTCGAATCGCTCGGCGCGTCGCCGTATTTTCTCGATCCTGACGAGCACGACGGCCTGGTGGCTTCGGTTTCGCACCTGCCGTATTTGATGTCGGTGGCGTTGATCGGGCATCTCGGCCGTGAAAAGAGCTGGCGCGAGACGGCGTCGCTGGCCGCGGGCGGGTTCGCGTATGCCACGCACCTCACCGACAGCGACCCGCAGATGTTTGCCGACATCATGCGGACCAATCGCGACAACGTCGTCCGACGGTTGGATCTCTACATCGCCGAACTGGAGTCGCTCCGCGACGCGATCGCTTCGGAGAGTCCCGAAATCAAAGAAACGTTTGTCCGCGCCCAGGCGCTGCATCAGGATTGGCTCGCCGGTCGCGCTCAGGGCCAGGTGACCGAGGCCGAGAACCCGCTGCCAACGACGCGTTCCATGCTCACGGGGAGCCTGTTCGGCCGCTTCGGTCGTAGCGAGAAGGACAAGGATCAGAAATAGGGGACTGGGCGAAGGAAGACGATTTGGCAGTCGCGCCGGCGCCGACTGCCAAATCGTCTTCGTACTCGTCGCCCGGATTTCGTTTACGTGACGTCGACGGTGGCGCCGGCGTCGCGGAGTTTGCCTGCGGCGGCGTCGGCGGCGTCTCGAGCTACGGCTTCAAGGACGGACTTGGGGGCGGCTTCGACCAGGTCCTTGGCCTCTTTGAGGCCGAGACTGGTGAGCTCGCGCACGACTTTGATGACCTCGATCTTCTTGGCCCCGAAGTCTTTGAGGACCACGTCGAACTCGGTCTGAGCTTCGACCGGCGCGGCCGCTTCCGCGCCGCCGCCAGCAGCCACGCCGGCCACCGCCGGGCCTGCCACCGCGGCCGCGGAGACACCCCACTCCTCCTCGAGCCGCTTCACCAGCGCCGCGAGATCGAGCACCTTCATGTCGCCGAGGCTATGCACCAATTCGTCTACAGATGCCATGTTTCCTTCTCCTGATGAGGCGGCGTCGCCGCCCAATTCTTCAAGTTGTGCACGGCGCGCATCGAGCACGCGCGCCAGGCCCGCGAGGGGCGCGGACAGGACGCTGGCCATCCGCTGCAGCGGGCTCACGATCATACCGAAGACGCGCGCCCGAAGTACCTCCGGCGGTGGCAAGCTGGCGAGTTGCTCGACTGCCTTCGAGTCGATGCGCTCGTCGCCCAGCAATGCGGACTTGAGCAGGAAGGTCTTGTTGATACGAGCGTAGTCGTGGAGCGCTTTCGCGGTCGCCACCGGATCCTTGCCGAACGCGATCGCGGTCGGACCGATCAGGTCAGCGACAATCCCGGTTCGTCCCGTCCGCTCGGCGGCGAATCGCGCCAGGGTGTTCTTGGCGACGACGTACTCGACGCCGACGGGTCGCAAGCGTCCGCGCAGGTCCTGCAGCTCCGCGACACTCAGGCCGCGATACTCGGTCAGCACCGCGATCTCGGCGTGCGCGAGTCGATTGGCGAGCTCGAGAATCGCCGAGTCTTTCTCGGATCGGGCACGGACTCTACTTTTTGCCAAGGGCCATCTCCCTCCTTTCGAGACAACAAAAGGCCTTCAACCTGCACAGAGGTCGAAGGCCATGACTCGGCAGCAAACCTTGCTGGAGCACGTATTTCGCCTCTGCGGGCGGCTGGTCGGTCCAGCCTTTCAACTCCGGGTGACGGAGTACCGGCGGTCTTCGGCTATCTGGTTGGCTGGATTTTACCCTTCAGAGCTTGCCAGCGCCAGCGTCGTTTGCTCGTCCAGGCTCACACCCGGACCCATCGTCGACGCGATGTTCAGCGAGCGGATGTACTGGCCCTTGGCACCGGTCGGTTTGGCGCGCACGACGGCATCGACCAGTGCGCCCAGATTCTGCAGGATCTTGTCCTCGTCGAAGCTGACCTTGCCGATCGGCACGTGGATCACGCCGGTCTTGTCGACGCGGAACTCGACGCGGCCGCCCTTGATCTCCCGAATGGCCCGCCCGATATCCACCGTGACGGTGCCCGAGCGTGGATTGGGCATCAAGCCGCGCGGGCCCAACACCTTACCGAGCCGGCCGACCGCGCCCATCATGTCCGGGGTGGCCACGGCGACGTCGAAGTCGGTCCACCCGGCCTGAATACGCTGCACCAGGTCATCGGCGCCGACGATGTCTGCCCCGGCGGCTTCGGCTTCGCGCGCCTTGTCGCCCTGCGCGAACGCGACGACGCGCTGCGTGCGGCCCGTGCCGGCTGGTAGCACCGCCGAGCCGCGCACGATCTGGTCGGCATGTCGGGGATCGAGGCCCGTGCGGATATGCAGCTCGACCGACTCGTCGAACTTGGCGTAGGCGACTTCTTTGACGAGCTTGACCCCGTCGGCTGGGAGGTACTGCTTGAGCGGATCGACTTTGGCCAGGGCGGCGCGGTGCTGCTTGCTCTGTTTTGGCATATGTTGTCCGGTCAGTCCTGAACTGCAACGCCCATGCTGCGCGCCGCGCCTTCGATCATGCGCATGGCGGCATCGATGTCGTTGGCGTTCAAATCCTTCATCTTGATCTCGGCAATTTCGCGGACCTTGGCGCGGCGGATCGTTCCGGCGGAATCTCGACCCGCGGTGCCGCTCCCTTTTTCGATGCCCGCGGCCTTTTTGATCAGGTCCGCCGCGGGTGGAGTCTTGGTGACGAAGCTGAACGAGCGGTCCTCGAAGATGGTGATCAGGGCCGGGATGACCGAACCCGATTGGCTCGCGGTGCGCTCGTTGTACTCCTTCAGGAACGCCATCATGTTGATGCCGTGCTGGCCCAGCGCGGGGCCGACGGGCGGCGCCGGCGTCGCCTTACCCGCCGGAAGCTGCAGCGTGATGACTGCTTTTACTTTCTTAGCCATGTTGCGTTGATCTCAAATCCTCAGACGATGCGCTGGACCTGGAGAAAGTCCAGCTCGACGGGCGTCTCGCGGCCGAAGAACGACACGAGCACCCGCACCTTACCTTTTTCGGGGTTGATGTCGTCGACCACGCCGATGAAATCGGTGAATGGGCCATCGACCACTTTCACGCGCTCACCCTTGGCGAAGCTGACTTTGACTTTCGGCGGCTCCTGGCCAATCTTCTTGAGGATCTTCTTGACTTCGTCATCCTGCAATGGCGATGGCCGGGTGGTCGTGCCGACGAAGCCAGTCACGCCAGGCGTGTTCCGCACCACGTACCAGGCATCGTCGTCCATGGCCATTTCGACCATGACGTAGCCCGGGTAGACCTTCTTCTGCACCGTGCGCCGCTGGCCGTCCTTGATCTCGATCTCCTCCTCGGTCGGGATGACCACCTGGAAGATCTTGTCCTGGACGCCCATCGACTCGATGCGGTGCTCGAGATTGGTCTTGACCTTGTTCTCGTAGCCCGAGTAGGTGTGGATGACGTACCACTTGCGGTCCTGCTCTGCCGAGCCGTTCCCGCTATCTGCAATGCTCATTTGATCGACCACGGTCTAGATGCCCCCGCCGCTCTGGATGCCGAGCAGAAATCGGAACAGCTCCTGAAAGACGAAATCGGTGCCACCCAGAAACAGACCCACGGCCACCGACAGCGCGATCACCACCGCGGTCAGATTCATCGTCTCTCGTTGAGTTGGCCAGGCCACTTTGCGCAGCTCCGAGCGTACGTCTCGAACGAAGTTGATCGGATTGCCGCGGCCGCGGCGACCACCTGCACCCGGGAGTGGCAGGGGTTGGCGAGGTGGGTTTGCCCCGGTCGTAACCGCCGACCCGCTCCGACCACGCCCACCGTTGCTTCCGCCGACCGCGGCACCGCGTCGGCCCTGTTCGCGGTTCTTATTCCCAAACAGCCCGGCGCGCGTGGGACTTGATCCAGATCCAGTCGGTGTGTTCTTGGTCTCCGCCACTGGGGCATCCTTTCAAGGGCATGAAGCCACACTACCCTCGCCGGAGGGCCCGAGTGCGGCTGAATTCTATCATGTGGGGCGCCTCGGCTTGCCAGGTTCCCAGGGCTCGGCAATGAGTCGGGCGACGCTGACGAAGCCCGTGTGACCGACCATCTCGTGTTCGGGGCGGACCGCGAGACCCTGGAGATGCCAGCCCCGGAGCAGCACTTCGTGGGTCTCGACCTGCACGTAGCGCCGGTCGGCTCGGACGGCTTCGATGAACTGGCTGGCCTGGATGATCGACGGCGTGTAGGCCGCTACCCAGCCGCCCGGGCACAGCGCACCTGGCAGGTGCGGTAGGACGCGCCATGGCTCGGGCAGGTCGAGCACCACCCGATCGAGGTCGCCGTCGACCAGACCCGCGTAGATATCGCGCTCGCGCACCAGGAGGTTGCCCGCCAGGGCGCCGCCAAACGCGTGCACGTTGCCGAGCGTGAGGTCGATGAAATCCGAGCGCAGCTCGTAGCCGACCACGTGGCCGCGTTCGCCGACGGCCCGCAGCAGGGCCAGCGTGAGGGCTCCCGAACCCACGCCCGACTCGAGGACGCGCTGTCCGGGCGCGATGTCGGCCCAGCCCAGCAGATGGGCAGCGTCCTTCGGGTAGACGATGCCGCTCTTGCGCGGCATCTCGAGAACATAGTCGACCAGGCGCGGGCGCACGGCCGCGAACACGCGGCCCTGGCTCGAGCGGACGAGCGCACCTTCGGCCCGGCCGATGATGTCGGCGTGCCGCACCGCGCCGCGATGATGGTGCAGCGCATCCTGCTCGGCGAGGCGCACCAGGAAGCGTTTCCCGTCGGGGTCGAGGAGTAGCACCAACTCACCGGGCGCGAAGGTGCCAGGGTTGCCAGCCACGCCCGGATTATGCGTAAGATGCCTCCGTTCGGGAGAGAGTGAGCCCTGCCGCAGCGCGTCTCTGAGTTCGTCCACCGTTGGCGGCGGCCGCTGCTGCACGTCATCGCAGGGATCGCAATTGTGACGATTGCGGTTGGGGTGTCGATGCCTGGAGCCGGTCGGGACGCGTCGCCTGGCCCAGCCGCGGAGCCGGCTGCTGACATGCAGGTGCTCGACTCCGCTGTTCTCGGAACAGCCGCCGGGACGCGTAGCGCTGCGGTCGAGGCGAGCATCGATGCGTCGGCACGGCCGTCGGCAGCGCCGACGTTCACGCTCCCGCAGGCGACGCCGGTTATTTCCGACGTGCCGGTGCCGAACGCCGCGGCGCCCACGCTGCCCGACGTGCAGCTCGCGGTCCGCACCTACGTCGTGGAGCCGGGCGATTCGGTGCGCACGATCGCGGCACAGTTCAGCGTCACCAACGAGACCATCATCTGGGAGAATGACCTGACCGACCCGGATGTCCTGCAGGTTGGCCAGCAGTTGCAGATCCTGCCCTTCAGTGGGCTGATCCACGAGGTTCGACCGGGCGACACGGTGGCGAGCATCGCCAACAGCTACGACGCACTCGTCTCCGCGGTCATCGCCGCTAATCGGCTGAGCGATCCATACATCATCGTCGTGGGCCAGAAGCTGGCGGTGCCGGGCGGGTACCGCGCCCTGCCGCAGAAGGTGATCGTCGCGCCGTCTGGGACCGGCGACACTGCCCAGGCGCCACCTGGCGACGATGATCAGCAAGCGGCAGTCGTCACGCCGAAGCACAAGCTGCCTACGCTGGGCGGGACTCCGCAGGAACAGTTCATCGCCTCGATCGCCGACGCGGCAGTCCAATCCGCCGACGAGACCGGCGTACCAGCCAGCGTCACGATTGCGCAGGCCATCCTGGAGAGCTACTGGGGGTCCAGCCGCCTGGCGCAGGAGGCGAACAATTACTTCGGCATCAAGGCCCAGACACGCGGTGGTTCGGCGGGCTCGATCTGGTTTGACGTCTGGGAAGTGATCGGCGGCCGCAGCGTCATGCAGTCGCAGGCATTTCGGGCCTATACGACGATCGCCGAGTCATTCGTCGACCACGGGCGCTTCTTCATGGAAAACGCGCGCTACGCGGCAGCTATGGCGGTGAAGAACGACGCCCAGCAGTTTGCGCGCGAAGTGAATCGGGCCGGCTACGCGACCGACCCGGCGTACGCGAGCAAGCTCATCGGGCTGATGGATCGGTACGACCTGTATCGCTACGACGACGTCTGATCCTGACCTCTGAAGCCGCGTTTCGTGTACCCTTCGGCTCCCGACATGTCCGAGAGCAACAAGTCCAAAAAAAGGAGCAAGGCCGCGGTCCTTGCGCACGGGTCCGCTTCGCTTGATCTTGCCTGCCCGCAGTGCGGTGCGGTTGTGTCGGTTGAGCACGCCGGCGACGTCAGCCAGTGTCCAGCTTGCCGTCAGCAGCTCGGCAAGGTCGTTCAGCTGGATCAGCTCCTGGCACGCTGGTGGGAGCCACGCCG
>Ga0070730_10005907_pt1 | contig 10492 bp, 14 predicted proteins | sample Coa_R1_3_FD_66447 | JGI IMG/M metagenome (GOLD analysis project Ga0070730, IMG submission 66447) | Surface soil microbial communities from Centralia Pennsylvania, which are recovering from an underground coalmine fire - Coalmine... | ecosystem: Environmental > Terrestrial > Soil > Unclassified ... | reverse complement strand
CCCCTCATCCGCTCCGCCCTTCCCCCTGTCCCTACAGGATGGGGGGTGGCGTTTATTTGTCCATGCAACCAGGCGCGCCTGGGGGCCGCAGGTTGGGCAGGCGTTGGGCTGGGCGTGAAAGCGGCGGTTGAGCGGGTCGTCGTATTCTGAACGGCAGGCGGGACACATGGGGAAGACCTGCATGGTGGTCTTTTCGCGGTCGTAGGGAACGTCCTGCACGATGGTGAAACGGGGGCCGCAGTTGGTGCAATTGATGAAAGGGTAGCAATAGCGCCGGTCGGCAGGATCGAACAGTTCGCGCAGGCAGTCGTCGCAGGTTGCGCTATCGGGCGAGATGAGCGCATGTCTTTCAGACCCCCGCTGGCTGTGTGAAATGCTAAAGGCGCTATCATGGCAGGGAGCAATCAGTTCGGTGGCGATAGCATCGATGCGCGCAAGCGGCGGAGCCTCGGCCCGAAGAGCCTGCTGGAAGCTGTCGAGTGACTCAACGCTGCCCTCGACCTCGATGGTGACGCCCTGGCTATCGTTGAGGACGAAACCAACCAGCCGCGCGCGCAGCGCAAGCGCATAGACAAATGGGCGAAAGCCCACGCCCTGCACAATGCCCTGCACAAGAATGCGTCGCCGTTGAATTGTCGAACTCATCACTGATGACAATTTCGCTTCCTTTTCCGTTCCTACCAGTCTATCAAGCTTCCCTGAGCCGCTTTGTCATTCTGAGCGCAGCGAAGAATCTCATCCCGCTAGAAGATTCTTCGCTGCGCTCAGAATGACAGCAGGGATGGCTCCAGGCTTGACAGCCTACTACGCGCCGCGCGCGAATGTTATCAGCCAGTCACACCATGCCTCAAGTCCTTCTCCCGTCCGGCAGCTTAGTTCAAAGATGCGCAGATTGGGATTGATAGCCAGCGCATGTCGTCGAACTTTTTGCACATCATAGTCCACGTAGGGCAGCAAGTCGAGCTTGTTCACCACCATGACCTGCGCAATAGCGAACATTTGTGGGTACTTGGCGGGTTTATCATCGCCCTCGGTGGCGCTGACAACCACCACGCGCGCATCTTCACCCAGGTCCCAGGCGGCTGGGCAGACCAGGTTGCCCACGTTCTCGATTACCAGCAGGTCCGTCGCTGTCAGGTCAATATGCGCGAGCGCGTCACGTATCATATGCGCTTCGAGGTGACAGGCCCCCCGCGTGTTGATCTGCACCGTCTGCGCCCCTGCCGCTTCGATACGTTCCGCGTCGGCGCTGGTCTCGACATCGCCCTCGATCACCCCGATGGCGAGCCGCCCGCGCAGTCGCTCAATGCTGCGCTCCAGCAGGGTTGTTTTGCCCGCGCCGGGCGAACTCATAATATTGAGCGCGCGAACGCCACGTGCCATCAACGCCTGGCGAATCTCCTGAGCAACATGCTCGTTGACAGCCAGGATGTTTTGAGCGATGGTCACTTTAGGCATGTGCCTCGTTCCTCTCGATTTCCATTTCCACAATCTGAAGTTCGGTACCGGAGACGATCTCGGCGGACCACTCCTGGCAGGTTGGACATAGCGCGACATAGTTGATGACGGCAAACTCGGTCTCGCAATGACGGCAGCGCGCCCGGTGCGGCACGCTGTCGATCAGCAAACGCGCGCCCGTTAAAGCCGGAATCTCGGCAATCAGCAGTTCGAAGCTGAAGGTGAGCGAATCGCCTACGATGCCACTGGCTTCGCCTATTTTGAGACGCACGCTTTTGACCCGCGCCGCGTTGCATTCAACGGCTCTGGTCTCGACAGCCTCGACGATACTCTGAGCGATTGCGAGTTCATGCATAATGTGTCACTGGTCCGCTGCTCGAGCCGCCTACTTTACATCGACCGCATACGCCGATAGCGCCGGATATCGGGCAGCATTAATAGCAAAGCGATCAGGCCGAGTACAATCAGCACAAGCGCCACGACAAGCACCACAATTAAAGCAGCCATAGTCCTGTTCCTTTCCCTGCACCAGGTGCGACCCGCAGTTGTGAATACTGCTCCTACATTGATCGTATCTTCATATAGCGTTGGATATCAGGAAGCTGCTGTTGGATAATCCACAGAACAAGAGCAACCGCAGCAACAGCGAAAATAATTTTGAACATAGCGTTCTCTCCTTCTCCGGGTCGGTAATCGATTGCCAGATTATCAGTTACTATCTGCTCGCGAGCAAACGCTCGACAAGCGAGTCGATCATCTTCACCGCCTCATCGACGGCGGCCAGCACAGGTTCGCTCAAGCCCATCTGCATGTCCATGTAATCCTCATTTCCACATATAGCAGAAGGCTCACAGCCAATCAGCAGCGTACGAATCGTCCGGGCACCGAGCGTTCTGGCGTAGGCAAGTACCTTCACCGGATCCATGCTATGCGCATCCAGCCCTACTCGCGCGGATTCCACTCCATTCTCAGGGGTCATCCCCGCCAGATCAGGTTCAATCAGGTACAGTGTCCCAGGTGTGCCTCCGCGCGGAACAGCATCGACCAGTAGAAGTACGTCATACTCATCGAGCAAGGCATAAGCCAGATCGAAGCCGCGTATGCCGAAATCGACTACCTGCGTCTCCTCTGGGAATGGCCTGGCTTTCCGCTGCATTAGCCGCCGGGCCACTTCAACGCCGAAGCCATCGTCCCCCATGAAGATATTCCCAATACAGGCGATCAGGATACGCCTGGCCTTCCCTTGTACGGGCGATGACAGGTTCACGTCTCCTCCAGCGCGGTATCTTCAAGCGGTTCCACCTCTTCGGGGAAGAAGAAGAAACGGTGGCCGGGCAACATTCGTTCATCCCACTGCTCCCGCCCAGGATCGTCATCGAGTGTGACAACGAGATACAGACGGTTCTCGAAATCCTGCTGGATGATCTCGACTCTGGCAGTCTTCCCTTCAAGCATGATGTCCATTGCATCGGTCAGCGCTCCCTGCCGCCCCGCTCCCTGGCGGCCAGGGCGCAGGCAGACACGATCGCCGGCTCTCACCTCTCTTCCAGCAATTAGGACCGACTCCGGCGGCGGGTAATCCTCGCCGGGAAAGTTCCATTTTGCGCTGCTCATGCCTCTCTTCCTTATCCTTCGATGATTTACTGCACGTTACGTATAGCGCGGGCGACCACAAGGACCCACTCCTTGCAGCTATGTATTTCCTTCATCCATCGACTGGTCTCATGCTGCGAATCGTACCGTGCAGTTTCATAAACGCCTCGGGCGTAAGGCTTTCTATGCGCTCCAATATCTCGCGCACACGCTCGTCTCCCTGACGCATCTCATCTTTCTCTTCATCTGTCAATGTCATGATGCGCAGCGTCAGAATCTCGTCTATCTCGGTGCCGTCAAAGAGAGAACCGGGGCTTTCGGGTGCAATCTGCGGATAGTCGTACAGGATGATCGGTGACGAAAGCATTGAAGTGCAATCGCCCTCGCTGCCGACCAGTACGGGCCAGGCATGCATGTTCTTGCACTCCCGGGCGGCATCGCGTACCGCTTCAGGAGGATCTATCAACGAGACGAAAGCCCCTTTATGTACTTGTAAAATGGTATGGGAAGAGATGAAGGAATGCAGCATGATGGCATTGCGCAGGTTCTCTCCCACGCCGGTTTTGGGCGTGCCGTTCTCAATCCGAACGGTGAGCTTGAAAAGGCCTGTATCGATGCGTTTAGCCACGATGGTGACAGTTCCCTCAAGTGATTGCTGCTCGCAAACAACCGTGTCAGACGACGCATCGACCGACTCCTCTACGATGCGCTCGCCGGGAAATACGAAATCCAGTGTGCGCGGGCGCTCTACTAGCTCACTCAAAGAGAGACTCAACGCGCTTATCTCGCGTTCAACGCCTTCTTCTCGCGGCTCGTCAGCAAAACGACTCGCTATGCTCCACTCTCCTGTTCTGAATGCGTTGTCCCGGGCTTGTGCGGAAACGTCTGCGCCCTCAGATCGTCTCATCGTGCGTACAAGTAAGTGCAGAAACCGGACATAGAGGTCAAGCGTACTACTCGCTATTCCCACGACCAGGCATTCGGTCTGCACAGCCCAGGGTTCGACGCCACCGTTCGCCTCGCTATACTCCCTGGGATACACCACGCCCGTTGTCCAGCGCTGGCGATTTTTGATGGCCGACTGGCGGTATGGATAGAGTAGATAGCCCTCGTACAGCACGGCGTTGGCGATCTCCTTCACCTCCTCTATATTCATGGGTGCGTCTCCTCGTTGCTAATCTCTCCGTGCAGCCCATTTGACGACGCAGTTGTTGTAGTACGCAGCCCATTGGTGGGTCGGCTAGAGTCCTGTAAGAGGCGCGTAACGACATCCTCCCAGGTGGGAAGGCTGTGCGTGGCCTTGTACTGGTAGAGCCGGTCAAATACATCTTTGTGCAAGCGAATCCAGGCGCTGTTGGGGTAGTAGCGCGCAATCATCGCTTTCCAGGTCGCGACCGGTAGGCGATAGAATGCTTCCTTAGACCAGGGAATTTGCCCAACCTGCAAGTTGCCCTCCGCGCCCTCGTAAAAGATCGTTCCACTGAACAGGAAATTCAGAGGTATCTCACCATCCTCAAGGGCGTCGAAGTATTTGGTTACGGCAATCTCGAAATCGTAGGTACACGAGATAGGCAGGTCGGCGACGATGCCTTCTGAAAACTGCGGGACGACCACGCTGGAATGCGTCCACAGGAGTGGACGAAGCGTATCACCCCACCTCTGTGGCTCGCCAAAAAGTTCCACTAAACGCGCCTGCGCCTCCTGGCTGTAACGACGGCGGTTGACCGCGATCTGTATCTGACTCCTGAGAGAGATGCTATGAATACGGTCTTCCGCGGGCGCGTTGGCGATACGCAGTTTGAAAATAAGCATAGGAACTGCGGCAAAAGGCGGCACCTCGGCACCGATGACCTCAAAGCTCAAGTCAGGCATACTCCCCCCCTCTTACCGGCTGCGCTTTCGTTTGAACCTCCTGAAAAAAGCCCGCGATGGCTTCCCAGACCTCCGTCCCACCGCCAAGCCCACGCCACGCCAGACGGATCAGGCCAACAAGCTGGTAACAGGCATCGATCGGGACAATAAAGTAGTCGCGCGTGTCCTTCACACGGTTGACAAGGAGTGCCTCTACGTCAGGTACTAGCTCATGCAGGATGGGATTGCCGTCGACGAGCGCCTGCCATCCTTCCAGGTCGAGCAGCGATTCGGTCGCCCCGGCCGGGCTGGGATAGTAAGCCATGACCGGCTTTGTGCCGGTGCTACGGAAGATAAAGGCCATATTGACCGGGATCGACAGCTCTTCCCACTGCTCATCCGCCATATAGAAATCTGTCAGCGCCAGGTAGCGTCTGGGTACGAGCATATACCTGCCCGCGCCTGCCCCCTGCTCGCTGAAAAGTAATGAACAGGCCTGGCAGGCACAAACCAGCTCGCGGCTGGAGAGATTCAGCAGGTGTGAGTGACTGGATGGAATGATCTCACTGCATAGTTCGCAGTGTTCCACCCGCCCCGGTTCCTGTTTCCGTTTCTGGGCCAGGCTGCGCAGCACTCCTATCGGAGTCGGGGGAGCGGACGAGTGTTCATCCGGCATAGAGATATCCGACACTGTACTCACCTCCCATCTTTCTATCCCTTACCCTTACCTGGCACCGTTAGATGAGCGCTCTCACGATTTCGCCGCGTGGGAACGAAAGTAACCGGCACGCCTGTGATGCGCGGCGGATCGGTAACGCCCTCTACCTCAAGCCCGTCCAGGTCTGGGGCCGCTCTGTAGACGGCTTCTTCAATGGTCTGCTTGAGTGTTATGGCTGAAGCTGCACAACCGTGACAACTACCCTCGAGACGCAGGTAAGCCACGCCACCTTCAACTCTGATTAGCTCGACGTTCCCGCCATGCGATTTCAGGTAGGGGCGCACCTCGTTCAACGCTCGCACAACGCGTGTCTTGATATCCACGGGGTGGAGACCGTGCAGGAGGAGCAGCGACCCTATCAGTTCATCGTTCGTAAACATCTTGATCAGTTCAAATCCCGGGACTTTTGCATGTATTGTCAGTTCGAGAATGCGTGCGAGTCCCTCGCCATACAAGTCCAGGAGCGCCTGGAGAAGTTCCTCGACCGTTTCACGCGTATGTGGGTCAGAGAATGTACTCACCTCCTGGACGAGCGTCTCGATCCGCTTAGCGCGGATTTGATCATGCGTGTCCTGTTGCATAAAGCCTCCCTTCTCTACCGCAAACAGTGTCCTACGTTGATAGATCTCATCTCTAGAGGTGCGGTATCATCGCGTCCGGTCAGACATGCGGTATCTTGACACGGACGCGATGAATCGCGTCTCTACGAACAGTAGTGAATATTATATTCCAAATGTCGGCGAATGAACTACCTGAAGCTCTTTTCCCTCGCCCAGGTACATATGCACCCCACATGGCAGACATGGGTCAAAGCTGCGCACAGCGCGCATGATGTCGATGCCCTTGAAATTGTCCGGCCCATTCTCCTCGAAGATGGGCGTGTTCTGCACGGAATCTTCGTAAGGCCCAGGTGTGCCGTAGATGTCGCGCACGCTGCCATTCCAGGGAGTGGGAGGATAGGGGTGGTAGTTAGCAATCTTACCGCCCTCGATGACCATGTGGTGAGAAAGCACCCCACGCACGGCCTCGTGGAAACCACAGCCGATGGCATCCTTTGGCACCGTGAAATCGTTCCATGTTTTGGTATGACCAGCGTGGATTTCAGCCAGCGCCTTGTCCACACAGTATAGCGCGACAGCCGCGGAGTAGGCCTGGAAGTAGGTGCGGGCGCGGTTGCGCTCAATGGCGTTGCTCCACCGGGGAATCTTCCACTCGAAGTCTACGGCCGGCTTCGTGGCGGATTTGGGCAGAGTGATCTTGACACTGTGACCAGTTGACTCGATCAAGCCCGGCAAATGTACCATGCCGGCCAGCGCGGTTGTCCACAGGCGTGCGATGGCACCGCCGCCAGTATCAAGAGCCAGGTAGTCGCCGGTGCGCTTGTCATACCAGCGCGGCGACATAGTCCAGCTATAGTTGCCGTTGAAGTCGCGCTTCTGCGGTTTTGGGATTGTGGTCTGATTCCAGGGATGGCGCCTGTCAACCGGGTTGCCCAGCGGATCGCGGTCCACAAAGGTCCTCTCGTTGTTCCAGTCGTCATAGTAGGAGCTACCTAGCAGAATGCGGATGCCCAGGTTGATATCGACCAGGCTCGTCGTTATCAGCTCTCCGTCCACAATCACGCCGGGTGTGACATACATTGCACGCCCCCACTTGTCCATGGTGCGGTAATCGTAGTCGCACACATCGGGGTCCTGGAATGATCCCCAGCAGCCGATCAGGGTACGCCGGTACCCGACCTGCTCATAACCGGGCAGCGCCTGGTAGAAGAAATCGAACAGATCGTCGTGCAGGGGAACGGTCTTCTTCATGAACTCGACATACCGCATCAGCCGCACCAGGTAATCCGTGAAGAGCTGGACAGTAGCCACTGTGCCGACGCCTCCAGCATAAAGGGTCGAGGGATGGACGTGTCTCCCCTCCATCAGGCAAAACTTCTCGCGGGTATAGCGACTGACTTGAAGCCCCTCAAGGTAGAGTTCCCCGGTGAAGGGGTTGAAAGCTCGCATGATGTCACCAATAGTGCGGTAGCCATGCTCTCTGGCGTGCGGAGCCTCGGTCTTATTAGCCAGTTCCAGCACGCCGGGATTGGTCTCCTTCACCATTTGCTCGCAGTAGTCCACAGCAACCAGATTCTCCTGGAAGATATTGTGGTCGAACATGTACTCCGCTGCTTCACCCAGATTCAGAATCCACTCGCCCAGCGGCGGCGGTTTGACCCCGTAGGCCATGTTCTGGGTGTAGACTGAGCAGGTGGCGTGATTGTCGCCGCAGATGCCGCAGATGCGACTGGTGATGAAGTGGGCGTCGCGTGGGTCTTTGCCCTGCATAAAGAGGCTGTAGCCGCGGAAGATGGAAGAGGTGCTGTGACATTCCGCCACCCTCCGGTTCTTGAAGTCAATCTTGGTGTAGATACCCAGACTGCCAACGATGCGTGTAATCGGATCCCATGACATCTCTACTAACTGTGGCGGCTGGGCTGGAATCTCTTCTCGTCTCACCTCTGTAGCCATAATGCTACCTCCTTCTTAAAGAGTCGCTGTACGTCGATATGCGCGATGAGTCACCATGTTCCCTGGTAGCCCGTTGTCAATTCCCTACCTTTGTGCCGCCAGGAAGGTTCCTTGTTGGCCGTACTCTGCGTTATCTTGCGCAGGCTTCTGATAGCCACGCCATAGACGCCAATAACCTTGGTCGAGAGCTTCGCTCCGGGCGGCTCATCCATAAATGGCATGAATTTGTCGGGGAAACCAGGCATGGTACAGCCGATGCAGATGCCGCCAACATTCGGGCAACCGCCAATGCCAGCCATCCAGCCGCGCTTCGGTACATTACACTGCACGACCGGCCCCCAGCACCCCAGCTTCACCAGGCATTTAGGTGAATCGTATGTGGTGGCGAAATCGCCCGTCTCGTAGTAACCTGCACGGTCGCATCCCTCGTGGACAGTATTGCCGAAAAGCCAGGTTGGCCGGTGAGCGTCGTCCAATGGCATCATGGGGGCCATGCCGGCCGCTTGATAGAGGAGATAGAGGACGGTCTCCATGAAATTGTCCGGCTGCACCGGGCATCCTGGAACGCAGATGATCGGAATGCCAGCGCTGGTTTTCCAGTTCCAGCCAAGATAGTCGAGGAGACCCATCGCACCCGTGGGATTGCCCTGCATTGCGTGAATACCGCCATAGGTGGCGCAGGTACCAATAGCGATTACTGCCAGGGCCCTGGGTGCAAGACGATCAACCCACTCGTTGGTAGTAATGGGTTGACCGGTGGTAGGGTCTGTGCCGAGTGCGGCCCAATAGCCCTCGCTCTTGATCTTCTCGTTGGGGATCGACCCCTCCACAACGAGTACAAAGGGATCAAGTTCACCGCGCTCTGCCTTATACCACCATGTCATAAAGCTGTCGCCGCCAAGTTCAAAGGCGAGGACGGGATTATGAAGATGCACCCTGGGAAGTCCGGGGATAGCCCCCAGCAATACATCCTCGATGCTGGGCTGGGTAGCGGCAGTGATTGATACTGTATCCCCATCACAACCCAATCCAGCGGTGATCCAGACGATGTGGACATCTTCCACGCGCGATCTGGTTGCCATACTGTACCTCCTTGAGCGTGACTTGCTCGTGGCCTGTTTCAATTTACACTATACCCTCGGTACGTAATACGCCCTGCGAAGTTTCAGATCGCCTCTATATTGCTCTCCCTCCTTTTTACTCAGCGATGGTAATACTGCTACGCCCACCTGCCATAATGCGCCTGCATACTTTTCTTCCAGCAAAGGTGAACCGCCGTAATACTAAAGGTGAGCCAGTGTAATACTAATAGAGGGATACAAATGACCAGTGCATATAAATTGAGTATAGAAGGGACAGTATGCCTTAAACATCTGCTAGTTGACCTGTATGATATAGGCCAGGTGGCCTATTTTTGGAAAAGGGTGTCAAAGGCTGAAAGGAGCTACTCCCCGGATGAGGTCCGGAACAGGCCGAGTTCTATAGATCGCACAGCGGCTTGAGTGCGATCGGAGACACCCAGCTTCGCCAGGATATGTTCGACGTGGATTTTGATCGTACTCGCGCTCACCGTCAACGCGCGGGCAATCTCGCGGTTCGTCAGACCCTGGGCCAGCAGTTGTAACACCTGGCGTTCCCGCGGGGATAGTTGTAGCGCGGATAGATGCGCCTGGCGAGAGGTGTCCTCGGTCATATGCCCAAGTACGCGAACTACGATGTCGGGGTCCAGTACCGATTCGCCGCGCAGGACACGACGAATTGTGGCAAGTAGTTCGCGCTGCGTCACGTCCTTGAGTACATACGCCGATGCTCCTGCTCTGAGCGCCTCAAGGAGGTAGTGTGGATTTTCGTGCATAGTAATAAGAATCACATTGGTTGTTGGAACCTCCTGCCTGATGCTGCGACACGTAGCCAGGCCATCCACGTCCGGCATACGCACGTCGATCAAGGCCAGATCCGGCTGTAAACGGCGGCAAAACTCCAGCGCCTCGCGACCATTTTTTGCCTCCGCCAGCAGTTCAATACCGTGTTGACCAATGAGCATGGTGCGCAAACCGGCTCTGGCAAGCTCATGGTCGTCGGCAATCACCAGTCGCGCGAGTCCGAGCTTTCTTTGGCGTTGAGGATTAATGCTCATCGCTTTCGTCCCTTTCAGTCAGATGACTGCGCAGCAGTAGAGGCGCTGCCTCGTTTCCTACTGCGCTATCGGCATCGTATCCATCCCTTTCAGTCAGATGACTGCGCAACAGTAGAGGCGCTGCCTCGAGCTCGGCTGCGTTAGAAGCATCGCCGTGGTCTTTCCCGTTGGATGGCAGAACGGGCACCTCGGCTACCACCAGAGTGCCGAAGCCGGGATGAC
>Ga0070730_10005906_pt1 | contig 10493 bp, 9 predicted proteins | sample Coa_R1_3_FD_66447 | JGI IMG/M metagenome (GOLD analysis project Ga0070730, IMG submission 66447) | Surface soil microbial communities from Centralia Pennsylvania, which are recovering from an underground coalmine fire - Coalmine... | ecosystem: Environmental > Terrestrial > Soil > Unclassified ... | reverse complement strand
TAGCGTCACGCGCCGAGAAGGTCCAGGATCGGCAAATTGAGTTCTGTGACCGCCGATGCCTGCCAAAACGCACGCTTATTATCAAAGATCGCTTGCGGGATCGATTGGCCGGCGTGATGTGTGCCTGACGTGGAGGATTAAAAGGTCGTCCGTGTCGATGCGATAGAAGATGACATAAGGATAGCGTGGCACACTCATCCGGCGGTGTCCCGCATCGTCGACAAGCGGACCGATCTCGGGAAAGTAACTGAGCGTATTAATGGAGGATCTGATCGCAGCGAGTACATTGCCAGCGCCGGTCGGCGTCCGTTCAACAAGATACGCACTAATGCCCTGCAGGTCCCGCAGGGCTCGCGGCGCGTAGACGACATTCATAAGCCGTGCGCGCGCCAGAATGCGGCGATTGTCTCTGCCGGCACGCGTTCGCCACGGGCAATCTCGGCTTCGGCCTCCGCAATCGCTGCGGCTTCGTCTGCGGTCAGCGAGGTTGGCGCATCTTCAGCAAGCGCAAGCATCAACCGGGCGAGATCGTCCTGCGTTTCGGGCGGCAGGCGGCTTATGGCAGCCACCGCTTGTTCTAAAAGCCTAGTCATGACGAACTCTCCGGATCGTCAGATATGTATACGCTACTTCCCTCTAATGCGACAACGAGAACCCCTGCATCGCCAGTGCCCAACGTACCAAACTGATTTATACTTACGACCCCACGAGGTCCTCGCATGATCATTCCCCGCCGTCTGTTTCTCACCCTTGTCGGCGCCGCCGCGTTCGGCACGCCGGCGCGCGCCGCCGACAAGATCGCGGCCGGCACGCTCGGCGGCCAGGCGCCGCTGTGGCCGTTCTACATCGCCAGCCGCAAAGGTTTTTTTGCCGCGCAGAATCTCGACGTCGACATCAACTTCGCCCAGAGCGGCGCCGCGGTGACGCAACAGCTCACCGCGGGCTCGATCGAGATCGCGCTGTCGGTAGGCATCAACGATCCGATCCATGCCATCGACAAGGGTGCCCCGGTCGCCATCGTTCGCATCATCGGCAACGCCGCGCCCTATGTGCTGATCGGCAAGAAGGGGCTCAAGACCATCGCCGATCTGAAGGGCAAGACGGTGAGCATCGGCTCGACCAAGGACATGACCACGATCTATTTCGAGCGCATGGCGGCGATGAGCGGGCTGAAGAGAGGCGACTACGACGTGGTGTCGGCCGGCGTCGCCGCGGCGCGCTATGCGGCCTTGAAGGCGGGCGTGGTCGACGCCGCGCTGGTGCTGCCGCCGCTGAATTTCCAGGCCGAAAAGGCCGGCTACGTGAGCATCGCCTTCGCGCCGGACTACGTCAAAGACCTGCCGTTCACCGGCATGGCGGTGTTCAAGCCGTGGGCCGCCCAGCACGGCGACCTGGTCAAGCGCATGCTCGCTGTGACCGATGCCAGCATCGCCTGGCTTGCCGATCCGGCGCATCGCGACGAGGCGGTCGATCTTCTGGTCAAGGCCGGCCGCGCCGACCCGGAAGACTCCGCCGCCAGCTACGATCTGCTGCGCCGCTCCGGTTATTTCGAGCTGACCAGCAAAGTCTCGCGCGCAAAGCTGCAGAACCTCATCGCCGAGGAGCGTCGCGCCGGCAATATCGGCGAGGCCTTGACGGTTGACCGGCTGGTCATGCCAGGCATCACTGAGCTTACGGACTGAGCAGGACCTGCGTGTTCGACTGCCGTTTTCTCAGAACGCCACGCTGCCGCGCACCTGCCAGGTCCAGATCTGGAAATCGCCGCCGATGCCGCCGTATTCGCCGCCGGCGCTGAGCTGCGCGCTGCGGCCGAAGGTCATCGCAACGCCGGCGGTGGCGCGGGCCGACCAGCCCTGCAAGAGCGGCACCGTGGTGAGGCCGGCGGTCGCCGCATCGTCCTGCGAGAAATAATAATCGCCGTAGAGCCCGACGTAGGGCGCCAGATTGATCGTGCTTGTCCAGGCGAACGGGTAGATCACCTTGGCGCCCGCGCTGGCGCGGCCGGTTGAAAAATTGCGCGCAGTCTGCAGCGTGCCGAGGTTGTCGGTGTAGGCGTTTTCATGCTCCCATAAAGCAAAGGCGCGCGCCGAGGGTTCGAACACGAGAGACTGCCAATGGAAGGTGCCGGTGAGGCCGCCGGTGAGGAGCCAGCGATTGCCGATGAAATTGCCGGAGGCGAGGCCGGCGACATCGTTGACAAAAACGTCCGACCAGGCGCCGCCGACGTCGAAGCGCAGGTTCTGCAAGAGCCGCCATCCCAGATAGGCGCCCGCGGTCCAGCCGTCGCCCTTGAGCACGCCGTTGAACGCCTGCGAGCTGAAGTCGAAATGCTCATAGCCGCCGAGCACACCGACCAGGAAGTCCGGCGTGATCTTGTGCGTCAATCCGGCGAGGCCGTTGAGCTGCACACCCTTTAAATCGCTGCCGAACGTGTTGCGGCGGAAATCGGCGCCCTGCACGTCGATCCAGGCGAGCCAATCGCGTGACGCCGCGACAGGCGGCGGCGCCTTGGTCGCCAAGCCCTCCTCGTTGGCGTAGCCGAGGGCGGAGAAACCATCTGCGACGCGTCCTCTGTTGCCATCGGGCGCAGTGAGGAAGCTGTTGAGACTGTCTTGTTGCAAGGCGGACGTGCCGGACACCACCAATTCGAGGGCTTTGAGCGGATCCACTAGGCCGGCGCCGAATTGCCGATTGATACCTTTGGATCCGAGATGCTTGGCGGTCCGCACCAGGATGGCGCGAATTTCCTCCGGCGTAAGCGACGGCTTGTGGGCGATCAGCAATGCGGCAACGCCGCTCACATTGGCGGTGGCGACCGAGGTCCCGGTTGTCAGCTGCACGCCGCCGTCGGGCGCCGGCACCAGAATATTCACGCCGGGCGCCGCGATGGAGACGTATTCGCCTTGGTTGGCGCCGTTGAACAGGCTGTCGTTTTCGTCCGTGGCGGTGACGGCCATGACGTTTGGATCGGCGCCCGGATAAAGCGGCGGCGACTTCGGACCTTTGTTGCCGGCGGCGGCAACGATCAGAATGCCTTTCTCGCGAGCAATCTGAAGCGCCTGGGCGAGGGCCGGATCGTGCGGCCCGGCGAAGCTCATGTTGACGATTTTGGCGCCACGCCGGATCGCGTAATCGAGTCCATTGATGATCCTGACCGAGGTCGATTGCGGCTGACTATTGGTGCCGCCGAAGGCGCAGATCGCAATCAGGTGCGCTTGCGGAGCGACGCCCAGCAGTTGCCCGTGCGACGCGATCGCGCCCGCCATGCCGGTGCCATGCGCATCCGGGGCGGTCGCACCGCAGCCGGCGTCGTACCGATCGGTGACCGCGCCGGCGAGATTGGGTTGGTTGGGATCGATCGCCGAATCGATCAGCGCGATGATGACTTGGTCGCCCCTGGTGATGCGGTGCGCTTCAGGGAGACGGAGTTTCTTCAGGATGTATTGTGCCGGATCGCCGCCTTGGGCGTCGGCATTATTTTGATCTTGTGTGTGCTCATACGTGTAAACCGGCTGCACCGCAGCACGGCCGCGATCGGCCTGCGCGGCGCGGATCACGTCGCGCACCGATTGCCCATTGGTGATGCGGAAGGTGTAAATGGGCCGGCTCAGCACGCCGATGTTTTGCTGCGCCAAGAGAGCAAGACCGAGACGCTGGGCGATGCCGGCAATGTCCTGCGCGGTCGTGCCCGGGGCGAACTGAAACATCACCCGGTCCGCCAGGAACCGCGTCTCGCCGATTGGCGGCATGCCCGAACCGGGCGGCAGCGGCATCACCGCCATGTCAATGAGACGCGTGCCAGGCGGCGCGCCATTGCCGCCCTGCCGACCGTTGGCGAGACTGCCCGGCCCGCCGCTGCTCCTGCGGCCTGAGTCGTTGCCGCCACCGCCGAAGGTGGCGCCCCCGCCGCTGGTCCCAGCCGCAGGCTGACCGAGCGGGATTTGCACGGTAAAGCCGCCGCCATTGGGCGTGATATCCGGCAGGTTGTCGGTGAAGCCGGCATCGATCGCACGGTCGATCGCGCCGACGATGGCCTGCCCGGAGAGTTGCGCGATGATCGGCGTCGCGGCGAGTTGCAGCGCACGCAATTTGATGCTGTCGCCCGGCACGCCGACGCTCTGGATCAACACCGCCGAAGTGCTGGGGGCATTGTTGATGTCGCCGCTGTAATGCGCCGTGATCGAATGGTTGCCTACGCTCAGCGAAGACGTGGTGAAGCTCGCCGTGCCGCCCGTCAGCGTGGCCGTGCCGATCGGCGTGCCGCCATCGAAGAACGTCACCGTGCCGGTCGGCGTAAAGCCGCTCACAGTCGCGGTGAACGTCACGGGTTGTCCGGCGCTGGACGGATTTTGCGACGAGGATAGCGATGTCGTACTGCCCACCACCGCGTAGGTGAACCGATCGGCCGCATTGGTGGCGCTGGTGCCGCCCGCGGCGGTCACCGTGACGTCGACGGTGCCGGTCCCGGCCGGCGCGGTCGCGGTGATTTGGGTCGGGCTGTTGACGGTGAACGAGCCAGCCGGATTACTGCCGAAGTTGACCGCAGTGACGATGAAAAAATTCGTGCCGGTGATGACGACGGTGGTGCCGCCGCCCGGCGGGCCGGTATTTGGATTGACGTTGGTGACCGTCGGCGGGGCGAACTGCGCCTGAGCCTTGCCGGCGAGCCCGAGTGTGCACAGGAGCACAATGACAGTGGCACCTGACAACGAAACAAAGGCGCCGCCTTGCATCCGGGTTTTCAGGAGCGCAACTGCCAATAGCTCTCCGCACCGCGCAAAGAACAAACGGCACGCTGCTGCGAACTGAAAAGCCAAAAAGTCCACTGCGTCCCCCGCCCTGCAACGCGCCCAGAGGTCACGTGTTAAGCCGACGCTTGCACTAAACACACTGTGAATTCCGCGGCTTGGCAAGCGGTGCGGCCAAAAATGTGCTGAGATGTCAGCGACCACGGAAGCTGAAAGTTAGCGACCGTGACAATTCCGCCACGGTTACGGCGCGTCCAACGCGGCTGCTATTGTTTGGGCAGGCGCTGAGGCGGGGCTCAACGCCGACCGCGGGCCGGTAAATGTTTTTGCCACGCGCTACCATTGGGAATATTGACCGGCGCATGCGCCTCTTTCACCGCGCCACCCGCACCCCGGCGTGCACCAACCGCGGTAAAACTTCGTCGCAGAAGTACGGTACCTCGGCGAGATAATTGACGAACGACAAACCGATGCCGCGCACGCCCGCCTGGCTGATGATGGCGAGCTCCTCGGCGACCTTGTCGGGGGTGCCGACGAACGGATAGCCGCCGACCGCGTTGGACGCGAAATAGCGGCGCTTGGCGTCGTATTCCTCCTGCCCGATGTTTTGCGGCGTGATACTCTTGTTGGCCAGCATGCCGTCTATCGCACCCCAGTCGGCGTGCTCGATGATGGCGTGCTGATAATAGTCGTCGGCTTCTTTCTGGGTCGGCCGACAGATTACCTGGCCGACGGTGAACACCTCGATCTCGCGGCCGAGGCCGTTCGCCTGCGCCTTGATCTCGGCCACCTTGGCGGCGTTGCCGGCGAGCGATTTGCGCGAGCCCGCGGTGGCGACGAAGAACGCATCGCAATTGCGCAGTGCGAACGCCTGGCCGACATCCGACGATCCGGCATTCATCATCAAGGGCCGCGTGCCGCCGTACGGTTTCGGAAAGGCGCGCACCTTGTGCATCTTCAGGAATTCGCCTTCGAAGTCGAAGGTATCGTCGCGCTCCCACGCCGCCTTGACGATGTCGACCCATTCCTGGGCGTAGGCGTAGCGAAGGTCGTGCTCGCGCTGCTCAACGCCGAACATGTCGAACTCGCCTTCGTTCCAGCCGCACACGATGTTGACGCCGACCCGACCTTGGCCGATGTGATCGGCGGTGACGAATTCCTTGGCGGCGATCAGCGGATGAAACAACGGCGCGTGCACCGTGCCGAACACGGTCATGCGCTTGGTGGCGCAGAGAAGCCCGACCGCCCAGGTGATGGTCTCGAGCGACACGCCGTGAAAATCGGTCGAGCCGCCATAGCCCTTCCAGCGCGCGATCGGCAGCATGAAGTCGAGCCCGGCCGCGTCGGCGAGCCGCGCCAGTTGAAGGCAATCCTCCCAGCTCGCCGACCAGCGTTCCGGCACGGTGGTGGCCGAGCGCCCCGACGAGCAATTGGCGCCGAACAGGCCGATCTTGAGCGCATTGCCGTTGTACATGGCGATGCGGTCCCGCATGGATGCGCTGCGCGCCAGCACGGTGTTCTCCTCGTTGCAAATCCTGCGGCCATATTAGCCCAGGTTTTGGGCGGCAGTCATGCCGCGCAATCGCGACGCACATGCCACGGCGGCAAGACTTTTGCGCACATCGCCACTACAATCCACCGCGACCGGAAGTCTTTGTATCCGGAGACGGCGTGCGCTTTTGCACATCCATTCGGGCGCCGCCTATTTCATGAAAGCAGCAGGGAGGTTCACGACATGTCGCCGATTGCAAAAATCATCGCTGGCGGCGCGTTCGCCGCAATTCTCGCCGCCCCGGCCGCCGCGCAAGGCGTGCTGACGCAGAAGAACGTCTCGCTCGGCCTGGCGCAGGAGATCGCCAATGCGGCGCTCGCCAAGTGCCGCGCCATGGGATTCAAGATCTCGGTGAGCGTGGTCGATCGCGACGGCCTGCCGGTGATCATGATGTACGACGAGGGCGCCGGCTTGAACACGCGCGAAGGCGGCGACCGCAAGGCCTACACGGCCGCGGCATTCCATGCGCCATCGGCCGACTTCGCCAAGCGCATGCACGACCGCCCCGAGACAGCCGGGTCGATACAGTACAGCCGCGTGCTGGCGCTTGCGGGCGGCCTGCCGATCAAGGTCGGCAACGACACCATCGGCGCCGTCGGCGTCTCCGGCACGCCGGGCCAGGACGACGTCTGCTCGCAGGCCGGCATCGACAAAGTGGCCGATCAGCTGAAGTAGGTTTGCGCGCAGATTCCCGCTCATTCCCGCGCATGCGGGAATCAGAAACGGGGTTCCCCGCCTTTCGCCGGACGAACGGATTGAAGCACGCCGCCGCCCGTTTACAGCCGCTTAAGATTAATCGTTGCATGCTGGTCGGCGTCTCCACGGGGTGGTGAGGCGGCGGATCGGGATGGGCGGGGGACGTTTCCCGGCACTTGAACTTTCAAGACCGTCTGGCGCGCTGCCGGAGCAACTGGTCCTGGCCAAAGCCTGAGCAGTCGAGTTCGAGTAGTGCGTATGACGTGTCGGGCGGCGACGCTTCCTGGCGTCCCAGCATATAACAGCCGCAGATTTGCGCTCGGCGATCATCGCCGTGCCATCACCGGCACGCTGCTGCTCGGCGCGTCATCGGTCGTCGCCGTCGCGGCGATCGGCGGCGCCGCTACGTTGACGGCCGCTTGGCTGATCGCCGGCACGCTCGGTCGCAATCCCGATCTGCGTTTAAGCGCTCCGGTCGCGCTGCAAGTCGGTTTGCCGCGGCCGCCGACGCGATTGACCGACGGCGGCGAAGCGTTCGCGGTGAAGTTCGCGGCGCTGTCCGAGCCGGTCGTCGAAGCGACGCGCCAAGCCGCGCACGCGCCTGCCGCCGCGCCGCCGGTCGCGATCGCCCCGCCCGCCGTGCCGCTGCCGATGCCGCGCAAACGCGTCGTCGAACGGGTCGAGCGCGTGCCGCTGCCGCCGCCACGTCCATTGCAACGCGGGCCGGTCGTGGCAGCCAACGTGGTCCAATTTACGCCGACGGTTGCTGCGCTTGCGCAGGGTCCTGCCAGAGCGGAGGTCATCCGCATTGCCGCCAAGCCGGCCGAACTGGAGCCCGAGATGACCGGTTCGATCCCCAGGCGCGATCCGGCGCTGGTGCCGGCTGCGCCGACCCCGGCCATACCGATGGGGCCCTCCCCCGCCATGCCCATGCCCGCGGCGCCGGCTCTTGCCGAGGAGCGCGCCGCCCCGCGGCTCGCTTATGCAGACCCAAAATCGCTGCTCACGCCCGACAGCCGCACCGCAATCTACGACATCGCCGCGCACACCGTGTATCTGCCCGGCGGCCGCCGACTTGAAGCTCATTCGGGTCTCGGCCGCTTTCTCGACGATCCGCGCGCTATCGGCCAAAAGGCGCGCGGGCCGACGCCGCCAAACGTTTACCGGCTGACGCTCCGGGAGCAGCTTTTCCACGGCGTACGCGCGATCCGGCTCAATCCGGAGGACGACGGCAAGATGTTCGGCCGCGACGGTATCTTGGCCCACACTTATATGTTGGGACCGAGCGGCCAGTCATTTGGCTGCGTGTCGTTTCGGAACTATCCCGAATTCCTCAACGCCTTCCTGCGCGGCGAGATCGACCGGCTCGTGGTTGTGCCGCATCTGCCAAACCCGCCGTCTTTTGCCCGCGCCTGACGTTTGGGAACTAAGTTCCAAGCGCATTACTTCGACGGGAGCCACATTCGTTGCGATCTCGGAGAAATTCGGGTCGCCTTGCGAACTTTTTCGATGAACGGACGTTTAGGTTCCTGAACGCGGACTGAACGCGGAACCGGGAACACGGCAATGGATGAGCGGCGCACGCTGGGAATTTTGGCTTGGACAGTGGGCGGCGTGGTCGGGACCATGTTCATCCTCAACGGGATTGCGCTCTCCTTCGTCGGAAGCCCCTCGGCGCCGGCCGCCAAGGAGGTCGCCGCCCGCAATGCCCCGGCGCTGCACGCACCCGCCGTTCCCGGCACGCGGGGCGGCTAGGCTAAAACTCCCAACCGGATACCAAGCGCCGCACGACGAGCGGCGGCCGCAAGCTATTGCGCAACAAGCCACGGTCACTGCAACATGGCGCGTAAGCGCGCGGTCGCGCTGACGCGGGTCATCGCCAGTGCCCTACCCGCAGAGGAGGACGTTGGTGAGACCCGTCGCGATCCTGCGCAGCTCTCTCGCACTCTTGATCTGCGGTGCCGTGCTCGGCGCGCTGGCCGGCGCCGCACGCTCCGCCGATAAACGCACGATTCTGCAGCAAGCCCGGCACTCCTATTACAGCCTGCACGCGCTCGGATTCGAGTCGTTCGAGTGCTCGATCAAGCCGAATTGGAACCTGCTGCTCGCCGGGCAGCGCCAATCCGAGCCGCAACAGGCCGATGCAGCGGTCAAGACGCTGGAGCGCTTGCGCTTTACCATCGACCTCAATCCGGACGGCAGCGTCAAGTTCAGCCACAACAAGCTGCCCGGCCAGAGCACGCAGATGAACGAGGCGATGCAGCAGATTTTCGACGGCATGGAGCAGACCATGTCCGGGTTTTTCGATACCTGGAAACTATTCGTGCTGGATTCGCCGTTTCCGGATCCCGACGGCGATTTTCAGCTCCAGGAGATGGGCGCGCTCTACCGCATCACCTACCGCGACGGCGATGCCGACGTGACGACCACGATGACCAAGGACTTTGCCATCGCCGATCTCAACGTCGCCAGCCCGCAATTCGTCAGCTCGATCCGGCCGCACTTTAGCAAGCTGCCGGACGGCTGGCTGTTGAACGCCTATGAGGCGAACTATCGTTCGGCCAAGCCCGAGGAGGCCACCGAGCTGAAAGTCGCGGTGCGCTACGGCGCGGTCAACGGCCTGCAAACCCTTGAAAAGCTCAACCTGAGCGGCAGCTACGGCGCATCGGCATTCGACATCGAGCTTGGCTTTGTCGATTGTGACGTCACCAAGCATTAGCCGGAGGGGCCGACATGGCGACGGCGCGAGCAAGCGGAGAAGACGCAAGACTTGGCGACTGCGGCGCCGGTTTGGCTGCGCCGCCGCTGCAGACGCTGCCATTGTCGCCAGCGCTCGGCCTCGAAGTTTTAGACGTCGATCTGCGCGAGCCGTTGCCGGAGGCGCGCATCGCGCAATTGCGCGAGGCCTGGTACGCGGGGCAAATACTCCTGCTGCGGGATCAGACTTTGAGCGAGGAGGATCAGGTCCGCTTCGCCGAGTATTTCGGGCCGCCGGCCAAGACCATCAACGTACACAATACCGGCCGGCATCCGGCGATCATGCTGATCTCCAACATCCGCAAGGACGGCAAGCCGATCGGCGCGCTGCCCGACGGCGAGATGCAATTCCACACCGACCAGTGCTACGTCGAGCGGCCGGCCGCCGCCTCGATGCTGTACGCCATCGAAGTGCCGCGCAGCGGCGGCAACACGCTGTTCGCCAACGCCTATCTGGCCTACGAGACACTGTCCGCCGACATCAAACAACGCATCGCGAGCCGCAAGGCGATCAATGCCTATGATTACGACAACGCCGCGACGTTCCGCGGCACGGGGCTGCGCGACGGCGTGCCGCATTACGCCCATCCGGTCGTGCGCACCCATCCGGCGACCGGCCGCAAGGCGCTCTATGTCAACCGGCTGATGACCGTCGCCATCGAGGGCCTGCCGCAAGACGAGAGCGACGAGCTTTTGAATCTTTTATTCGATCATCAGGAGCAGTGGCGCTTCGTCTACGA
>Ga0070730_10005904_pt1 | contig 10494 bp, 9 predicted proteins | sample Coa_R1_3_FD_66447 | JGI IMG/M metagenome (GOLD analysis project Ga0070730, IMG submission 66447) | Surface soil microbial communities from Centralia Pennsylvania, which are recovering from an underground coalmine fire - Coalmine... | ecosystem: Environmental > Terrestrial > Soil > Unclassified ... | reverse complement strand
TCAGGGATGCCAGCACGCCACTCCGCTGCGCCGGGGCCTGGCGATCGATCATTGCCGCATATTCGGTACCTTTCACTCTGCGTTCGATTTCTTCCTCATGGCACATCCACCAGGCCATCTCCTCGGGTGTCGGCCTGAAGGTCAGAAGATGCGCGAAGATTTTTCTCGGGCCTTCAACAAAGAACGGATTCTCGTTATGCCGGTCGGGGAAGAGGGACGCAGCTAAGGTCAGCGCCTCTGCGTCGTGCCGCAACTCGTCGCCGGGACTCCAGTAGGGCATCCGCGCATCGAGAGGATTGAGGATCGCGTCGCCACGCTCGGGATTGTAAAACTCCGGCGTGTAATCAAGTGCTGGGTCGTAAACGATGGCCGTCTCGCCGCGCTCTTCAATCTGCAACAAGATTCTTCGGATCAGAGTGCTCTTGCCGGTACCGGTATCGCCCATGATGAGGATGTGGCTCGGCTCGATGGCGCGAGGGAGCCTCAGAGTTCGCACCTGGCCGAACCCCTTCTGTAGGAACGTTTGCTTCTGCTCGAAGCCGATGCCGTCTGAGCGATTCCTTCGATTGAAGTCGCTCACTGTTACCAGTTCCGGCCCCTTCAACCGTCGCCCCTCTTTACGCGCGCGGGCGCGCGCCGCATCCTTTGGGATGGCGATGAGCAAGCCCACAAAGAACACTCCCAAGCCACCCCAGAGGGCTGGCCTCAGAAACTCTGTGAAGCTCTGATCGCGGTAAATCCAGTGACCCAAGAACGCATGGAGTCTTGCGTTGTCGTATTGCCCCTGTTGGAATAGAAGCCACCGGTCTCCCATTCTTACTGCCTCGTTGGTGAGTGCAAACGTGGTCTCGCCGCCAGTCGTTGTTACGGGGGTTACTTCTCCGTCGAGCGCCAATCGGATGCCTTGCCGGTCCACAACATCCAGCAGCACGTAACGGCCAGTTTTGAAACCAATCTCAGCGCGGAGTCCGCTGCGGATATAGATTGTCAAATAGAACTTCTGCAACGGCGTCAGGACATAGGCGTAACGGTAGGCACAAATCGCAGTTACGCTTACAACTGCCAGAAGCACTGTTGCGATGGTCCATGTGGACTTCGGATTCGGCCACTCGCCCGCATACTGATTTCGGCCCCATTCCCGGCTCATTGCGCACCCCCTGTTGCTGCCGCAAGACGCTCCTGTGCCTTGCGGAATTTGTCTTGGTCCGCTCGCTCAATGAGTCGCTGCATTTCGTCGGGCGTCAATGCCTCTTGCTGGGCCAGTTTGTAAAACGCATTCAGGAGGATCGTCCGCAGTGCAATCACTTCTGCGAGCAGGGTCTCTTCGACCGGCTTTGCTTTGCGTCCATTCGCCCGCTCTAACAGCACGTCGCGGCACCACTCGCCCAGCGTCAAACCTTCACGCTCCGCGACGGCAAGAAGCTGTTCGTATTCGGCATCGCTCATCTTGCAGCCCACGGTGCGGTTCCGCAGTTGATCGGCTGGCATAGGAAGGACCTCCTGGGGAAACTTCATCGAAAACAAGCCGTTCACGCATCGACGAGTAAAATCAGTAAGTTAACGCGGAGCGCCGGAAGTTAACCGCCAGCGCCCGCAATTTGCTAACTCGCGCCGCGACAACACGTTAACCAAAAACGCCGCGCGGCGCTGTGCAGCACCCACTTTGGGGTGGCGTGTCCGCAAAACTCCCGCTGCGAAGCAGCGCCCACATTAAAGTTCACCGTATTCGAGCGCCAGTTCGTCCCACGCCATGCGCACCTCGGGCATTTCCCACCCACGTCGAAACAAAGCCTGCACCGACTTCCACTCCTTCTCGGAGAAGCCGAAGGTAATGCCGTTTGCGTGCGCACGAAACCACACGTCCTTCCCCTTGCCCTCTTCGGCTGGCGCGACGTAGCCGAAGAAGTGCTCGCCGTTCCACCGAGACGAACCATCGAGTGTCAGCGCGGCCAGCATCGCGCGGAACTCCGTGATCTTGGGATACCCGCCAATCGGATACATGGCGCCGCGAGGACCAGGAAAGCTCAAGAGCAGGGAGAAGTCGCTGCCCTCCCCACGGGCAAACGAGAGAGTGCATTCACCTTCCTTCACAGAGGGGATGGGAGGCTGATAGAAAGAATCCTTGTGAGTAGATGCCACGCGGAGAGGCTGCTGCTTCACGAAGTAGTGGCCTCGCGCTGCCAGCCGCCAGAGGACGGGCCAGAAGGGGCGAAGAACGCGGTCTAGTGCTTCGGCACCGGAGAGCTTTTCCTCGTCCAGAATCACGTAGAAATTCCGACCGGCAAGCAATGGCTCCTGTTTCGTGGCCAGATCGCTCAGGCGTTTGCGAGTTTCGAGCACTGCCTTGCGTACCGCTTCCGCTGTGATCTGCTCCTCGCTCCCCTTCGCTTTGGCAGGCCGATACTCGGCGGGCAAATTGCCAAGGTAGTATTCGTCCAGTTTTAACGTGCGCTCTTTGCGCAGTTCGTAGACGGCAAGGAATGCGTCGAGGACAGCAATAAGCGATTCGCGGGATACGGCATTCGGAGTCCTGTCGGAGAAGGCTTCCAAACCCTGCTGCACAAAGTAGGCCAGTGCCGTCCATTCGGCCCGCGACAATACGTGCTGCGCTTCTCCTTTCCTGCGAATCTGGAGAAGCGTCTCGGTTGGCTCGGCCATCAAGTCCACCACTTCGAGCCGATCCTCGCGGGCCGATTCGAGGAATTGCTTGGCGACATCGGAAGTCGTGACGCTCTCTCCGGTCTTCGAAGACATGAGTTCCTTGGCCCTGTCCAGCCGAGCGCGTAGTGCATCGCTGATGCGAAGCGAGATGGTCTGCTGCTGCAGGGGCTTCTCTTCACTCTCCGGTTTCTTGGGCATCGGTGAATCCTCCGCTTCGTAGGTTAGGATGCAACCCTGTGCACTTCGGTTGCATCTTTACTTTATAGTTGCAAACGTACTATAATGCACACACAGAGTCAAGCTGAATACGAAAGTAAGGGAGAACTCAGGAAAAGTCAAATGGAACGCCACACAACCCAACTCGGCCCGCACAAGAACCCAGCGTCGCTTCGGCGGCAGCATGGCTTGCGTCTCTCAGCGAATTCATCGTCAACGTCTGCTACGCGGATTCAAGATTCTGAAGTCGGCGGATCATCGCCAGGTTCCTCCACAAGCGAGGAGCTGAATCTCTTAGCGGAAGATGCCGAGAACGGAACCACAGTAAGAAGAGAACGTGAACGGGGCCAGTTGCTCACAGTTCATGAAGTCGCCGATCTGCTCCATGTTCCGGTGTCGTGGGTGTATGAGCGCACAAGAAGGCGCGGTAGCGGCCAACTGCCTCACGTAAAACTCGGGAAGTATCTCCGATTTGAAGAATCGACCGTGACAGAATTCATTCGGAGGCAGCGTCGTGCTTGATTCCACCGTGCCCACGCGTATGATCCCCATAGGTACAGCAGAGCCAAGGCGAGCATCGGGAGAAAGGAAAGGACCGATGTTTCGTCGCTGCTACCAGAATGGAAATCTAACCCTACGCGGCAAACGCCATAAGGTTTGGGTCGCGAGGTGGAGAGAAGACGTGCTCGGTGTAGACGGTAGTGTCCAGCGTGTCCGACGGTCGTTCATACTCGGCTCACTGGCGGACATTCCGACTCGTCGTCAAGCCCGCCGATTACTCGACACCAAACTATGCGACCTCAATTCCGGCCAGCGCAAGCCGCAATCTGCGATGTCGTTTCGCCAGTTTGTAACGGATGTGTGGAAACCAACCATACTCCCAACGCTCAAGTTCTCCACACAAAAGAACTATCCCCATCTCATTCGCCGCCATCTCTTGTCGGTCTTCGGTGAACAACCCTTGTGCGAGATCCGTCGCATGGATGTTCAACGATTCATCACCGATAAGATCGCGCGAGAGGGCTTCGCTTGGCAAACGGCTGCTCACCTTCGGAATTTGATGAGCGGCATTTTGGAAAGGGCAATTGAGTGGGGATACTTGGAGGTCAACCCGGCACGAGGCGTCAAATTGCCGCCTATGCAGCGCCGTCGCAAGACGGTCGTGTTGACCTGCGAACAACTGGCGATGCTCCTGCGGTCTCTTCAGGAACCGGTGAAGACGCTCGCAATCACCGCTGCCATGACGGGACTCCGTATTGGGGAAGTACTCGCGCTACGTTGGGCCAACGTGGACCTCGAAAAGAATGTAATTCGGGTCCGCGAGGCCGTATACGCGGGTCACTTTTCAACTCCGAAAACAAAGAGCAGCATTCGCGATGTACCACTCGGGCCTGCTCTCCGACAATCCCTTCTCGATTACCGGAAGGGCGAGCCGAAGGACGCTCTTGTGTTTGCCAGCAAGAACGGGAAACCGCTCGATGCCAAGAATATTCTTCGACGGATTCTCAAGCCAACGTGTGCGCACTTGGAGTTGCCGCCAATCACATGGCACAGCTTCCGGCATACCCACGCGACCTTGCTGAGCGATCTCGGAGAATCCATGAAGACGGCGCAGGCACAGTTGGGCCACGCCCGCTTGAGCACAACGGCAGAAATCTACACACATGTCGTACCCGCTTCGCAACGAGCGGCTGTAGCAAAATTGGAGAACGCCGTTTGGACCCAAGTGGACCCAAATGGACTCAAGTTGAAGAAAGCAGTTGTGGATGGGAATTCGTTAATCCAATGACGGGCAAAGGTTTGAAGTGGCGCGCCCGGGGAGACTCGAACTCCCGACCCTCTGCTTAGAAGGCAGACGCTCTTTCCAACTGAGCTACGGGCGCGTTCGTCATCTTGATTCTAAATCATTTGTGCCTGGCGCTGAGATTGTTTTGGGTGCGTTGACCTTCTGCGCAAAGGGGCACCAGATTTAGATGAGGCGCGAGTGATCGTGACACTTTCGATTATCAGGGCGTCTTGTTTCGGACATCAACCGGATCATTTCCGAGTACGCCGTAATCGTGCACAACAGGCCGATCGCGAGAATGGAGCTGTTTGCCATGAAGACAATGTGAGTGGCCACAATTTCGAAGCGAGAAATTCGAAAATATGTCGGACGGTTGTGAAACGCGAGATCGCGAGACTTGGACGACGCGTGGACGCAAATTCCAACTCGGTTATACATCCTGGGAATCTGTCGTGGCATCCCAGCACCGAAATGCACGGCACCTGAGAAATCGACGGGGGATTCATAAAATAAATCCGAAAACGGCGACGTTCGCTCCAGGCATCGTGGTCTTGCTGCTCTTCATTCTGGTCCCAATGGCATTGCCGGCACAGACCACGGGGCGACGTTGTCGGGCACGATCAGCGACACCGCAGGCAAGGTGGTCGCGAATGCAAAAATCTCCGTCAAGAATCTGGCGACGAATCAATCCACAGACGCCGAAACAAATTCTGCCGGTCTTTATAGCGCGGCAAATCTCTCGCCAGGCGATTACGAAGCGTCCGTTTCCGCGGCAGGGTTCGATACTAAAGTCGCGAAAGTAACTCTAGCAGCAGGCGTCGACCAGACAATGAACCTGACTTTGATCTCGGGGCTTTCGCTGCAGGATTTGGGTTTCCCCGCAGGTGAGGTTCAAGGAAATGCAGCGGAGCAGGCGAGACTTAACAAGCGGTCCCACATGCTGCAAATTCATCAACGGCTGGGCTTGATCACCACTATTCCGTTGGGCGCCACGGTCATCAGTGGCTTCTTCGCCGGCGAGACCACTAGCTCTACGAGTCGCGACTTGCATGCTGCTCTGGGCTCCGCCACGACAGGTTTGTACATCGCGAGCGCTTACTACGCCATCTTCGCGCCTAAAATTCCAGGAACCAAGGTCGAGGGCAACATTCGTCTGCACAAAGCTCTGGCTTAGATTCATGGCCCGGGGGATGATCCTGACGCCCATTTTGGGGGAGATGGCCTTTTCTCAACGAAGCAAAGGGGAAAAGTGCATGGAATCGCTCGGTTGCACGGGCAGGTTGCGATCATCACCGCGGCGCCGTACGGGCTCGCGATTCTGTCCGTATCCCCCAAGTCAGGTGCCGTTTCCAAATCCGCGCACGCGGTCCATGCGACCTTTGTCTACCGGCGGTCGGCGGCGAGGTGGCGAACGTCGCGGCCAGCAACCATGTAAATGACATCCTCCGCGATGTTGGTGGCGTGGTCGCCGATGCGCTCGAGATTCTTGGTGATCAGAACAAGTTCGAAAGCCGGATAGATGACGGCGGAATTTTCCATCATGTAAGTGAGTAGCTCGCGGAAAATCTGATCGCGGAGATGATCGACTTCGTCGTCGCGGACGAGGACCGATTTTGCAAGTTCCGCATCGCGATGGACCAGCGCATTCAGGCTGTCGCGAACCATCCCCTCGGCAAGTTCGCTCATGCGCGGCAAATCGACATAGGGTTTGACCTGCGGATGACGCAGGATGCGCAATGCGGATTGGGCGATGTTAACGGCCTGATCGCCGATGCGTTCCAGGTCGTTATTGATGCGCGAGGCGGAGAGGATGAAGCGCAGGTCAACGGCCATGGGCTGTTGCAAGGCGACGAGCTGCATGACGCGGTCGTCGATTTCGATCTGCATTTCATTGATGACTTTTTCTTCGTCGAGAACGCGGGTGGCGAGGGCTTCGTCCTTTTGAAACACGGCCTGGACCGCTTGATGGACGGCGCGCTCCGCGAGGCCTGCCATCCAGAGCAGACGTTCCTTCAATTCCTCGAGATCGTGTTCAAAATGGCGTTCCATGAAAGCTCCTTGCGTGCCACCGCTGTCTGACCGAACCGCCAAAACCTCACGTCAGTTCGCGCAGAAACAGCGCAAACGGGACGTGAACTACAAACGTTCTATCCGAAGCGGCCGGTGATGTAGGCCTCGGTGCGCGGGTCGGACGGAGTCGTAAATAACTTCGGCGTGGGCTGATATTCGATGAGTTTGCCCTCGAGAAGAAATGCCGTAAAGTCGCTGGCCCGCGCGGCCTGTTGCATGTTGTGAGTGACGATCACAATGGTGCAAGAGGGCTTCAACTGAAACAGAAGCTCTTCGATTTTCGCCGTGGTCACCGGGTCAAGGGCCGAGCATGGCTCGTCGAGCAGAAGAACTTCCGGGTCGACGGCGAGGGCGCGCGCGATACAGAGGCGCTGCTGTTGGCCTCCGGAAAGGGCGTACGCCGATTTGTGGAGTTGATCTTTTACTTCGTCCCAAAGAGCGGCGCGGCGCAAGCTGTGCTCGACAGATTCGGAGAGGCTGCCTTTGTGACCATTGATGCGGAGGCCGTACGCAACGTTGTCGAAAATGGATTTGGGAAATGGATTGGGGCGCTGAAAAACCATGCCGACGCGGCGGCGCAGCTTCACGACGTCCATGTCCGCGATGTCTTCTCCGTCGAGTAGGATGTCGCCCTCGACGCGGGCCTGGCGCACTGTTTCGGTCATGCGATTCAAGCTGCGCAGAAACGTGGATTTGCCGCAACCGGAGGGACCGATGAGCGCAGTGACAACGTGTGAGGAAATGTTGATGTCGATTCCGTGGAGAACTTCCTTTGGTCCATAGAACACTTTCAGACCGGAGATTTTGAAACGCAGGCTGCTGTCCGCCGTGACGGAAGGCTTCGGTGGCAGCGAAAATTTCTGCGGTGTGTCCACGGATTGATCCGATCTAACGTTCACGTTGTTCCCACTGTGTACTGTACCCACGCTGGCCATAATTTTCTACCTCGATAGCGGCATTTTGCGCGCGAGGGCCAAGCGCGTGACGATATTGGCCAGCAGGACGAGAACCACGAGCACGAGTCCAGCCGCCCATGCCTGGCGATGCCAGTCGTCATACGGCGAAACGGCATATGTGTAAATCATAAAGGGCAATGACGCGGTGGGCCGCGACCAACCCTGGCTCCAATTATTGTTGCCGAAAGCAGTAAAAATGAGCGGAGCAGTTTCGCCCGCTACGCGGGCCAGCGCCAGCATGACGCCCGTCAGAATACCGCGAAACGCAGCCGGAACGACAACACGTGTAATCGTAGTCCATCGCGCTGCACCAAGGGCCAGGGAAGCCTCGCGAAGACTGGACGGAACGGCGCGAAGGTACTCCTCCGTGCTGCGAACGGAGATGGGAATCATCATGATTCCGAGGGCGAAACCGCCGGCGAGAGTGGAAAAACTGTGCATGGGCAAGACGATGAGGGTATACGCAAAAATCCCAATGACGATGGAAGGGACGCCGTTGAGCAAGTCGACCGTGAAACGAAGGACCGACGCGATTGTGTGTCCGGCAAATTCGGAAAGATAAATACCTGCGAGGATCCCGATTGGAACTCCGATGCAACAGGCCAGAAGCAATAACTTGGCGCTGCCCACGATTGCGTTCGCCATCCCGCCGCCGGGGACATTGACGGGCGCGGGCAATTTCGTGAAGAAATTCCAGCTCAAGGCGCTTGCGCCATGCCAAGCGAGATAGCCGAGAATGTAAAACATCACCGACACGGTGAGAAAAGCGCAAGCACCGGTGAGGGTGAGCATCGCGACGTTGGTGATGGAGCGTCTGGTCATGTTTTTCACCGGGCTTCTGGCCGGGCTATGGGATGGGCGCGTGGCCATAGGGTTCACGTGTGCACCGTGCCGCGGCGGACGGTGGCGAGAATCAGCAATCGGGCGAGAGCGTTGAGTACAAACGTAAGTCCGAAGAGAATGAGACCGAGCTCGATGAGGACATGAATGTAAAGCGTGGATGTGGCCTCGGCGAACTCATTGGCGATGACGGCGGCAATGGAATAGCCGGAAGCGAAAAGAGATTTGTGAATGGTAGGGTCGTTGCCGATGACCATTGTGACAGCCATGGTCTCGCCCAAGGCGCGCGCCAGGGCCAGAAAGATCGACCCGAATATGCCGGAACGAGCGTAAGGAACGACAACTTGCGAAGCCGCTTCCCATTGCGTTGCGCCCAAAGACAGGGCGGCCTCGCGCTGCTCCTGCGGAACGGCGAGGAGCACTTCGCGGGAAACGGAAACGATGAAGGGGACGACCATGATTCCGAGAATCACGCCAGCCGCGAGGAATCCGAAGCCATAGGCAGGACCTTGAAAAAGTGGGAGGAAACCAAGAGTCGAGTGCAAGAAAGGCTCGACCGTCGAACGGATGACAGGGACGAGGACAAAAATACCGAGCAAGCCATAGACAACGCTGGGCACGGCAGCCAAGAGGTCAATGATGAATGCGAGCCAGTCGGACAGCCAAGCGGGAACAAGTTCGACGAGGAAAATCGCTGTGCCCAGCCCCAGAGGAATCGCAATGATCAGGGCGAGGAACGAGGTAACGAGTGTCCCGTACAAGAAAGGCAGCGCGCCAAAATGTTGCGCGATGGGGTCCCAGACGCTGGTGATCAGGAATTTCCATCCGAATTGATGGCGCGCGAGACGGGAATCCAGCCAGAGTTCGAAGAGTAGGCCGCCAACCAGGACAAAAATTCCGGCACCGGCGAGCAGAGTCACGCCGTGCGCGACAGAGTCACCGAGATCAAAATTTCTTAATCGGCGCCAGGCTTCTGCCAAGCCATTCCCAGTCGGTGCGGTCAGGTCGGTGGTGGTCATGTCAAAGTAGCCGAATGGATGCTACAACCCAACTCGATGAAGGTAAAGATGTGTACAGAAATGCGCTCGAAGACGGGAGCATCCCTCCTTGAGCCGAAGGGATGCCCCTCGTCGAAACGCTGCCGAGCTACTGTGGTGGCTGACCAGCCGCAGTCATCTGGTTCAGCAACGCGCCGTCAAGCTGGACGACCGAATCGGGCAGCTTGGAATAGTCGAGCGAATCTGCCTGATCCTGTCCTGTGGTAATAATGAATTGCACGAAGGCCTTGAGAGCTTCGCGAGTAGCCTTGTTGGCCCCGTCCTTGGGGATCAGTAGAAAGGTGAAGCCGCTGATGGGGTAAGCGTCAGGCGCTGATGCGGGAGGATCGACGATTGGAGTCCTGACATCCTTCGCGAGCGCATCGGTGAAGGCTGCGATGGCGGCCGTGGCGCCTGCCGATGTCGGCGTCACCCATTTCCCAGCCTTGTTTTCGATCATAGCGACGGGAAGATGGTTGTTGGTGGCGTAGTTAAGCTCCACGTAGCCGATCGAGCCTTCGCTTTGCTTGACGATGCCGGTAACGCCTTCGCTTCCTTTTCCGCCCAGAGCGCCGGGAGAAGGCCAGTTTACGGCGATTCCTTTGCCGACGTTCTTGGCCCAAGTGGAGTTCACAGTGCTTAGGTATGTCGTGAAGATGTTCGTGGTTCCGCTGCCCTCGGAGCGATGGACAACGATGATTGTTTTATTGGGGAGCGTGACGCCAGGGTTGCTATGAGCGATTGCGGGGTCCCGCCAGTTCTTAATCGTGCCGAGATAGATGCCTGAAAGCGCAGCCGCCGTCAGCCGCAATGGCTGTTTCAGCTCCGGCAAGTTGTAGGTGATGCAAACAGGGCCGGCACTTTCCGGAATTTGAATCATGGGCTGCATGGAGGCGAGCTGCTTGTCGTCGAGCGCCGCGTCGCTGGC